>ERZ1066130.164-NODE-164-length-34268-cov-10.535527_pt1 | contig 34268 bp, 18 predicted proteins | sample MGYA00382777_ERZ1066130 | MGnify/ENA primary metagenome ERZ1066130 (study PRJEB33369, sample SAMEA5778360) | biofilm metagenome | biome: Industrial cooling water; feature: Water cooling tower basin; material: Biofilm | place: United Arab Emirates | collected...
GGTATGACCTCGACCCGCGAGGGCTGACCATCAATCCGGATCCGGGCGGGCTGGGCGGCGGAGGAAACCTCGTCGTCGCCTGCGGTAACAACGCGCTTCGCCAGTTCTCTCTCTCCACCGGCGCCGCGCTGCCCTTCGGCACAAGCCCGTTGGGCAACGGCGTGGCGATCACGCCCAACACCAGCACCGAGGACGCCGTGTACGTCCCGGCCCGAGGGATGTTCTACACGCTCTGGCGCACACCCGAATCCTCGGTGACCATGCTCACCTCCGTCGGGCGGGTGGGGCCCGCGTTCCGCGTCGGAGCTCGCCGACCGGGCGGCAGGGGCTATCCGTCCGGCGTCGCGCTGCTCGAACCCTGGCCTTACTGGCCTCGCACGTTCAACTCCGCAACCACGCTCCTGGTGGCCCTTGACAGCGATGGGCCAGCCTTGGAAGCCTACGACCTCGACAGCCGCTCGCTCGGACGCGTTCGTCTCTCAAGCCAGCTCTCGGCCGGCGTGGTGACGCTCCCACTGAGCGGCTCATCCGCTCAGTTGTGGATCAGCGCGGTGGCGGCGAACAACCAGACCGGCCGGCTTCTGCTCTTCAACAAAGGCTTGACCCCGGGAGAGGCCGACGTCTTCGTCCTGACTCCCATCCCGGAGCCGTGCCCCGCCGACTACAACCTCGACGGCTTTGTGGACTTCTTCGACTTCGACGATTTCGTCCTTGCCTTCGAGACGGGCGACCCCCGGGCGGACATCGACGCGGATGGCTTCGTCGACTTCCTGGACTACGACCTCTTCTCGGTATCCTACGAAACCGGGTGCTGATCGGGTGTTTCCGGCATCCCGGGGACATCGTTCACAAGTCGAACCCGTGCCTTGTCGCAAGCAGGTCGGCCTTGGCGGGCGCTTCATCGCCCACGATCGTGACGTGGCCCACCTTCCGCCCCGCGCGGGGCGACTTGCCGTACCAGTGCAGGTGAGCCCCGGGAACACCGAGCACGTCGGCCGCTGATTCGAGCGGGCGTCCGATGAGATTGATCATCGCCGCGGGTCGTGACCGGGTGGAGCCGAGCGGCATGCCCGTGATCGCCCGGATGTGGTTCTCGAACTGCGAGCACTCCGAAGCTTCGATCGTCCAGTGGCCCGAGTTGTGAACACGGGGTGCCATCTCGTTGCCCAACAGCCGACCGCCCACGTCGAAGAACTCAATCGCGAGAACGCCGACGTACGAGAGCCGCTCCATCACCGCACGGGCGTGGGCCGAGGCCTGCTCCTGCAGTGCCGGGGCGACCGCGGGCGCGGGCGCGATGGTCCGCCTCAGAATGCCGCCCTCGTGGCGGTTCTGGACCAGGGGATAGGCGTCGAAGCCGCCCGTCGTCGTCCTGACCGCGAGCACGGACAGTTCGCGTTGGAAGGGCACGAACGCCTCCACGATCACTCCGGGGGGAGCAGCCCGGATCTGATCCCAAGCATGCGAGGCATCCTCGGGCGAACGCAGCACCGCCTGCCCCTTTCCGTCGTAGCCCATCCGCCGAGACTTGACGACGCAGGGCGTTCCGATCTCCGCGACCGCCGCTCGCAGCGACTCGCGATCGGAGGCGACCCGAAACTCGGGCACTTCGAGCCCGACTTCGCGGAACAGTGTCTTCTCGAAAAGGCGATCCTGCCCCGTGCGGAGAGCGTCGATTCCCGGACGAAGCGGGACCTTGCAACGCTCGGCGAGAAGATCGAGCGCGGCCGGCGGAATGTTCTCGAACTCGAATGTCACCACGTCCACGCCGGTGAGGAACCGATCGATCGCGTCAGGATCGGTGTACTCCCCGCGAACATGACGCCCGACCTCGGCCGAGACCGCATCCTCGGCGGGATCGAGAAAGACGAAGCGATGGCCCAGCGGCAGTCCGGCCAGGGCGAGCATCCGTCCGAGTTGTCCGCCGCCAAGCACACCGATCACCATGGGAATGACTCACGCAAAGTTCCACGCCAAGCAAGCTAGCGGGCCGACCTCGGATCTCGGTCGCGCATCACGCTCTGGGTCTGCTGCTCTCGACGCCGACGAAGGGTCTCCCGAAGCTCGGGCCTCGATCCCGCGAGAATGGCGGCGGCAAGCAGGGCGGCGTTGATCGCGCCCGCTTTCCCGACCGCGAGCGTTCCGACCGGCACCCCCGCGGGCATCTGCACGATCGAGAGCAGGCTGTCCAGGCCGTTGAGCGAGTCCGCACGCGTTGCCGAGACGATCGGAACGCCCAGCACGGGCAGCAACGACTTGCTCGCGGCCATTCCGGGAAGGTGTGCCGCCCCGCCCGCACCGGCGATGATCACCTCGATCCCGCGAGACTCGGCTGTCGCGGCGTACTCGAACAGCCAATCCGGCGTGCGGTGCGCCGATACCACCTTGCACTCGTGCGAGACTCCCAACTCATTCAGGGTCGCCGACGCGTGCTGCATCGTGTCCCAGTCGGACTTGCTGCCCATGATGACGCCCACGACGGGCGCAGACTGTTTCGTACGGGCGGGTCGCTTGGCCATATGGCGGATGGTAGTTGAGCGCGGCCGTCCGCGTGCCCGTGCGGGAGAACCTGCTAGCCCTTGGGCCAGAGCAGTGCGACCGCGGCCCAGTACAACGGAAGGCCGACCACGATATTGAACGGGAAGGTGACGGCGAGCGCCAACGGGACATAAAGCCCCGGGCTCGCCCGCGGGATGGCGTGCCGGATCGCCGCCGGCGCCGCGATGTACGACGCCGACGCCGCGAGCACGACCAGAAGGTAGGCGTTCCCCGGCGAAAGCCCGGCGACCCACGCGATCACAAGCGCGAGGGCGGCGTTCAAGAGCGGCACCACCACCCCGAACCCGACCATCCCCCAGCCGATCACGCGCAGCACCCGCCAGCGTCGGGCGGCGACCAGACCAAGTTCGAGCAGGAAGAACGTGAGCACCCCTTGGAACAGATCCACGTAGAGGGGCTTGAGCATCGCGTGCCCCTGAGCGCCGGAAAGCGCGCCGATCGCCATCGCGCCCGTCAGCAGGACAACCGGGCCGTTCAGGGCTGCCTCGCGGAGGCTCTCCGGGAGGGAGGGGAGCTTGACGCCGTCCGACGCGTGGGCCGAGCGAGAGAACGTGACAGCGAGGAGGATGGCGGGAGACTCCATGAGAGCCAGCGCCGCGACCATGTGCCCCCCGAAGTCGACGCCCTTTCGCTGCAGAAACGCGCACGCGGTCAAGAATGTCACGGCGGAGACGGACCCGTAGGTTGCGCAGAGTGCTGCGGCGTTGTCAGCGTCCATCCGTCGCCGAAGAAACGCGTAGACATAGGTGGGCACGATGATCGCCAGACCGATCGCCGCCGCGAGCGACCACATCGCCTCGGGGGTAAGCCCGGTCTCGCGCAGCTTGATGCCGCCCTTGATGCCAATCGCCCACATCAGGTAGAGGGACAAGAGCTTCGTGACGGCTTCGGGGATCGCAAGGTCGGACTTGAGCAACCCGGCGATCAGACCGAGGGCGAAAAACAGAATCGCCGGGTTCAGGAGATTGTCCGCCACGAGTGCCCAGTCCATCGATGGGCACTGTATCCGAATGTGCCGACGAAAACGAACACGCCCCCGGGGACGTCCCCGGGGGCGTGATGGTGCTCGCGGAACAGGCCGAGTTAGTTGGCGAACGCCATGGGCTCAACCTCGGGCGGGAGCACGGGCTGCTCGCCCATGATCGCGTCCATGAGCGTGGCCCGGGCGGCGGCGTCGGCGCCGATCTCGTCTGGCAACGCCTTGCCGATGATGACCGACTTGGGCCGGCGGGTTTCGAACTCAGACAGCCCGATCTGATCGATCTGCTGGAAGAGCATCCGCAGGGCGTTGAGCGTGTCGAGGGCGGCGGCGGACTCGGCGTTGCCCGGGTCGTTCTCGAGGAAGAGGCGGAAGCCCAGGCCGTCCGTCTTGGTGGCGGCGGCCTTGTAGTTGTTCCAAGCCTTGCCGAGGTCGCTCTTGACGCGGGCGGAATCGTCGGTCCAGTTGATCGAGCCGTCCTCGTTCTGCCCGTCCTGCTTCATGAAGATGACGCGGTAGGTGTCGATCACAGGCTGCACGACCTCGAGCGACAGGCGCTCACGCGAAACGCGGTACGGACCCGAGGGGAAGCGATCGTCCGTCGCGTAGGGATTCGGATTGGCGACGTCGTTGTAGAGCGAACGACCGATGAGAGCATCGAGCTGATCTTCGACCGTGGGCTCGCCGGAGAGGGGGATGCCCAGGTTCCGCAGGAACTCGGCGAGCTCGCCCTCGACAGGCGTCGGGGTCGAAACCGCATCGATCTCAATCCTGGGATTCAGGCCGGCGATCGGGGGCTGAGAAATCGTCTGCTGGGGCGAAAGGTCCAGAGCGAGGGCGACGCCCGAGCCGTTGCCTCCCGCTCCGAGATCGAGGAAGGAGGTGAGGTTGATGAAGAGCTTCTTGCCCGGCGTGCCGTTCACGGTGCCGAAGGCGCCCGTGCCGTACCCGATGGTGAAGGTCCCGCCGGCGCCGACCTCGGTGATGGCTCCGGACGTGGTGATCGAGCCGCCGGCAACCCAGTCAACACCAAGGTCCTGCGCCGTGGTGCCCAACGCCGTGATGTACGTCGAAGGCGCCCGCATGAGCAGGTTGATCGTCGGAGCGTTGATGGTGATGTTCCGCAGCGCGTTGAGGTCGCCGAGCGTGGCCTGCGTCGTTGCGTTGATGAGCAGGGAGCCCAAGGCCGTGACCTTGTGGAACTGCCCGATGTTGATGTTGCTCCCGTTGATCGAGAAGACCTGAGCCGGATTGACGCTGGCCGCGATGGGCAGCCCATTGGCGCCGAACTCCGTGGCGAAGATGATCGTCGAGAAGGGCACGACCGAGCCCAGAGCCGCGCCGATGTTGATGTCCCCGAAGGCGTTCGTGCCGCCGATGGAGTTCTCGAAGCGGAAGAGGGGATTGTTGATGGTGGGCGTGCCCGTGGCGTTGAGCGTCAGGTCGTGGGCCGTGCCGTTGGTGTCGAGCGTGGAGCCGAACAGGAAGTCGGAAGCGGTCAGCGTGGTGGCCGTGTTGAAGGTCGCGGCGTCGCCGTAGCTCTGCCGACCGAGCGTCGAGACGTTGCCGTTGAAGACCACCGTGCCGGCGCCATCGGTCGTCAGGTTGCCCAGTTGGGTCGTGCCACCGACCGTCTGGAACGTCGTGACACCCGAGGCGTTGATCGTGAGATCATCGCCCGCCGTGTTGGCGTCCAGAGTGCTGTTGAACGTCACGTCCACGCCGGTAAGGGTCCGGTCGCCGTCGATGAGCACCGCGTTGTCATACGTCTGATTGCCTGCGGTGTTGATGTCCGTCCCGATCGTCACCGTGCCGCCGCCCGTCACGGTGAGGTTGTTGAGCCTGGCGGTGGCGCCAACGCCCGTCCCGAACGAGGTCGCCCCGGCGTCGGTGATGGTCAGGCTGCGGGTGTCGGCCGTGTCGCCGTCCAGGTTCGCCGCGAACGAGATCCCGTTACCGGTCAGGTTGACGTCCGCCGCGAGAACCACGTCGTCGCCGTAGGCCTGCGTGCCGGAGGTCGTGACGTTGCCCGTCAGGAAGGTCGAACCGCCGGTGTCGGTCGTGAGCGAACCGAGCGACTGCGTCGCGCCGATGGTCGAGGCGAACGTGGTCGTCCCGGCCGTGTTGACGGTCAACGCGCGGTTGTTCCCCGCGGCATCGGCCTCGACCGTGCCGCTGAACGTGATATCGCCGTTCGTGCCGGTCCCCGCGGAAGCCACCGTAACGTCCGCATCAAGCCGGACGGGCCCGCTGAAGTCGATGGTGGCGGCGTTGGTCGCGTCCGTCACCGAGATGTTCCCGCCCAGCGCGATCAGCCCGCCGCCGGCCCCGTCGACCACGAAGGTCAACGCGTCCAGGAAGCTCAGGTTCGACGCAACGGTGATCGTGCCGGTGTACGACGCGTCACCGAAGGTGATCATCGAGAACCCGTCCTGGAACAGCGCCAACTCGGCCGCGGTCAGGTCCAGGTTCGCCGTGCCGCCCGCCCCGCCGAGCTCGATCCCCGTCGCGCCGCCGAAGGTGGTGATGGTGAGCGCGAACCCGGTTCCCGAAACGTTCCCTGCGAAGTCGAGGTCCTCCGCGGCGAGGATCGTGTCGGCTCCGAAGGTCACCGCGTCGCCGTACGACTGCGTGTTGGACGTACGCACCGCGCCGCCGTTGATGAACGTCGTCCCGCCCGCGTCGGTCGTGAGGTTCGCCAGCACGCTCGTCCCGCCAACGACGTCGTTGAAGGTCGTGTCGCCCGTGGTGTTCACGGTCATCGAGCGCTGCGTCCCGTCCGAATCGACGGTGCTGTCGAAGGTGATGTCCCCGCCGCCCGAAGAGGCGAAGGTCACGTCTCCCGCGAGGGTCAACGCGTCGTTGTACGTCTGGTCGCCGGTCGTCGAGACGTTCGCCGTCACGATCGTCGAGCCGGCCGCGTCGGTCGTGAGCGACCCGAGCTCCTGCGTCGCACCCACCGCGCCCGTGAACGTCGTCACGCCCGAGGCATTGACCGTCAGAGCACGGTTGTTCGCCGCCAGATCCGCGTCGACCGTCGAGGCGAACGTGATGTTCACCCCGGTCAGCGTGGTGTCGGCGTTGAGCACCACCGCGTCGTTGAACGTCTGATCACCCTGAGTCGTGATGTTTGCGGCGATCTCAGTCGTACCCGCCGCGTCGGTCGTGAGCGTGTTGATCGCCTGCGTCGCGCCCACGGCCCCGCCGAAGGTCGTCGTGCCCGAGTCGTTGACCGTCAGGTCGCGGTTGTTGCCCGCCGAATCCGCATCGACCGTCGAGTTGAACGTAATCGTGTTGCCCGTGAAGGTGATGTTGCCGGCCAGGGTGACGGCGTTATCGTACGTCTGCGCGCCGCTCGTCGTCACGTTGGCCGCGAACTGAACCGTCCCGCCGCCGTTGACCGTCAGCGAGGTGAGGGGCGTCGTTCCGCCGACGGCCTGCTGGAAGTCCACAAGGCCCGCCGAGGTCACCGTCAGGTCCGAGCCGCCGTCGACGGTGTTGAGGAACGTCACCGCGCTCCCCGAGACGATCGACGCCGCCACAACGTCCACCCGAGAGTTGAACGTGATCGTGCCGGTCGAGCTCAGATCGCCCGCGAGCGAGGTCGAGCCGCCCGCCGCGGTGCGGAGGGTGAGGTTGTCATTGAAGGCCGAGGTGCCGGCGACGGTGATTGTGCCGGTCATTCCCGAGGCGCCGATGGTGATCCCCGAGAACCCGTCCTGAAGGAAGGCGAGCTCCGCCGCGGTCAGATCCAGAGCACCCGTGCCGCCCGCGCCGCCCAGTTCGATGTTGTTCGCATTGGTCGCTGTGCGAAGCGTCAGCGTGCCCGTGCCCGAGACGTTCGCCGCCAGATCGATCTCGTCGCCGATCATCGAGGCGTTGTTGGCCCCGAAGGAGACCGCCGCGTTCACCGCGATCGTCCCCGTGCCCGCGGACATGGTCACCGGCCCGCCCGCGAAGTTCGTCGCCTGCGAGAAGGTGATGTTCCCGCCGCCGCCCAGGCCCGCCAGCAGCGCGACGTTCAGCCCCGACAGCGTGACCGCCTGAGAGGTGCCGATCGTCAGGTCACCCGTTCCGTCGGAACCGGCGGTGATCGAGAGTGTTCCCGTCGCCGTCACGTTCCGGCCGATCGTGACGTCAGCGGCCGACGAGAGGCTGATGGTGTTGCCCGAGAGCGAGCCGGAGGTCGAAATCCCGCCCGCGGAGGCGATGGTGATGTTGCCCGCGCCGGTGGCGAGCGACCCGGAGATCGTCGACGTGCCGGAGTTATTGATGCCGATCGAACCGCCGGAGGTCGAGACGTCGCCGCTGATCGTGACGTCGGTCCCGGCGATGGAGAGCGAGCCGCCCGACAGCACGACGAGCGAGGCGAGCGTGGTCGTTCCGGTGTTCGCCAGCGACATGTTCCCGTTGGCGAGAATGACGCCGCCCGCGGACGACGAGAAGTTCTCGACGTTGGACGTGACGGAGAACGAGCCGTTGCCAAGCAGGAAGCTCGCGTTGCCGATATCGACGTTGCCCGACCCGTTGTTGTCAAGGTCGGCGTTGAGCACCAGGCTCAGCCCGCCGCCCGAGCCGGTCACCGTGACGCCGGGCGAGAACGTGATGTCATTGTGCGCGTTGAGCGTGAGCGTTCGAGCCGTGCCGGAGTAGGAGAGGGAGGTCTCGAAGGTGATGTTGCCGGGCTGCAGACCGCCGTCGGCGATGTTGCCCGTCTGGATCACCACGTCACCCAGGCCGAGCGCCGTGATGATCGCGTTCACGCCGAGTTGCGAGTCGTTGACGCCCGGGTTGTCGTAGGGGTTGTTCGCATCGCCAAAGTCGCCCGTGGCGCCGCCCGCCACGATCCGAATGTTGAACGGGTCGATCAGCCAAAGCCCGCCGCGGCCGCTGGCGTGACGTGCGCCCATGTTCGGGACATTGCCGAGCGAGATGAACCCGCCGGAGGTTTCGATGAACCCGCCGTCGCCGCCCTGAACACCGCCGCGGGCGAAGATCTGTCCGCCCACGCGGGCCGCCTGCGTTCCCCAGAAGGTGATCTGCCCGCCGTTGCCGACCGTGGTCGCGTCGGCGCTGATCGTCGAGTGCTGATCGACGTAGACATAGTCAGCCCGGATTTCGGTGCCCTCGCCGCCCGGCCCGCCGCCGATGGCGATCTCGCCCCCGCCGTGCGAACCCGAGGCGTCAATGGTCGCGCCGAAGACGCCCACTCGCTCACCCGTGATATGGACCCGCCCGCCCGTCCCGTTGTCGTTCGTCGCGTCGATCTCGCCCGAGATCCGGACCTCGCCCGTCCCCCGGCCCTCGACGTCAACCTGACGGGCGCGGATCCGGCCGGCGTTGAAGATCGCCATGCCCGCGGTGTCGCCCGCGGCCATCAAGACCCGGCCGCGACCCGCGTCGATCGTGCCGCTGTTCTCCACCGAGGCGTTCTGCGCATCACCACCCGCGGGCCCCTGGATCCGCGTGAAGACCTGCGAGCCTTCCTTGCCGACAAAGACCTCTTCGCCCGCCGCCATCACGACCGTGCCGTTGGGCGACACGATCGTCCCGTAGTTCTGAACCTGCTTGCCGACCATCGCCACCAGGTCGGCCCGGATCGAGCCCTCGTTGCGGACGACGCCTTGCAGGTTGGTGAAGTTGTTCCGTCCGGCGAGGAAGTCCTCGTTGGAGATGTTGCCCGCCGCCGCGAACAGCCCGCCGACGTTGACCACCGCGTTGTTCCCGAAGATCACGCCCGCGGGGTTCACGAAGTACACGTTCCCGTTGGCGAGCAGCGTCCCGTCGATCCGCGTCGGCGCCGCGCTGTTGATCCGGTTGAGGACCGTCGAGAGATTCGACGGCTGGATGAACTGCACCGTCTCGAAGGGGAGAATGTCAAAGGAGGCGTAGTTGATGATCGCGCCGTCCGAGGCAGTGATGATCCACATGTTGCCCTGGCGCGTGAAGGTCACGTTGCCGACGACAACCTGGTAGTCCTCGGGTCCCGCGATCACCGCGGTGGACATCGCCGACGCCATCGCCGCAGCGAGCACCGCCGCACCCGTCGTCCGGCTCATGCCCTTGGCAAGACCCGCCGCCGAGGCCAACGTCCTCGTCCCGGAAATCACACGGGCCATCGCCCGACCAAGGTTTGTGCCGTTCGTGCTGTTGCGCTTCATGCCTGTCCCCTTGTCTGCCGCTGTCCAACCATGGACGCCACCGGCAGTTCTGGTTGTCCCGGGCCCGCCAGCGGCCCCTTCTTCCGATTCGCCGCCGGCTTTCCCCGGTTCGGCGACTCCCACCCGCCCATCCTCTCACCCCCCCACCGCCCGCCTCAGTACAAGAACGTCGCCGAGAGGTGAACACGGCTGTCCCCGGAGTCGACCGACTCCGTCCCTCGGACGTCCTGAAGGGCAAAGCCCCAGTCCAAACGCAGATTCACGTTCTGCAGGAACTGGAACTCCAACCCCACGCCTGCCCCCACCAACGTGTGGTCACGCTCAAACACCTGACGGTCCGACTGGTTTGCTCGGCCCACGTCAAGGAATCCCTTGAAGATCAGGTCCCAGTCCGTGCGATCAAACGCCTGGGCCGGCCCGACCCGGAACGGCTTGCCGAAGACCGTCGTCTGCGACGGGTCCATGTACGTCGGCCGGCCGTCCCCGTCCGTCGTCAGCAACACCCGCGGCAGGTGGAAGCGGTACTCCACCGTTCCCACGATCGTGGTGTCGCCCGCCGCCACCGACTCCGGATAGCCGCGCACCGAGTACATGCCGCCCGCCACGCCCTCGAACGTCGGGATCAGTCGCTTGCCGAACGCTTCCTGCCCGCGAAGCGAGAAGAACAGCTCGTGCGCCAGCGTCGCCCCGCGCACGTACGCGTCGCGATCCGCGAACGCCTTGGGCATCATCAGCGGCTCGAGGTACATCGAGTGCTGCACTTCGTACTTCAGAACCGTCCAGTCCTTGTCCGGGAAAATTCGTCCCAGCTTGGTCAACTCATCCTCGCTGACGCTCGTGGCGCCGGCAAGGCTGGTCTCGACAAGGATGGACCCGCTGGTGTTCATGGCCTCGGTGGAACGGTCGAAACGGACTCCCGCGTACGGAAGGAAGAAGTCCTCCTCGCCCTTCTGCGCGATAAACGTGTTATCCACCATCACATGGTCAAACCGGCCGCCGACCACGCCGTCCAGGAAGAAGGGACCTGTCTGGTAAAGCCCGAAGGAGACTTCGCCGCCGAGCGACCAGTTTTCGCCCTTGAACTGCTCGCCCGCGATGCCCACCGCGTCCGCAGAGAATTCCGACCAGCTTCCGAACACTCGGCCGGTCAGATTGTCCGACAGCGGGCGCTCGTAAGACGCGAAAAGCGCGTTGTTTGCGCTGAACTCGGTCGTCAGGAAGTCCACCCGCAGCACGTCGTCGTTGTTGGTCAGCTGCGTGTGAACGAATCCAAGACGCTCACGCCAGTCGCCGGTCGTCTTGGTCCCGATGTTGGCAACCTGGGCATACAAGGACCACGGCTTGACCTCCGAAACCAGGTACTGCACTTCCACCTGGCCGGGCTGGTCGGCATTCGGCACCACCGCCACGTTCACACGACGGCCCGGATGCCGGTTCAGACGCAGCACGTAATCATCCAGCACGTCGCGACGAACCAGATTTCCCACGTTCAAGGGGGATCTGATCCGGATGCGGTCGAGGCGGTCGAGCGAGTCGTCGTCCTCGGGGTCGGCCCCGGCGCTCATGTTCTTGGCCTTCTGGTCGGTGATCGCGGCGGTAAAGACCTTGAGCCGCAGTCCCTTGCGCCCGTCGCGGCGATCGGCGCCCGTCTCCCAGTCGATGTCGTCGGGATGGAAGATGACCGTCACGCCGATCAGCTTGCGGCCCTCGACCAGCTCCTTGGCGATGGCTTCGTTCACGGCCTTGATAGCGCCGGGGTAGAAGTTCTGTCCGGCATCGCCGAAGAAATCGCCCACACGGATGATCGCCGTGGGCACACCCTCGCGCGGATAGGTGAAGCCGCCGTCGGACAGCACGCCGACCGAGACGGGCAGAGCAAAGAGCTCCTTGAGGTCGGGGTGGTCGGGGTTGTTGTACTCGTATTCGAGGAGGAATCGCGAGACGGGGTAGGTGCCCTCGCCGTCTTTCGCGGGATCGGGCGCGGGGTATCCGGGGTTCACGGGCTGAGCCGGAGCCTCGTTCTGCGCGACCGCGGGCGAGAACGCGAGGGCCAAGCCGCCGAGAGCGACGAGCCACGCCGCGCGGGAAAGGCCATGGGTCCGAAGGGCGAGGGGCCTGGTCTTGGTCATCTGCAAGTCCTTGGCTGCACTTGACTTGAACATCGCCTCAGAGATCTGGCGCTGCACAAGCCTGGGGGAATGAACGAACGAAAGTGCTCAGCACACGCACCAACAGCATGCTGCCACACCCCCGGCTGACCGGGGGGTGGGGTGCAGGCTATCGGTCGCGGACGGGAATTGTCAAGCCGGGCCGGTTCCTTCCAGAAGATGACGCACCGCCCTCTGAACTGACTCGTCCGCCTCCTGAGCGGGAACGCAGTCGCAGGTGGGCTCAACGCTTCGTGGCATCCCGAGCAAGGCCGCGTGCTCCGGACGCGGACGACCAAAGAGCAGGTCCACGACCCTTTGGTCCGGCGCTTCAATCGAAACGGCTTCCGTCGGCGGCTCGCCTTCCTCGACCAAGACGCGAAGCACAGCGACCCAGGCCGGCCCGCTTTCACCCAGCCCGACTCGCGCCAAAGCCGGAACGCGAAGATGGATGGCGGTGCTCTGATGAACAGTCCCGGACACGCCCCGAGCACGGCTGCGCTCTCTCGCGGCGTGCGCGGCGACTCGGGAGATCACGTCCGCGCCTGCCGTCAGGCCGCGCAGGATCTGGGACAATCCCGCCACCTGCCGGGACGGCAGAACAACCGGGGTTGGGGTCCTTGGCGGGACGCTGACCTGCGCCGCGAATTCGCGAGAAGCCGCTCGAACAGCCTCGAGCACGGGGAGGGGATCGCGCAGCGTGAGGCAGGTCTCCCGAAGTCTCGCGAGATGCCGCAGGGCGATTTGAAGCACCGACTCGTGGGAGCGGTGAGATGCCGCCCGCTCGGCGTCACGCGGCGTCGTGCGGGGCACCGACGCAGCGACGACCATGGGGTACTGGTCGCGACCCTTGGCGTCGGCGCTGGTCCAGAGAATGGCGGCGACGGACTCGGCGTGGCGTTGCCAGATGATGATGTGATTGAATGCGGACGGAGCCGTGCCGAGCGTGGCGGGGTCCCAGTCACCGCGATCGATGCAGCCCGAGATGCCCCGAACATAGAGCCAGTCCTTCAGTTCTCGCAGGCAGCCGGGCCAAGGGTCCTCCTCGTTGAGATGATCGTCCCACGCCGGGTGCTTCCCAAAGGCGACGATGCACGGTGCGGCGGCCGAAGAGTCGGCGGGGGGAACAGCCCTTCGAAACCACTCTGGGATCATGGCTCGCTCCCCGTGAAGGGCCAATCCGCGGGCAACTCGACGCGGAGCAGCACCGCTCGGCCGTCCTTCGGGAACCGGACCACGAAGATGAACGTGCGCGCGAATCCCGCGAGAGGACCGGCGGGGATGACGCGGCGATCGAGCAACACTTCCGACATGGGGGGCAGGTCGATGACATCGACAACGATCCCGCGTTCGATCAGTTCGACACGCGCGCGTGCGGCGTGGGCGGGGAGCGTGGCGGGCGCGACTCGAACCTGCGGGCTCGCCGGTCCATCAGCGACGGAAAGCGGCCCGACGACCGCGAAAGGTGATCGACGAGCGGCATTCGCGGCCGCTCTCGCCCCGTCCAGCAGTTCCGCCCGAAGGCCGAGAGGCTTGCCGGCCGCGAGTCGGGCGAGCGGTCCCGCGAGCGGGGCGATTCGTGTGGTCACCTCGGCCGGCGGGATGGTGATGCTCTCGATCGCTTCCGCGACAAAGGCGAGGCGGTCGTCTTTCACGCCGGTGCCCGAACGCGTGATCGGCGGTCCCAACGCGGCTTCGAGCTCGGCGATCTCGGGACCGGGCTCCTGGTCGCCGTCCGACAGTGCGCCGATGCACGACCTTGCCAGGTGGCGCCAGTAGTCCGGAACGCTCGGATCGAACGGCGCGGCAAACTCCGCGTCGAACGTGTTGAACGAGGCCCACTGGATCACGGTGCGCCGTGCCTGCTCGGATGGCATCGACGCGAGCTGCGCGAGCCGATCGGTGAAGGTCGCCAGCAGAACCGCACCCCTCGAGCCCGGCTCGGCGGCTGCGCGGGCAACCTGGGCTCGCTCTCGGCACTCGGCAGCCCACGCGGCAAGCCACGGATCGTCCAGCACGCGGGCGAAGAGATCCGCCTCGGCCGCCCGGGATTCCAGCCGCTGCGCGAGCGTCGCGTTGAGCGAAGCGGGCACCACCCGCTCGTCGGCCCACCCCCTTCGGAACTGGTCCCAGTTTCGCCATGGTCGTGCCGACTGATCGAAGCACGGCGACTGATCAACCATCGCGTCGGCTGCCCCGCGTGCCCACTCGAGCAAGTCCGGGGGCCGCTTCGATGGATCGAGGCGTGCCAGAACCTCCAGCACCGCCCGGGCCGATTCCGACAGAGGGCTTTCCTCCCGAGATTCGAAGGGAATCGCGATGGACGGGATATCGCGTTCCCACTTGGTCCACGCCGCGTTCTCGCCGCCGCCAGATCCACCTTCGACGCGAAGGCGAGCAAGGTCGGCGGCAGCGACAGTCGACATCGCGGCGGAGCTCAGCCGCTGCGCCAGCAACCGTGCACCTTCGTCCTCGGCGGGAGAGGCCGCGAAGCTCATGTAGGCCCAGGCTTCGCGCGCTTCGAGCCACGCCTGATCGAGAGCGGCGTACCGATTCGTCGCGGCTCGCCAGGATGCCGGATCGGGATCGTCGGCCGCGGCCAAGGATCGGCGGATCGCCTCGGCGGTAACTCGGTGTGCCGTGAGCACAGCGTCGACTCCGCTCGCGGCACGGGCGCCTCTTGCACGCTCGGCGAGCGCCCGGACGCCCGGCTCCTTGATCGCGGACACCGCCTCACGCGCACGCGCTTCGAAAGAGTCCACCGCGTCGGCGAAGGCCTCCCTCAGCGTGTCGGCCATCGCCGCGTACTGCCCGGCCGCCGTCGGAAGTGTTCCGCGAAGAGCGTCGTGCTCCGCCGCGAGTGTTCGGCGAACGTACTCCACGATCTCCCGCGCGTCGGGAGGCGTTTCGATCGCGTCCCGAGCAAGACTCAAGGTTTCCGCGGGCCACGCGGCGACCCAGGCCTCCAGCAACGCGACCTCTTCCGCGTACTTCGACGCCTGGGAGACGAAATCCTCCCCCGAGGCGACGGCGTCGAGGCGGCGACCGACCTCCCCGTGCCGCTGCGCGAACTGGCGGAGACGTTCGATCGCGGCGACGGATCGAGCGTGATCCATGCGATCGGGCTGAGACTTGGATCGCCACGCTGCAGCCTGCTGATCGATCGCCGACTCGAGCTGCGCGCGAGACGCGTCGGTCGCAACAACGCCGGCCGCGGCCAAGGCCGCCGGGCCGATGTCCGCGGCGATCGCCACCAGCCGGTCGGTCTGCTCACGGGTCGGCCCGTCTGGCTGCCCCTCGAAGAGAGCCTCAAAGACCGGCGTCAGATCGGCAGAAGGCCCATCCGCGGGCGCCAGCCCCGACGCACGCACATCGAGCGCCAGCAGGCGAGCGAGCGCCCGGGCGGAAGCGGGCGTGGGCGTGCTCTCGACGGCGAGGCGAGCCCGAGCCTGCTCGATCGTCGGTACCAGCAGAGCGTGGATGATGTAGGACTCGGCCGCCCGCCGAACTTTCGATCGCAGCGCGTCGGGAACATCCGTCGGCGACGACCGATCCCGCACGAGGGCGAGCAGATCGGATCGAGTCACGGTGTTGCCGAGCACGCGGGCGTCCCGCTCCTGCCCCGCGAAGACGGGCCGGGCGAAGCCGGTCACGATGGCGGTCCGGCCGTTCAGGATGTTGTCCCGAACATCGCTCCAGAACGCGGCGGGTTCGCTGAGGGACTGCCGATCTCGGTTGCTGACGATCGACGCGACCACGAGCGAGACGAGGGCAAGGGCCGCGGCCAGACCAATGAGTCCTCGGCGGCGAACGGAGGCGCGGCGGGGTGTCTCGGCCGCGCTGGTGACCAGCCCCTTCTCCACGAAGATCTTGCGCTCGAAGACGTCTCGAAGGAACATCGAACGCTCGACCGCCCACACCTTGCCCCCGGGGATCTGCCCGATCGGGGCGCCCAAAGCCAACGCCAGTTCGCGATCCAGCGTCTGCCCCTTCCGCATCGAGCTCGTGAGGTAGACGCCTCGGAGGAACGGCGGCCTCGGGCTCCACGGGCCGTGCTGGAAGATGATCTCCAGCGATCGCCGCAGCGGCGCAGCGATCTGGGCGATCGTGTGAGGAAGGGCGTACAGCTCGTCGAGTTGGGGTTCGGGCTGGGCCCGGGGCGCGGCGTGGCGGGGGCTCGCCAGAAGAGTGAGACGCCGCTGCGCGACGCGGTCGCGGATCTCGCGCATGACCTCTTCGATCAGTTCGCCGTGGAAAGGCTGGTCGAGGGGCTTGTCGTTCGACCAGCCGAGCATCTGCTGCTGGGCGGCGTCGTCGAGCCCGTCGAAGAAGGGAGCGAAGCCGGGGATCAGATCGCACTTGGTCAGGAGAAGGTACACCGGCGCGCGAACCCCCAGTTCGGTGCTGATCGTCTGGACCTGACGGGCGATCTGGTTGGCGTTGGCCTCAATCTCCTCGTCGCGTCCGGCGAGCAGTGTGTCCGCCCCGAGGACCAGGATGATGCCGTTGATGGGCGCGCGGGGGCGATGCCGTCGGAGCAAGGCGAGGAAGGACCGCCACTCCGAATGCGTCCTTGCGGCGGGCTGCTCCATGAAGACTCGGCCGGCCGTGTCGAGCACCACGGCGTGATTCGTGAACCACCAGTGCATGTTGAGCGTGCCGCCGGCGCCCTGGTAGTAGTCGTGCAGGCCGGGCGGGAACGAGAGTTTCGATCGGCGGATGGCCTCGGTCTTCCCTGCTCCGGGCGGGCCGACCAGCAGGTACCACGGCAGCGATCCAAGGTCCTTCCCGGCGCGATGGAACGTGTCGACGCCCTCGGAGAACCGGCGACGCAGATCGTCGAGCCTCGCTCGCGCCGCCGGATCTCCCGCGGCTCCGGGCATGAACCCCATGCTGTCGAGCAGCGCGACGACGAACGGCGCTTCCTTCAGGCGGTCAACTGCGGCCTGCGCCCATCGCGTCGCGACCACCATCACCACGCCCGCGCCCAACGCCGCCAGAATCCAGGGCAGCAATGGTGTCGCGTCCTGGATCGCTCGAGCGAGACCCCCGACGCCGTTCTGGTCGGCGAGCAGCAGCGGCGGTATCTCTGTCGGCCATGGCGTCATCATCGCACCGTGTCGCCCACGATCGCATCGAGAGTCGCTTCCAGATCCTGGAGGGCTCGCTGGCGCATCGCGAACACCGCCAAGGCGAGCACCACCACGATCCCGACCGCGCCGGCGATCATCGGCGCCAGCACGCGAGAGGCGGGCTGCGTCAGGTCACGCGTGTCGGTGTGCGCGTAGGCCCCGGGGGTAACCAGCGGGCCCTCTGTCGGCACCGAGCCGCCCGCGGCCCGGAGTTGCTCGCCCAGCTCCCGCCATGCTCGACGTTCGGCCTCCCCCGCAGGAAGCCCCAGCGCGTGCAGCGTTCGGCAGACCTCCAGAACCTCCGCGTCCGGTGGGCCCGCGTCCAGCTCTGCCGTGATCTTCGCCGCCACGCCGGCCAACCCCGCCTCTGCCACCTGCGGCGCCTCGGCGGATCGCGTCCGCTCCGACTTCAGATTGGGCAGTTGAGCCGCGGAGATCTCGGCGAACTCTCGAAGCATCGGCCTGAGACGCCGCAGGATCTCACCTCGCCCATGCTGCTCGGCGATCGATCCCGCCCGGTCGATCGCCGCGGCCAGCTCCTCCGCCGTGGCCGAAGAAGTCAGATTCACGCCAGCGCGAGCGATCCGGCGCAATCGGCACAACGCGAGGAAGAAGGGTTCGATGCACTCGGGCAACGTCATGGCTTGGCTCCCGCCATCATCTGTGCTCGGCTGATCGCCCCTCGGCCAGCTGCCGCGCCGATTCCGAGACCGCTCGCATGAGCTCTTCGGCAAGCGTCTCGGCTGTCAGACCGCGGGCCAACGAGGCGTAGTGCGCCCAGCATCGGGCCTGATGTCCGAACACGGTCGGCGGCACCGAAGCCCGGATCGCCTCAGGAGAGAGCCTTTGCGCGAGGTGGTGCGCAAAGCCGCGGCCCCCGCGTCCGATCGCGGCGATCGTGGCCGCCGTAACCAGCCGCAACGACGCAAGATCGGCCTCCAGCGACTCGCGGCTCGACTCGGGCCTGCCCCGAAGATAACCCTCAATCGCCGCGGCGAGCCGTTCGCGCCGCGCCAAGTGGGACGAGGGCGCGATCGCGTCGGCCCATGCGCTCCAGACCAGATCATCCAGCACGCACGCGAACTGCGAGAGCAACGCCAGCGCGACCTCCACCCTTGCGGGCTCCGGAGCTCCGCCGGCGTCCGTCGAGACGCCCACGCGGCCGAGCAACGACCCCAGCCGACGCGACAACTCGTCGGCGGCGGGATCCCGCGTCCTCAGGTCTTCCGCGAGCGAAGAAAGCTCCCTCGCGAGCGCCTCCCGATCCGCGTCGAGCACGATTCACCTCCCTGCATCGCGGATCATACCAGAACGTGACATGTTCTCGGGCCCGACGAACCTCCCCAGACCATGCACACGGACGCGCGGGCTGCATCGCGCACTCTCGATCCGCCCGTTCGACGCCCCCTCAACCGATCTTTCAGATGTCCGAGGCGACCGCCCGGCGAGATGGAGGATCAGGCATGAAGCGCTACGTGAAGGCTGGCATCATCGCGGGGGCTGGGCTCGTTCTCGGCGCGTGCACGTCGTCGAACACGACCGCCGCGCGGTACAACCCCGACGGTCCGGCGTACGTCAGCATGGCCGGCGGCGACGCCCTCGGACGCGTCATGGTCCAGAACCGCATCTATGTCGCCCGCAAGAACGGCGAGAACAACGCCTACGCACGCGTTGGCGAGACTCTCCTCGACGAATAACTCAATCGCACCCGGCCTCAAACCGGAAGACGAACTCGCTGAAGTCGAAGAAGTCGACGAACCCGTCGCCGTCGAAGTCGGCCGTCACGCCCGGGGGGCAGACACCCGTCTCGAAGCAATCGACGAAGTCCGCGAAGTCGAAGAAGTCCAGGAAGCCGTCCTCGTTGAAGTCGGCCCGCGCCGAGACGGTCAACCGGACGTCCGCCCCGCCGTAGAAGAGCAGGAAGATCGTCGACTCGTCGTTGGGCGGCAGGTCGCGTGCCGCAAACTGGCCCACGCGGTTGTTCGCATCGATCACCTGGAACAACTGCCCGCAGGCGCGCTGGAACCCGTTGACATACGCGGCCTCGATCTTTCCGTCGAGCGTCGCCGTGCCGAACACCCGGAGCAGCCCGTGCGTCGCCGGGGTCGTGCCCGCCAGTTCAAACCGGACCACGCCGGAGGCATCCTGCACGAAGTTCGCGGAGCGTCCGGCGGATCCGACACGCCACGCCGAACCGGGCGAGAGGTCCAGCCGCCCGCGATTGGTGAACTCCGTGGAAGCAGCCTGCGCGAAGAGGACGCTGGCGATCTTCCCGCCGCTGAGCGTGATCGTGCCCGTGTTCTCAGCCAACTCCGCCAACTGAGAGGGAAGCCCGTTGGCGCCGTCGAGAACCAGCGTGGCGTTGTTCCGAGCCACAGCCGCGGGGAACGAGATGAACCTCCCGTTGAGCATGGAATAGGTCCCGCCGCTGAGCGTCCGCGTCGCCTGGTTGTAGTTCGTGAAGGTGGTGGGGTTGATGGTGACACCGCCACCCGAGGCCACGATCGTTCCCTGCACCTCCAGCGAGCGGCTTCCGCTGTACCAGAACTGCCCGATGGTCAGCGAGCCGCTGAGCACCTCGATCCGTCCGCTCGTGCCGAGCGTCAGCGATCCGTCACCAACAGTCTCAATCCCGGAGTTGCCGGCCACTGGATTGACCGTGACCGTCTGGTTGAGCACGCGGCCCGGCTCAAAGCCGATCCCGGCGCCGTTGACTTCCAGCGCGTAGGCCGGTGCCGTGGTCGACAGCACGCGAACCCGAGCGTTCGACCCGCTCACCCGGAGGGTGGAATCGAACGTCACGCCATTGAGGGTGCTGTCAGTCGACGGGGCGAACAGCAGGCGGCTGCCCTGGGTCTGGGCGATGGTCGCGCCGTTGATCGTGCCCCCGGCGAGCGTCCACGAGCCCGTGGCCGCGTTGAGTGTCAGCCCGGCCGCGTTGTTCATCGTTCCGACGATCACCACGTTGCCCGCGTTGTTGGTAAACGAACCGAGATTCGACAGCGAGAAGGTCCCGTCCAGAAAGAGCGAGCCGCCGCTGATCGAGATCGACCCGGTGTTGGACCAGTTGCCGCGGAGCGTCACCGCCGTGCCCGCGGGCACCGCGAGCGCGCCAGTCAGCGCGTAGTTCCCGTTGAGTTGAAGGGTCGTACCCGCATCAGCGACGTCGAAGCCGGTCGTGTTCCCGCTGAGCCCGGCCACAATCACGTTTGCGCCGTTTCGGCCGCGGATGATCCCGGTGTTGTTCAGCAGCGTGGGGCGCACCCGCAGTTCCCTCGCGTTGGCCGAAGAAGCGATCGTCCCCTGGTTGATCAGGGATGCCGAAGTCGAGCCCCAGAACTGCTCGCCGACGTAGAGCGTCGCGCGCGAGCCCGGAGTCGTCGTGACCGAGCCCCCCGGGGCGATGGTGAGTGTGGCGTTGGCAACGGACGACTCGACCGCGTGTGACGTCTGGACCACCGAATCCGAGATCACGGGGTAGTTGATCACCGCGTTGTTGTCGAGCAGCAGACCGGCGTTGCTGGACGTCAGTCGCACCCCCACCGCCGTCGTGGTCGCGTTGAAGACCACACGCGAACTGCTCTCGTCGAGCACCAACTCGCTCAGAAGCCCCACGCCGTCGATGCGGTTTCCGCCCACCCCCGAGACGATGAGCCGGTTGCCGCCGGTAAAGGCCAGCGTGCCCCCGACCACGGTGCCGCCGTCAAGCCTCCAACTGCCGGTCGCCGCGTCGAGCACGGCCGACTGCCCGGTGTTGTCGAGACGCCCGATGATGCGGACCGACCCGCCCGTCCTTGAGAATCGCAGCAGCGACGGCGTATCGAAGCGACCTTCGAGCGACGCAGTCGAGTTGTTCACCACCACCGTGCCACCCGTGGACACCGACCAGCGGTCCTGGAACGTCAACGCGGCGTTGGTCACCGAGATCGTGCCCGCGTTGGTCCACGAGTTGGTGTCCGACCCCGTCACGCCGACCAGAAGATTGGTTCCCGTAGCAACCGAGACGCTCGCTCCAGCCTGGTTGGTGAAGGCATCGGATCCGATCTCGAGCGTTCGATTCGCTCCCGAGAGAGCGATCGTCCCCGCATTATTGAACTGCGTCGACGTTATTCCCCACCACGACCTTCCGATCAGCACGGTGCCGGTCCAACTGCCCACGGACGAGATCGAAGCCCCGCTCCCCCACGTCAATGTCCCCGCCGTGCGCACGTCGATCCCGAAGGTGCCGATGCTCGAGTTCGACTCGATCACCACGGGAAAGTTGACCGTCATCCCGGCGTCCATCGTGATCCCGGCGCTCTGGGCGCTGACGCGAACCCCGCCGATGCTGGTTCCCGTCCGCACGGTGACGCGTGCGTTGTTCACATCAAGCCTCAGCTCGCCGCCGTAGTTCACGCCGTTGATCTGGCCGTTCGAGGAGTTGGCCCCGCGGAGCACCGCGCCGTCGGCCGAGGTGATCGTCCCGCCGGTGATCGTGCCCTCAACGAGAACCGATCCGCTTGTGGAGTTCAACGCAAACGTGGATCCGGTGTTATCCCAGACACCGGTGACCGCGAGCACGCCCTCCGTCCCGCCCCCGCCGCGGGAAATGGTCCCGATCGACGCCGTGGTGAACGTGCCGCCCAGATCGATCCGTGCGTTCCCGACGAGCGAGAGCGTTCCCGCGTTCGTCCACGCGTTCGCGAGAACGATCCGCCCCGTCCCGCTCGCCTGCACCTGGTTGGAGTTCGTGAAGGAATTCAGCAGCGAGAGTTGCCCCGCCGAGGCGCGAACCGTGCCGAAGCTCGACCACGTAAAGGGGGCCGAACGAACGCCCGCGCTGAAGGTGCCCGAGCCGGTGTTCTCCAGCACGCCGCTCGCCGAGACCGCCAGGGTGTTGGGGTTGATCGTGACGCCGCCGCTCGACGCGTTCGAAACCGTGCCGTTGATCGTCATCCCGGTCGTGGCCGAGTACCAGAAACCGTTCCCGATCGAGAACGTGCCCGATGTTCCCGCCAGCATGCCCAGGACGGCGGACGGGCCGACCGTCAAGGTGCCGTTCGCGAAGAGTTCCACATACCCCGTCGCGAAGCCCTGATCGACGAGGATCGGCGAGTTGATCACGGTCCCGGGCTCGAACGCCACGCTCTGGCTCGAACCCCGGAATCGCATCGCCGAGTACGTCGTCCCCGCCAGAACGCGGAGCCGCGCGCTGGTGTCCACGAAGATGATGTCCCCGTTGATGACAGGGTTGTTGAGCCGCCCCTCGATGTTCGTCACGATCCGCAGCGCCGCACCGCCCGAGAACGTCCACGTTCCTCCTTGGATCGTTCCCCCGCCGAGCTGCACCGACGCCGAGCAGTTCGCCGTGCCCACCGTCAACGTCGCGTTCGATCCGACCCGCAACTGCTCCGCCGAGGTCAGCGAGTTGATCACCGGGCTGATCCCGGCGATCTGGATGAGCGGATCCGCGGCGATGCTGATCGTCACGTCGTCCGCGGGGCCGGGCAGGCTGTTCGTCGACCAGTTCGCCGGGTCGGACCAGCTCACGCCGTCGCCCAGCCCTGTCCACGACACCGGCGCAGCCATGCCGGACGACGCCGCACCGAACAACGCCATCAACGAGATCAGCGATCCGCGAACTTTCATGATGTTCTCCCTCCGCCTTGACGGCGGCCCGAACGAATGAGCCGATGTGAATCGTCCGCGTTTACGCCCGCGGGATCAAGCCCCAGCGAGCCGCGACACGTCGATTTCGCGCAGAACCACCGCCACGCCCGCGCCGGCGATCACCGCCTTCATCGCAAGATCAGGACCCTAACAACCCTGCTCAAACACCGCGACGAACGCATCAAAGTCAAAGAAGTCCACAAAGCCGTCGCCGTCGATATCCGCCGTTGAACACGCGGCACACCCCTCGCCCTCGAAGCAGATCACAAAGGCGTCGAAGTCAAAGAAGTCCGAAAACCCGTCGCCGTTGAAGTCCGCCGGGCACGCCGGCGACCCCGACGCCGCCGCATTCACAATCCCGAACCCGTGCACCCCCAGCGGATCCGCAACGCCGTTGCGCGACGCCGAGGCGAACAACGCCCCACGCAGTTCCGGCACCGTGCGGCACGGACGCTCCTCCACCAGGCACGCCACTGCCGCCGCCACCAGAGGCGTGCTCAGGCTCGTCCCGCTCAACTCCGCAATCCCATCATTGCTGCTGCTCGAGACGGTTCTGGTCGCCAAACCTCTCGCCAGAAGTTCGGGCTTCACGCGACCGTCCGCCGTCGGCCCGTCCGACGAGAACCACGTGATCGTCCCCCCGGCATCCACCGCGCCGCACGTGATCACCTCCATCGCGTCCGCCGGGGCGATCAGCCGGCTCGTCGCCGGATTCCCGTCGTTTCCTTCATTCCCCGCAGCCGTCACACAGAACATCCCGTTCTGCGTCGCCATGTTGACCGCGATGGTCGTCACCGCCGTCGCACCGTCCAGATCCGCCTGCGTGTACCAGTCGATGTACCCCAGGCTGCTCGTGGCGACATCAGCCCCGAGAGACTCGGCCCATTCCAGGCCCGCGACGTAGTTGTCCTCCTCCACAGGTGTCTCGCTCGCGTAGTCCTCCGTCTTGCACAGGATGTACTCGGCCCCGTACGCCCCGCCCACGAGCGTCCCAGGCCAGTACGCCGCAAGAGTCCCCAGGATCCATGTCCCGTGCCGGTGCTGATCCGGATGGTCCCCCGGTTCGATCCCCACCACCGCGTCGTTGTTCACGAAATCCCACGACGCACGCACACGCAACGGCACGACAGGATCCGTAAACGCCCGGTGCGTCGTGACAAACCCCGTGTCCAGCACCGCCACCACCACACCCTGCCCCGTCGCCCCGCGCGCGTGCACCGCCGGCAGCGAGATCTGGTGCAGCTGCTCCGACGACCACCCGTAATCGTCCCGCACCGCAGCTCCGGACACCGCTTCGTTCGCCTCGCCCACCACACCCGCCCGACGCCCGCCGCGCACAGGTTCGATCCTCTCCACAAACCCAAGCCCCGCCGCCGATCGCAACTGCTCCGGAGTCGCTTCCACGCTCACCGCGTTGAGCCAGCGGCTGCGCTGGTGTACCCGCAACCCCATTCCCTCCAGCTCACGCACATACCCCGCCGACACCGGAAGATCACGGGCATCAAACAGCCCCGGCAGCGTCCGCCGGCGCTCACGCCGCTCGATCTGCGCCCGATTCGCGGAAGTCGCCAGACTCTCGACCGCGGCCCGCTCCGCCGCCGACGTCGCGTGCCCCTTGTCCGCGAAGCACACCCAATGCCTGGGCCCCGCCTCCGCCGACCAGACCGGAACACACGCCATCGCCGCGATCATCAGCCGCATTTCCGTCTCCTTAAAAAGCGCGAAGGTCGGGGCCGTCCCCCGACCTTCGCCTGTTGATCTCGTCCCGCCTCAGCAGCCCGTCTCAAAGGCGCCGATGAACTCATCGTAATCGAAGAAGTCCGCGAACCCATCCTGGTTGAAGTCCGCCGATTTGCCGGGCGGGCACGACCCACCCTCGAAGCACACCACGAACTCGTCGAAGTCAAAGAAGTCCAGGAAGCCGTCCCCGTTGAAGTCCGCCGCGCAGGGCGACTCGCAGATGTCCGCCTGGCCGTTCGCGTTGGAATCCGCGCAGGTCGTCTGAGCGCCGCTCCACGACCCGCCCGCGCCGGCACACTCCGCCTGCGTCAACTGGATGCAGAAGCCCGTGCTGAAGCAGCACGCGCCCTGCGGCTGGGGGCAATTCGCTCCGGCGCACGACGTCCCGACGCCGCGGAACGTCCCGCCCTGCTCGGTGCACGTCGCCAGGGTCGTCCCTGTGATGCACGTCCCGTTGGGCAGGCAGCACGCGCCCGTCGGGCACGTGTTCCCGTTCCCGCACGCCGTGTTCGCACCCGCCCAAGACCCGCCCGCACCCACGCAGTTCGCTTCCGTCAGCTGCAGGCAGAACCCGCTCTGGAAGCAGCACGCCCCGTTCGCCGCCGGGCAGTTCCGCCCCGCACACGACGTCCCATCGCCCGCGAACGTCCCGCCCGCCGCCTGACAGTCGTTCACCGTTCGAATCTCACAGGCGCCCGACGGCAGGCAGCACGCGCCCACGCCCGGCTGGCAGTTCACGCTCGACCACGTCGTCCGGCTCACCCAGTCGCCCGTCGGCCTGCACGCCGTCACCAACTGCGAGAATCGCACCCAGCCGCCGTTCGGCGGGCACCCGAAACTCCCGCAGTTCAGACCGAAAAGCCACGTCGCCGACCCCTGCGAAAGCCCCGACACGTCCGTCACCGGGAACGCGTTGCGACGCGGATCAGGCGAATTCAGGCACGGGTTCGACGGCGGGAGGTTGTGCCGATCAATCCGGAACGCCACCGTGAACTTGTTCGACCCGTTGTTGTTCAGAACAATCTGCTCCGGATCGTTCGGATCAATCAGAAATTGCAGATTCACGCCCGCCGTCCCCGCCGGGATCTGGATGTGCGGCAGCAGGTCCCCGTCCGACGAATACGTCGCCACCAACGTCCCCGTCCCAGGCTCGCCCTCGTAGAACAACAGCGACCACTGCGTCACCGTCGGCACGACCGTCGAACTCGTCGCGACGATCACCTCCGTCATGTTGTGCTTGATCGGCCACTCGCCCGCGGGCACGGTGTACGTCGCCGCGAACATCTCCCCCTGCGCAAAGCCAGCTTGCACCACGAACGAGCCGCCCTCGAAGTTGGCATCGGTGTGGCTCGCCACCGCGTTGCACGCACGGGGCATCCCCGGAAGTTCATCGACCACGCCCCGAGGAGTCACCCGCAGAACCCCCAGCCCGCTCAGCCGGATTTCCTCACCATCAAACCGCCCCGCCGGCACCTGCCCAAACGCCGACGACGCACCAATACCCACGCACGCCACCGCCAACAGACCCCGCACCACGTCCTTGCACACGCGCATCGCACACCCTCCGCTCTGACCGCGAACAACCCCGCGGCCCGACCTCTCCGATCCAGACTAACCGATCGACGCGATCAGGAGAACACCCGCCGCGCTGCTTCACACACCTTCACCCGATCCCGAGTCCGAGATCCTCGAACTCTCCATCATCCGATCCGGATTCCCCTCCTGTTCCCTTCTCCCTTTACACTCCCCATGGAATGGCATCCCCTCCCACCTCCCGCCTGCGACTCGTCTCCTTCGCCGCCGCCCTCCTCGGTCTCGCCGCTTCACTGGTGCTCGCCAGCCCCGCTGTTCTCGGCCTGAAGGCACCAGGGTGCGCACCAGGCGGCCACTGCGACCGCGCCTCCGCCTCCGCCTGGTCCACCATTCCGGGGATTGGCCTTCCCGTAGCCTGTCTCGCCGCCGCGTACTTCGCGGCCGCCCTTGCCGGACTCTGGATCTGGAAGGACGGGCCCCACCCGCCGCTCGCCCGGTGGGCCTCCCGCGCCGCCGCCCTCGCCGCCATCCTCTATATAGGAATCAGCGTTCTCGAGCGCATCGCCTGTCCCTATTGCCTCGCGTCGCACGCCGCTGCCCTGACGCTCTGGGTTCTCCTCGAACGCCGAACACCCTCCTCGTCGCCTCGCCTTCCTCGCCTGCTTCCCCCCGCAGCAACATTCGCGGCCGTGCTCCTCTCGCTGGGCGTTGCGGTCCACCTCCAGCGTTCCCGCGCCGCCACACAGGACCAGCGTGAACTGGAGCAGTCTCGTTCGACCCTCGCCTCGGGCGCACCCGCCAACACGCCAGCCTTTGCCGGACGCTTCTGGCGAGGCCCCGCCGACGCCAAAGTCCGTGTGGTGGCGATCATGGGCTACCAGTGCCCGGATTGCCGCCGCATCGAGGACCAGCTGGCTCAGATCGTGCGCACGCGAACCGACACCGCGATGTCCATCCTCCACTTCCCGTTCTGCTCCGACTGCAACCGCGCCATCACCACGACCACCCAACCCAACGGGTGCTGGGCGGCCCGTCTTGCCGAAGCCGCGGGCATCCTCGAGGGCCCCACCGCGTTCTGGGCTGTGCACGACTGGCTGGTCGCGCGGGGCGGCTCGTTCACCGATCAGGAGGTCGCCCGAGGGCTCGCCCAGCTCCGTCTCGACCCGGGTCCGATCCTGGCCGAGATGCAGTCCCCGCGAACACTCGAACTTGTGCGCGCGGACGTGGAGCGTGCGCTTTCCCTGGGAATCCGGCAGACTCCGATGATCTTCATCAACAACACCGAGCTTCGCGGCTGGAACGCGCCCGACGCGCTCTCGATCGCGATCCGGGCCGCCGCGGAGGCGCCCACCTCAACACAACAGGCCCCCGCCGCCGCCCCGGAGAAGATGATCGAGGATTGGCGTCTCGAGCCGAGGCAGGCCATCCCCGTCGATGCGGAACGCGCCGTCGGATCCGCAACACCCACGATCGACGTCGTCCTCTTTGTGAGCCTTCAGGACGACAACGCCGCCGCACTCGATTCTCGCCTCCGCGCAATGGCCGACCGCCGCACCGATCTGCGTTACAGCCTCCGCCATTTCCCCGCCGATCCCGCGTGCAACCCCGCTGTCTCCCGCCGGGTGCATCCCCTCGCCTGCCGCATGGCCCGGATGATCGAAGCGACCGCCATCGTGGCCGGCCCCAAGGCCGCCGCCGACCTTACCCGCTGGACCCTCCAAAACCACCGCTCATACACCGACGCGGGCGTCCGCGGGCTGCTCGACGCCATCCCCGCCGACACCAAGGCGGCCTTCTCGCTCCGCGATGCGCCCGAGGTCAGCGCCGCCGTCGCTCGCGATGTTGAGCTCGGCCGATCTCTGAACCTTGCCCAGGTGCCCGCGCTGTTCATCAACGGCCGCCGTCTGCCCCGCTGGACCACGGGCGACGTCGACGTGCTTGACCGCGTCATCGAAGAGGCCGCCGCCGGTCGATAATGTCCTCGCACCGCATGCCCGATCCGTCGCCGCCATCCCCGCCGCCCGCCGCCGCCCGCGAGGTCGCGGTGGAGATCATCCGCACGCTCCGCCATGCCGGGCACGAGGCGTACCTCGCCGGCGGTTGCGTCCGCGATGAACTGCTCGGGCTGCCCGCAAGCGATTACGACGTCGCCACCGACGCCACACCAGACCGGATCCGCTCGCTCTTCCGCCGGACCGCCGCCGTCGGAGCGTCGTTCGGCGTGATCCTCGTCAAAGACGCCGGGCAGGTCGTCGAGGTCGCGACCTTCCGCGCCGATGGGTCGTACTCCGACAGTCGGCGCCCCGACTCCGTGCGGTTCAGCACCCCCGAGGAAGACGCCCGCCGGCGCGACTTCACGGTCAACGCGCTCTTTCTCGATCCGCTCGAGCCCCCGAACTCCTCCACGCGGGTCATTGACTTCGTCGGCGGGCTCCCCGACCTGCATGCCCGCGTGCTCCGCGCCGTCGGCGATCCCGACCGACGCCTCGCCGAAGACCATCTCCGCGCGCTGCGCGCCGCACGACTTGCAGGCCGCCTCGACTTCCGCGTCGATCCCGCCACCGCGGACGCCATCCGCCGCCACGCTGCAGAACTCCGCGGCGTCTCTCGCGAACGCATCGGCGATGAGCTGCGCACCATCCACGCCTCCGCCGGACGCCTCCGCGGACTGACCCTCATGCACGATCTTGCGCTTGACGCCGCCGTGCTCGACGAGAAACCCCTGGCTCCTTCGCTCGACCACGTGCGGGCGCTCTCGCCCGACTCTCCCTTCTCCGCAATGCTCGCCGCTCTCGCCCTCGACCGCTCCTCGCCCGCGCTCCCGGACGCGGCCTTGGCAAGCCGCTACCGCCGTGCCCTCTGCCTCAGCAACGACGAACACCTCGATCTCGCCCGCATCCTCTCCCACTCCGCCACGCTGCGTGAGGATTGGCTCACCCTCGAAACGCCAAGGCAGAAGCGCATCGCCGCCGATTCCCGCTTCCGTTGGGCGCTGGAACTGCTCCGCGTTCGGCATCCGGATCTGGCGACGCGCGCCCAAGATCGATTGGCCGTCCTGGAGTCCGACGGCATCGGGCTCGCGCCCCCACCCCTGCTCACCGGCGACGACCTGATCACCCTCGGCGCCAAACCCGGACCGGTGTTCAAAGCCGTTCTTGACGACCTGTATGATGCCCAGTTAAGGGGTGATCTCCACGATCGGGCGACCGCCTTGGAACTCGCACGCCGTCGGCTCGTCTAACCGTGGGGTTTTGCCTCGCGCACCGATCGGGCGGCCCTACCCCCGGCCCCCGTATACTGGATCGCTCGGACAACCGAGGTTCTGGAATACGAACAAAGTCCTTACATTCCGCCACCAAGAGCGGGTGTCCGTTCAGGGAGTGCAACGCATGTCGAAGGTTCAGTGCAAGTACGGGTGGAGCGTCGAGAGGCTGGCCCGCCTGGCCGGGTTGGCGATGGTCGGTTGGACGGCCGCGACGGGCGGCATGGCGCTGGCGCAGGGAGCTGCGGATTCCAAGGCCGCGCCCGCCGCCGATGAGGAAGACGTGCTCGTGATGAAGGGCACCAACCTCGAGATCCGCGGAACCATCATCGAAGAGACCGACACCAAGATCCGCATCAAGGGTGTCAAGTACGGCATCCCCTTCGAGACGGAGTACGCCAAGTCGGACATTCTCACGATCCGCCGCGGCAAGAAGGCCGAGGGCACGAACACGACCAAGACCCCCGCGGCCCCCGCCGCCAACCCGGGCGACACCAAGACGCCCGCGCGCGAGACCAAGCCCGAGCCGGCGGCCGCCGGGGACCAGGTTCGCGTGTACTACGCGGAGCTCAAGGGTGAATTCGGGACGGACATCACGCAGACCCCGATCCGCCGCGCGATCAAGGACGCGCAGGACAACAAGGCCGACGTCATCATCTTCATGCTCGAGAACGAGCTCAAGATGCGTGACGGGAGCGAGGTCTCCAACGACGTCGCCGGGCTCTTCGACCAGATCTTCCGCGCCGAAGCGATGACTCCCATCTTCGTCGAGGAAATCCCCAAGCAGTGGCCCAAGCAGCCCAAGATCGTCTTCTGGGTCAAGCAGGCCATGGGCGGCGCCTCGCTGCTTCCCTTTGTCTGCCCCAACATCTACATGTCGAGCGACGCCCGCATCGGCGGCATCGGATACCTCACCGAGATGATCAACCGCGGCGACAAGGTCGTCGCCGATAAGCAGTACTCGCTCCGCCTGGGCCACGCCCGCGGCTGGTTCATCGCGGGCGGGTACGACCCGCGCCTGCTGCACGCGATGGCGGTCCGCGATTACGTCCTCTCGGCGAAGATCACCGGGGACTCGATCGAGTACTTCGAGCGCATGGCCGACCCGCTCAAGGGCGAGGTCCTGCTCACCGACGACGGCGCGGGCCCCAACGTCGACAGCATGGGCGACCGCGTCCGTTCCATCGGCAACGACGTCCTTACGCTGGACTCCAAGACCGCCCGGACCCTCCGCATCTCGAAGGGAACGGCCGACTCGCTCGACGATCTGATGTTCCAGCTCGGGCTTGACCGCACGGGCAAGATCATTCCCGGTCGCTCCAAGCAGATCATGGAAGGCTGGTCCCGCGACGTGGCCGACGCGACCAAGCGGCTTCAGGTGCTCTGGCGCGAGTACAACGAGGTGACCGTCGCCGAGCCGGGCGGGTTCGATGAACGCTCCAAGGCCCGCTCGACCCAGATCGCCAAGCTCAACCAGATGCTCGAGCTGATCCGCCGCTACGAGGAAGCCCTCGCCGATCAGTTCCCCGAAGTGCAGATCCGCGGTCTGATCGACCGCATCAAGTTCCAGCAGATGTCCGACCGCCGCTGAGCGGAACGCAGGAGAAACGAACCATGAAGTCCCTCGGCCGAATCACTCGATTCCTCGCGGCGGGAGCTCTCGCCCTCGCCACCCTCTGCCTGGTCAACCCGGCCTTCGCCGCGGACAGGCTCACTCTGAAGGACGGTCGCGTCCTCGAGGGTGAGATCGTTCGCGAGCTCGACGGCGTGATCTGGTTCAAGTCCGGCGGCGCCACGATCATGTACACCCCGTCGGAGTACACCAAGCTCGAGCGCGACACCGGCGCGGGCGAGAAGAAGGACGACCCCGCCCCGGCCCAGCCCGCCGTCAAGCCCGCCGAGCGCACCGAAGACGCCAAGCCGAGGATCGGCGACCGCAACAAGCGCGCCGCTGTGATCACCTTCGGCGACGAAGAGAACGGGAACATGGTCGGCGTCTACGCCACCGCCGAGACCCTCCGTCAGGCGATCCCGCTGCTCGAACAGGAGAACGTCGGGATCGTCGTGATCCGCTTCAAGTCCGGCGGCGGCCTGCTTCTGGAGCTCCAGAAGATCTCCGACGTCATCCAGAACGAGTTCAAGCCCAAGTTCCGCGTCGCCGCATGGATCGACTCGGCCATCTCCGCCGCCGCCATGAGTGCGCACTGCATCGAGGAGATCTACTTCACCCCCCAGGGCAACTACGGCGGCTGCACCGCCTTCTTCGGCGCCTCGCTCGTCGCCATGAAGGGCCGCGAACTCGAAGAACTGCTCTACGCGATGGAGAAGATCTCCGCCCGAGGCCTCTACGACCCCAAGATCATGCGGGCCATGCAGATCTCCGCCGACGAGGCGGGCTTCTCAGCGCTGGGCGTCTCCCCCCCCAGCGGCGCGCTCTCGGCCGACATCGATCCCGACACCGGCAAGGTGACCTGGTACCAGGATGCCACCACCGGCAAGCATGTGCTCAACCCCTCCGGCGGCGTCAACATTCTGACCTTCGACTCGCTCACCGCCGAGAAGTTCAAGTTCTCCCGCGGCACCGCCGCGAACCTTGATCAACTCGCCCGCGCGATGGGGCTCACCGAGGTCGAGTGGGTCGGCAAGCAGGATCGCCGCTTCATCTGGCCCGTCTCCAAGGCCGAGGAAATGACGCTCAAGTTCCGCCAGCAGACCAAGATCGACGAGGCCAACTTCCGCCGCTACGTCGCGAACCTCAACGAAGCCATCGGTCGCGCCCGCGCCGAGCAGGACCCCAACAACCGGGGCAAGTTCCTCGGCAAGGCGCGCGAGGCCCTCAACCTCATCCGCAACATGGTCCGCAACAACCCCAACTTCATCTTCCTCAACTGGGGCACCCAGGAGGAATACGACCGCTGGATCGAAGAGGTCGAACGCGTCATCCGCGATTCCGGACGCCGCTAATCCTTTCACTCTCCTTGTTCACTCGCGGCCCGGCCTCTCGGTCGGGCCGCTTTGCTTTTTGCCACGCCTACCTTCTTGCATGAACTACAGATCCCTCGGACGCTCCGGAATCCAGGTCTCCGAGATCGGCTTCGGCTGCTGGACCATGGGTGGCCCCAATTGGTCTCTGCAGACCGGCCAGCCCATCGGCTGGGCCGACGTCAACGACCAGGAGGTTCTCGCCGGCGTTCGCGTCGGGCTCGATCACGGCGTCAACCACTGGGACAACGCCGACATCTACGGCAACGGCCGGGCCGAGCGAACACTCGCCACGCTTCTTCGCACGATCGGCGTCAAGCGAGACACCCAGATCATCGCCACCAAGATCGGCCACTTTCGCGGCACAGCTCCGCACGCCTACCACCCCGCGCACATCCGCAGCCAGTGCGAACAGTCGCTCCGCAACCTCCGCACCGACTACATCGACATCTACTACTTCCACCACGGCACGTACATCGGGCCCGGCTTCAACGCCGCCGGCGATCTCGTCCCCGATCACGACTACCTCCACGAGGCCGCCGACACCATGCACGCGCTCGTCAAGGAGGGCAAGGTCCGCGCGATCGGACAGAGTGCGTACTCCGACGCCGACTTCGAGCGAGCGATCCCTGTTCTCAAGCCCCACGTCCTGCAGAGCAAGGCCAACCTCCGCTACGACCCCTTCGTCACGCCGGGCTGCCGTCTCGAAGCCCTCTGCCGGCAGCACGGCTGCTCGTTCGTCGCCTTCGGGCCGCTCGACCAGGGCATCCTGCTGGACAAATTCGACCCGGACCGCCCACCGGCCTTCGACGAGGGAGACGCACGTCGCAACCGCAAGGACTTCAATCCCGACACCCTGCGTGACGTCCGCCGCAAGCTCGCCATGGTTCGGTCTCGCTTCGCCCGTCCGGGTGAGGACACGACGGCCGTTCTCGCGTCGATCGCGCAACGCTGGCTCCTCGCGCACGGGCATGTCTGCTCGGTCATCCCGGGATTCCGGAACGCAACGCAGGCGTTGTGCAATGTCTCCGCGGCGTCGCAACCTCCTCTTTCGCAAGAGGATGTGTCGTGGTTGAGATCGGTTTTCCACACGCCGCCCACGCCCTGACCCAAACACAATCCGATCACTGAGGATTTCAATTCGCCTCAAGTTGACATAGAGGAGAAGTCGATCCAAGAATCATGTGACAAACAGGTCTGCTTGTCTGTAGACCACAAGTATCAGAGAGGAGTGTCGTATGTTGGTCGCGTTGCTTGCCGTGTCGGGATCGGCTCTGACTGCGGATACCACCCCGGACACATCGATCTCCATGAGCCCCAAGGCCGAGTACCTCCTGAGCAAGGAGCGTTGGCACAGCGATCCGGAAGTGGGCTGGAAGGGCCTCTTCAGCGGTCTTCGCGGGTTCGAGCACTTCTACAACCCCGTGGGCAATCCCATCTACTTCGAGACCCCCTTCAACAACACCGGGATCCGCTTCCTGTACCTGCACCACAACTTCGATGACAAGAGCGTGCTGGCGGGCGGCGACCTGAGTGTGTACGCGTTGCAGGCTCGCGTGGCCCTCACCGAGCGGCTGGCGTTCATCGCCACCAAGGACGGGTACAGCGATCTGAACGCCGGAGCCCTCCCCAAGGACGAGGGCTGGAACGACATCGCGGCCGGCCTGAAGTACGCCTTCTATGTCGACCGTGAGGCCGATTTCGTCGCGACGTTCGGCGCCCGCTACCAGATGGGCAACGGCGACCCGGAAGTGCTCCAGGGCGGCGTGCAGGAGCTCAGCCCGTTCGTCAGCGTGGCCAAGGGATGGGACAAGTTCCACCTGATCGCGAGCCTGACGGACCGGGTTCCCCTTGACAATGACAAGGGCAACCACATCCTCCAGTGGGACGTGCACGCGGACTACGAGGTCTTCAAGGGCTTTGCCCCGATGATCGAGTTGCACGGGCTGCACTACCTCGACGACGGCACCCGCACGCCTCTGTCCGTCGGCGGCGTGGATTACTCGAACCTCGGCTCGACCGATGTCGCCGGCTCGACGGTGATCTGGGCCGGCGTGGGCGGACGCTTCAAGCTCAACCCCCATGCCTCGATCGGCGCGACGTACGAGTACCCCCTGACCCTGG
>ERZ1066130.166-NODE-166-length-33674-cov-12.858800_pt1 | contig 33674 bp, 32 predicted proteins | sample MGYA00382777_ERZ1066130 | MGnify/ENA primary metagenome ERZ1066130 (study PRJEB33369, sample SAMEA5778360) | biofilm metagenome | biome: Industrial cooling water; feature: Water cooling tower basin; material: Biofilm | place: United Arab Emirates | collected...
GGCCCACCCATGATCAACTCTGAAAATACCAGACTTCGTGGTACGGTGCTGTTTAATGTCCGTGGCCGAGATATGGGCAGTGTTGTGAATGAAGCTAAAGCAAAAATCGAAGAAGAATTCAAGAAGCTTCCTGAAGGATATTATATCCAATGGAGCGGACAATATGAGAACCAGGTCCGTGCCGAAAGCCGGTTGAAGATCATCATTCCCATTACACTGCTGATCATCTGTTTTGTATTGTATTTCACTTTTAAGTCTGTAAAAGAAATGCTGATGGTGCTTACCAGTCTGCCAGTGGCGCTAATCGGTGGAGTTTATTCCATGTTTTTCTTTGATGTAAATTTTTCAGTTGCTGTAGCAGTTGGTTTCATTGCTTTATTTGGAATTGCTGTTGAGACAGGCATCCTCATGATCGTTTACCTGAACGAATCCATCCAAAAACTCTCGCAGCGGAAAGCGAACTCACCCGATAAAATTCAAAATTCCGATGTAGAGGAAGCTGTGTTTGCCGGAGCAGCATGGCGGGTAAGACCAATACTCATGACCGTTATCGCAGACATGATTGGGCTTCTTCCAGTTCTGTTGGCTACGGGTACCGGCAGTGATGTGATGAAACCCATTACCATTCCCTTTGTGTTTGGCCTTGTCTCTTCCACCATTTTTGTGCTGGTGGTCTTGCCGGTACTCTATCAGGTGATCAGAGAGTATGAATTGAAAAAAACTGGAACACTCAAAGTATTGGATATTGAAGAATAACATCATGAGAAAAATCACTCTATATATAATGGTCGGCTTATCCATACTCTTTTACGGGTGTAAAAAAGAATCGCATGATGAGCACGGCAAACAAGGATCTCAACCTGGTGATGATGCAAGTCAAAAAGCTCTTTCCATTTCGGCCGAGCCAACGAACCGGAAAGTTATTTCAAGCCAGGCGTTAGTAAAGCCAGTAAAGCAACTTCAATCAAGTCCGGTAATCGCCTATGGATTTATTTCCCTGGACGAACGCAGGAGTAACCAGGTATCTGCACGGGTAGGCGGTCGTATCGAAAGGCTTTATGTGAAATATGAAAATCAATTTGTGCGAAAAGGTGATAAAATACTTGACCTATACAGCCCTGATCTTAATACGTATCAGGAAGAACTTTTGTACGCACAAAAAGTTGACCCGGATGGTGAACTTCCAAAGCATGCGGCCCATAAACTTAAACTTCTGGGAATAACCGAAGCTCAAATAAAGCAGATTGTAGAATCAGGCAAGGCATCCTTGACGCTTTCCATCTACAGCGCCTATGACGGATACATCTTTTATTCTCCATCAACCCAAATGTCCCCAACGGGAACGGCAATGGCTTCTTCAGGAGGAAGTAAAATGGGTGGTGGAATGGGTTCAGGTTCCCAGCAAAAACAGCCGGCCTCATCTTCTACAACTTCAGCCTCCGGACCAATCCGTGAAGGAGCATACATTTCGCCAGGACAAACGCTTTTTTGGATCAATGATCTTCGTGAGGTGTGGGGTATTCTGTCCGTGGACAACCTTCATCAGGATGAAATAGCACTGAATGACAGTGTAACATTGATAAGTGAGTTAGTTCCTGATAAACCCATTAGGACTATTGTGCGATACATCGAGCCACAATATGCCACAGGTCAGAAGTTCATCCAGGTAAGATTGTATCTGTCAAATAATGATAGAAACCTCCGTATCAATTCGCTAGTAGAAGCTACCATCTATCCAGAAACAAAAGAGTCGTTGACCTTGCCCGCAACCAGCATTCTGTACTTGGGTGGAAGGCAGGCCGTATGGAAAAAAGTGGGGCAAACCGAAGAGGGTACTCACATTTTGGAAATTCAGTTCGTGAGGCTTGGCCCGGTTTCGCAAGGACGGGTAACCGTGTTGAGCGGATTGGAGGCTGACGATGAAGTGGCGTTAGATGCCGGGTACTTGATGGATCGTGAAAGTTTGGTTAAACCCGAGTGAGTTATGCAAAGAAATACGATTTATATAACCCTATTAATTCTCCTTCTCTCAGCATCCTGCGAAAAGAAATCAGAACAAGCGCACGAAGGACATGGCGATGAGCATGAAGCGATGCTCACCTTAACAGAACAGGAAAGAGTCGTGGCTAACATTCAGATTGACACTGCGCAAATCAAAACAATCTTTGAAGAAACAACACTGATTGGCACCGCTGCGGTGGATGAAAGAAATATCAACATCGTCAGCTCCCGTGTAAAGGGCAGAATCGACAAACTATTTGTGCGCAACCCTGGCACCTATGTAAAAACCGGAGATCCCCTATACAGTATCTATAGTGAAGAACTTCTGTCATACGAAAATGAATACCTCCTCGCCATCAATGAAAATAAAAAAGCAACAACTCAAAAAGAGATTACCCAAAGAATGGTCGAAGCAGCCCGGAGACGCCTTGAACTTTGGACGCTGACGGAAAAACAAATCAACGAGCTTGAAAAAACGAAAAGCATTTCGCCACTGATTACTTTTTATTCTAACCGCAGTGGGTACTTGTCCGAATTGCTTGTGCGCGAAGGTGAGTACACTGAGATCGGCAGCCCTATGTTCAGGCTGGCCGACTTAAATAGCTTATGGATCGAAGCCCAATTATACAGCAGTGAGATCAATTACCTGAAACAGTCACCGACTCTTGAAGTGGAATTTGAAGCTTTTCCAGGTGAACGCATCAAAGGTGAAATTGTGTACGATAACCCACGATTGGAGGACAATACGAAGATCAATCTGGTACGCATCAAAGTCGGCAATCACAAAGGAAATTATAAACCTGGTTTGATGGCGTATGTGTACTTGAAGCGCAACAGAAAAGAGACCCTGGTCATTCCGAAATCAGCGCTACTGTTGGAGAATTTTACCACAGTTTGGATTGAAACACCGGATCGTATGTTCGAGCAGCGCATGGTTGAAACCGGTATCAGCAACAAACGCGAGGTGGAAATCTTAAGTGGATTAATGGCAGGCGACCGTGTAGTAACATCCGGTGCCTATTTATTAAACAGTGCATGGAAAGTAAAACAAGGTGGCGGTGCGATGGAGGGGATGGATATGTGAGAACCGCCACCTATTAATATGATTTAAAATACTTAGTGATATAGACCTTATGTTAAACTTTTAAAAAACCATGTTATGAAAAAACCACATAAACCAATCCTTTTTGCAGCAATCAGCGCGGGGCTCCTGCTGGGTGCCTGCGACAACGACAAATTTCCCGAAGAAGAAATTGTTGTGAAAGACAATGTATCATTTGCACTGGACATTCAACCCATCCTCACACTTGAGTGCGCTACCTGCCACAATCCTTCAGAGGCAGAACCAGATTTGCGCGAGGGCTTTGCCTACGGATCGCTGATGAGCCTCGAGGAAGGAGCCATTGTGCCTGGAAATGCCGAAGGAAGTGAATTGGTGGAAATGCTGGAGTGGGCTGAAGGAGTTGACAACCCCATGCCAACGGCAGGGCGCATGTCTCCGCTGAAGATAGCATTGATCAAAAAATGGATAGATGAAGGAGCACTTGACAATTAACCCATTCTAAAAAAATCAGATTATGAAACACATAGTAGCTTTCTTTTTGGTATTGATAGTTGGTTGTATTTCTGTACAAGCACAAGAAGTAGATACCCTTGCACGCAAAAGCGACAAGCCTGAGCGTGATGCATTTCAAAGTTCATGGTTAATTGACAACCCCACTGGTGTAGTCGCTTCCAAGAAGACCCTGACGTTTGACATTCAACACCGGTTTGGGGTAATCAAAAATGGCAATAACGACCTACTCGGTATGTGGGGGCCAGCTAATATCAGGCTTGGGCTAAGCTATGCCATCACAGACCGCATCACGCTGGGTTTTGGCACTACTAAAAGTGACCGCCTGCAGGATTTCAACTTGAGAGTAGCACTGCTGCGACAAACCCGTTCCGGCAGTGTGCCGGTGAGCATGACGTTCTACGGCAATACGGCAATCGATGCGCGCGAGGGAGACTTCTTTCCAAAATCATCGAACCGTTTTTCATACTTCAGTCAACTCATTATCATGCGCAGGTTCAGTCCGGCAGTATCTTTCCAGGTAGCTCCGAGTTTCTCACATTACAACATTGTTGACGAATCACTTGCCAACAATCAGTTTGCGATTGCGGCAGGCGGCAAAGTACGCATCAGCGATAAAACCTCAATACTGCTTGACTATAGCCAACCGTTTGGCCAAAACTCAGACAATCCAGGCTTGGCGCTGGGCATTGAAATGTCCACTGGTTCGCACGCCTTTCAGGTGTTTGTGGGTAATTATAGTGGCATTGTTCCGCAAAGGAATTACATGCTCAATCCCAACAAACTTTCCGATAAGCAATTCCTGATCGGCTTTAACATCAATCGTCTTTGGAATTTTTAACCTGAAAACTTTATGAACAATGAAAACAAAAGCCCTGCCGTTTCGAGAAGAAAATTCTTAGGGTTCAGCCTGGTGCTTCCTTTTTTGCCCGTAGCAAAGCCGCTAGCCAAAACAACTGAAGACGATCAAAATAAAGACGATGAATTCGTCACCATGCTTACAGCCGATGGCAAGGCAGTGAAGGTGAGAAGGGATGCAGTTAATAATGCAAAGATCATCGAAAAGAAAATGTCAAATCAATCACTGTTGAGTTGGCTAAAACCCAAGGGCTTTACGAAGTAAAAAAACCATGGAACCTGAAAAAGATAACCAACAAAAGTCGAGACGCAACTTCGTGGAGCAAGGTCTTAAGTTTGGTTTGCTCACGGCCGCAAGCGGGGCATTGCTTGCAAAAGTATTTGGTAAATCAGAAAGCCTGGACTCGGAAGAGACTATCGAAGTGATGTCCACTGACGGAACATTGATGCAGGTGCCCGCATCGGCAGTGGAACATGCGCATGAAAAAAAGTCTGACTACAATCCCCGTGAAGGATTTCCCAACCGCAAATTTGTGATGGTGGTTGATTTGGCTAAATGCCGAAACGCCAAGAAATGCCAAAGCTCCTGCAACAAAAACCATTACATCACCGGAGAGAATGCCTGGATCAAAATCTATAAGATGCAGGAATCTGAAAAGTCTGCACCGTACTGGCAACCTACGTTATGTCAGCATTGCGATGAGCCTGCCTGTGTAAAGGTTTGCCCGGTCGATGCCACCTTCAAGCGAAGAGATGGTATTGTGTTGATTGACAATAACCGGTGTATTGGCTGCAGATTTTGTATGGCAGCTTGCCCGTATTCGGTTAGGGTATTCAACTGGTCTGACACTTGGCAGGGCGATGCAGTGGAACAAACAGCATATACTCCTGACTATGCCGGAGTGCCCAGTCAAAAAGGTACAGTAGATAAATGTGATTTCTGCCCCCACATGATTGACAAAGGTGAGTTGCCACATTGTGTGAGCGCCTGCCCAAATGATGTGTTCAGTTTTGGCGATATGTATGAAGACACCGTGACCAACGGCAGCGGCCAATCCTTCAAACTGAGTAAACTTTTAAAAGACAGAGCCGGCTACCGGTTGATGGAAAGCTTAGGCACAGAACCCAGCGTATACTACCTGCCTCCAAGCGACCGGATTGTTGACTTTGAAGAAGGCCTTGAAAATTACACGGAGTTTCAGTCAGTTGATAAACCACAAGAGCCATGAACACTGCTTATGAAAAAATGATAAATGATCTGGCGCCAAAACAATTTAGTTGGAAGGGAAACATATGGGTCGCCTTTCTTGTGCTTGTTATCCTCGCAGGAATGTATTCCTACGTTCAGCAACTTAAGTCTGGCCTGGTTATAACGGGCATGAGAGATTATGCGCTGTGGGGCATTTACATTTCCAATTTTGTATTCTTTGTTGCCGTGAGTTTGGTGGGTTCGTTGATCACCGCCATCCTGCGATTGTCCGGTGTACATTGGAGCACACCGCTTACGCGCATTTCAGAGATCATCGCGGTGGCCGCTATCATCATGGCGGGTATCACCATTATCATCGACATGGGTAGACCCGACAGAATGTTGAATCTGTTTTTGCATGGCAGGCTACAGTCTCCCATCCTCTGGGATGTTATCGTGATTACAACTTACTTGGTCATCAGCCTTCTATTGTTGTACTATCCGCTGCTGCCCGATTTTAGCATCTTGAAAAAACACCCCAATCATACCGGTCGGTTAGATAAATGGTATGACAGGCTTTCGTTGAACTGGTCGGGCAATGAAAAGCAAGTTCGCATACACGCCATATCGCTACAGGCTTTGTCCATTATGATCATCCCCGTGGCGTTTGCCATTCACACGGTAACGGCATGGCTATTCGAAACGACCTACCGACCGGGATGGGACAGCACCAACTTCGGGCCCTACTTTATTGCCGGTGCATTTGTAGCAGGATCTGGCGCGGTAGTGGTGGTGATGTTTGTACTTCGTAAACTGTACAACCTCGAAGATTATATCACGGACGATCACTTTGATAAAATGGGAAAGGTGCTCGTATTGCTATGCCTGGTGTATTTATATTTTAATATTAATGAGTACCTGATTCCCACGTACAAATCCACCGAAGAAGAGGCCGTGCATCTTCAAAGTTTATTCAAAGGACAATACGCGGGGCTGTTCTGGACGGTGATCATCGGTGGACTCATTCTTCCGGTTATCATATTGTTGTTTCCTAAGGGCAGGAAACCTCTTCCGTTGTTTATGGTGGCACTGGCAGTAGTGTTGGGTGCCTGGTGGAAACGTTACCTGATTGTAATACCTACACTCAGCCATCCATTCCTTCCCATTGAAGGTGTACCAGAGGCGTGGCGTCACTATTCGCCCACCTGGATGGAGTGGACGATTACAGCGGCAACATTGGCGAGTGCGTTATTAATTATTACGCTCTTAGTAAGATTTCTTCCCATTATCCCAATACATGAGACAGCCGAAGAGAGAGGGTTAATAGAGGATCAATCTATAAACCAATCGCTATGAAATTAATTCTGAGAATATCGGCCCTCATGCTATTGCTCACACCTGCATTTGGTCAAGCCAATAAAATCAAAGCAAGGGTATCGGTTCAATACAACAAAATTATGAATCAGGAATCATTCATACGTATTGAAGCTAAGTATAAGAGCGAAAATGGTATTGAGCCTGCCACTCAGGTAGAGTTTCGAGTATACCAGAGAATCGCAGAAGATTCCCTGCTTCATCTTGGCACGATAGCTACTAATCATAGCGGGATTGCAAAATTTCCCCTTGCTAACCACAAGGATTCCACTACATCATTGAGTGGTAATTTTTCATTCGTGGTGAAAATTGAAAATGATCCTAAGTTTTCAGATGCTGAAACAGAGTTAACAATTTCGGATGCTAACCTGGTGGCACGTCTGGAAACCGTTGACAGCACCAATCAAATTACGGCTACCCTTACCGATGCATCCGGTCAGCCCGTGGCAGGCCAATCACTAAGAGTGCAACTGCAAAGGATGTTTGGTCCACTTTCAATCGGAGAGGAAAGTTATGAGACCGATGAAAATGGAACTATCACCGTACCAATTGAAGAACCGATGCCGGGAATAAATGGAGTATTAACATTTGAAGTGGTATTGAATGAAAGCGATGAATACGGAACAGTGAAAGCCATCATTGATGCACCAATAGGCTTACCCGTTGGGGATCATTCAAACTTTGATAAAAGAACCATGTGGTCGCCCCCTTCGAAAACACCGTACTACCTGCTGATTTTTCCCAACCTCATCATTCTTGGCGTGTGGGTTCCCATACTCATGCTCATCATCAACCTATTTAGAATTTCAAGAGCTAAAACTGATTTGTAAAACATAACCCTAATAACTATGAAAAAGTACACGATTGTTATCCTCCTGACCGCTTCTGTTGCACTGTACTCATTTACGCTGGTATACCAGTCTAAAGAATGGGTGGTGCCAGAAACTGCGAAGAAAGTAAAAAACCCAACCGACAAATCTAGCAAAGAAGACCTGGCTATTGGCAAATCCTTATACTCCAAACATTGCACATCCTGCCACGGCAAAGAAGGATTTGGAGATGGAACAAAAGCCAAGGAACTAAAAGGAAAGGATCTAATGGGAGATTTCTCAAGCGCTGAATTCCAGAGCCAAACAGATGGTGCCTTGTTCTATAAAATGACCACTGGTCGGGATGACATGCCTGCCTTTGACAAAAAGATTCCCGATGCTGAAGACCGGTGGCTAATCATCAATTATATCCGTACCCTCAAACAGTAATACGTTTGTTATGAAAACAATTTCTATCTCAGACTATGCCTACAAATATCTCGACTACATGTTTTGCAGAGCTGCAAAAGAGTACCGTCCTGAATTTAGTTTGACTGACTGGGATAATTTGAATAATCGACTCAATCAAATGGAAAAGACAAACAAAATATCACGGGCGGCTATGGCCGACAAGTTTATTGACCTTGCCAATGAATTTACAACGACCGAAACTAAAGAACGTGTAGGTGCAGCCATCATGTTTGCGGCAGCACGATACAACGCATTTGAGGCTTTCTCTAAATCCAGCAATCTCTCAAAAGATAGGGATGATGCCATAAATTGGTATACCCGCGAGTATAAGAGGATGCTTGAAGCAAACATGGAAGATCTTTTGAATACCGGGAACAAACCAAAAATCAGCTGATACTATTAAGATGGACTTAAACAGAGTATATATGAAAACAACGATTGGAATCATGATCCTGTGCCTGGTAACAACATACCTGGGTGCGCAGGACAACACAAACTCAAAAATAAGATTTGGCGTGTACGCCAACGGAGGCACCAGTTCATTGGTGCAAGGCATGGGCATGGATATGAACATGTACAGAAGTGGCTACGGGGGGATGTACGGAAGTAACATGCCGATGTATAATTACACGGGTTCAGTCGGAGGTGGCGTAAGCCTCACCGTGCCCCTGCACCAGCGGTGGTCTTTTGTTGGAAACGTGGGCTATATGAATCGCGGAGCGAATTATGGTACGATGAATTCTTCCACCTACAATTCCAGTTACCGGTTTTCTTACCTCGATGTGTGGGCGATGGGGCAATATAATAATCTGCCCAAAGGCCCTGTAAAATTTACAGCCGTGCTCGGCCTGATAGAGAGCACGTTACTATCGGCCACCGATAAAGGCTCAGGAACCAATCAAGACATGATGGACAATGTAAACCGAGTGGATCTCGGAATGGTTTTGGGGCCGGGGTTAGAATTTGGCCTAAAGAAGAAGGGGGCCATTCAAGCCCGACTGCTCTATACGTTCGGGTTTATGAATGTATTTCGGGGTATGTACTACGATAGCGGGATGCATTCGAATAATGCTGCTTTTCTTTTACAGGTAGGATACCTGTTCAATTAAGCAACCATAACACATTAACTTAAATCGTAGCCATCATCATCTTGCCAACGGTATTTAATTATATAATTCTAGGGTTTATTTTACTTGGCGCTTCAGCCACCGAGGCGCAGCAAGAAAAGAAAGCCGAGTTCAGCATCGATATGTTTAGCGGGGCTACATCCATCGTTACCGGCCTCTCGCTGGACAACAGCGGAAAATACCAATACCATTATACGCCTACATTTGGCTTTGCGGGAGATTTGGGATATTCCATCACATCAAAACTCTTCGCGCACGCTAGTTTAGGTTACCTGCAGCGGGGTGCCGAATTCGATGGTGCAGGCTTTCCTGAAGGAAGCCGCTACCGCCTGTATTATATCGACTTGTGGGGATATCTGGAATATGCATCAGGCAACCAGACAAAGTTTACTTTTTTGGCAGGCCTATCGCAGAGCACACTGGTAGCAGCCAAGTTAACGTCAACTGCAGGAAGCATCAATGCGATGAACGACTTTAACAAGATTGATGTGGGATTCGTGGCAGGTCCGGGAATTCTGCTTCCGACCAACAAGAACAAAATTCGTCTGCGTTTCATTTTCAGCTATGGCTTCCGCGATGCTTTTGCAGAAGGGCACTTTAATGATGATATAAAAGCCCACAACCACGCATACCTGGTTCAGGTGGGCTATATATTTTAGTTAATAATTGACCAAATAAAACAACTATGAAAACACGTAATCTTATCACCCTAGCATTAATCGTATTTAGTTCAATCACATCATCATTGGCGCAACAAGACAGCAGCGGAGTATATCTGAGCGCAAGTGATTTTAAAAATGGAAAGCTTGCTTATGCCATTAATTGCAAAACTCAAAAACATAAAATTAAGCTCAATGAGTTTTTTAGTAAGCCATATATCACTATAGTACATGAAGGGAAATCTGTAAACCTCGACAAGAAAAACATTTTCGGATTTCGGGATTGTGGTGATATCACCTACCGGTTTGTTGATCAAAATCATTATACCGTATTAAACCCAAAGGAGGAAATCTTGCTTTACAAGCTTGTTATACTGGCTTCTAAAAATCAACAAGAAGCGGTTCATTATTACTTTAGTAAATCGCCCGATAGTGAAGTTCAGGAACTCAGCCTCACAAATTTGAAAAAGGCATTCCCGGGCAATCACAAGTTTCATGATATGTTGGATGCCGAGTTTAACGGGATAGTTAATCTGGCGCAATACGATTCCTTTCACAAGATGTACAAAGTGAATAGGCTTTACATAAACAGTTTACAATAAATTGAACGATACGGAGTGGACAAATTAATTGTATGAGCAGTAATTATAAATTTTTGATCCTGTTGACATTGTTGATCACGTTTCTTGTTTACACCGCTTCGGTTTATACAAAAGGTACTGCACTGTCGGAGAGTAATCCCAGGCTGGATACCGCTGCCATTCAAGGTAAGGTGCTTTGGCAAAAATATAATTGCTCTTCATGCCACCAGGTGTACGGATTAGGTGGATTTATTGGGCCCGACTTAACCACAACCATCTCACAAAAAGGAGATGCTTATGCCAGGGCCATCATGCTGAGCGGCACCAAACGTATGCCGCATTACGGTATGACAGAGCAGGAAGCTGACGCGATAACAAAATTTCTTTCTTATGTTGATTCAACAGCCGTCCACTATAAGCGCTAGTAAGGCCACACTACCGCCAAACAACCAATCAAAGGCGTTCTCTCCTTCGAAAGCGGGAACTCTTTTCCTTGTATCGGGAATCATTTCATTATTGGCCGGAATGCTGTATGGCGTTCTTGGGAGTGTACAATATCTGCTGCCCGATTTTCTTGCGGAAACTATTCCATTTTATAAAGCGCGGCCGCTCCATGTCTCATTGGTGATAGCCTGGATATTTCAAGGCGCGGCAGGCAGCATCTACTCTTATGCACCCGCAAGCGTGAAGAGACCACTGTTTTCAGAAACCTTAGCAAGAGTTCATTGGATACTTTTTGTAGTTACCGGTTTAGGAATAATTGCATCCTACACGTTTGGGCACTTTGGTGGAAGGGAGTATCTGGAATATCCTGTTTGGTTTGCCATACCAATCATATTGTCATGGTGCCTGATCATAGTCAATTATTTCAAAACCGTTGGCGGCTCATTGAGTAAGTATCCTGTTTACATTTGGATGTGGGGCACTGGCATCATCGCCTTTTTAGTTACATACTTCGAGGCTTATCTCTGGCTTTTTAACAGCGTTCAGTCAAACACAGTTCGTGATATCACCATCCAGTGGAAAGCCAATGGCGCCATGGTGGGTGCGTGGAATCAAATGGTTTATGGCACGGCATTTTACCTGATGGAAAGAATCAGTGGAAATAAAAAGGCATCTTACTCGCGGATTACATTCTTCTTTTATTTTCTTGGTCTCACGAATCTGCTGTTCAATTGGGGGCACCATACTTATATCGTGCCGTCTGCCCCCTGGATAAAAAACATAGCCTACATAATTAGCATGACCGAACTACTTATTCTGGGCAACATTATCTGGAATTGGCGAAAGACGTTGACTGATGCTCAGCGTCATTACCATGTGGTTCCATATCGCTTATTATTGGCAAGCGATTTTTGGATATTTGTAAACCTGGCATTGGCGATTCTCATTTCAATTCCTGCGGTAAATTTCTACACCCATGGGACACACATTACAGTCGCTCATGCCATGGGCGCGACTATCGGTATCAACACGTTGATCTTACTTGCCTCTGCGTACTTTCTGGTCATTGCTATTTATCAAAAGTCTGTAACAAGTAAATTATTCAATGTCGGTTATTGGTTAACGAACATCTCACTATTGGTTTTTTGGATTTCCCTTCTGGGTGCCGGAGTTGTCAAATCGCTGCAAGCTAAACATCCATTCAGCATTGATCCTTATGAGAAATATCTTGAGCAATCGTTGATTTGGTTTCGGACATTTTCATACAGCGGATTTGCTTTGCTGATCGGGCTATCAATACTTTCTGTTCCGCTCTTGCGGATATTCATAAATAAGACTCAGGTAAGAAACAATTAAGACTATGGCAATTGTTTGTATTTATAGTAAAGCTAAACTTATTCTCTTCCTGCTTATGCTGACTCTTGGAAGCAGCTTCCTGGTTCGTTGCGTTTCATATTATCATTTGGATAGCGCTCAGACTTTGGATCCCCACAATAATCCCTACGTATCATTCTTGTTCTTGGATTTTGATACTAAGAACTACGATAACAAAACACTTCAATCCATTTACACAGGCTTTACCCATAAGCTGGAAATATTGGGATTAAAATCTGATTCCCTTAATCCCCAACTCCTTTTCCTGATCCGGTGGGAAGAACACCTTAGCGGACGGGCCTCATCCGATAACAACAAAGAAGTTATGTCCACTTATCACATCACCAATCCGGTTTATTCGCCATTTGAAAATACATCCGACAGGCTAAAAGGTAGTTCGTCCACTCCCCAGAGTATTCGCTATTGCGACAAAGAGTTGTTCATTAGGATGCAGGCCATAGATGCTACCCGAAATGAATTGATCTGGTCAGTCAAAATTTATCCACACAGAAAGAATGGACTGCCACCGGAAAGTATCCCAAAAGTTGTGCAGGATTTAGCAGACTCTTTTTCGAAAGTACAGTTTAATTATTCGAAGAATACACCATGACTATTACAATAACAAAAGCCACAGGCGAAAAAGAGCCATTCGAAAAGAGCAAGTTGCTACGATCACTGACGCGGGCGGGCGCTACAGATATCCTGGCTGAAAAAATAGCTTCCGAAATTTCAAAGGGACTGCGTACAGGAATGTCTACCAAGCATATCTATAAGAAGGCGCATGATGCGTTGCGTAAAGCTTCACGCCCAACAGCCGGCCGGTATCATTTGAAGAACGGCATCATGGAGTTGGGTCCGTCAGGCTTTCCCTTTGAATTATATGTTTCGGAAATTCTTAAGCAAAATAACTTCGAGGTTCAAGTGGGAAAAATAGTGGAAGGACATTGTGTCAACCACGAAGTGGATGTAATCGCTCAGAAGGATAACCGTCATTTCATGATTGAATGCAAGTATCACAACAGCCCGGGTATGGTCTGTGATGTTAAGATTCCGCTTTACATTCAGGCGCGTTTTCAAGATGTGGAGGCGCGCTGGAAATTAATTCCCGGTCACGGAGAAAAATTTCATCAGGGTTGGGTGGTAACCAACACCCGGTTCACCGCAGACGCCATTAAATATGCAGCATGCTCAGGGCTGAATCTCGTAAGCCTTGATTTTCCACAAGGCGAAAGCCTGCGTGATATGATTGAGGAAACCGGTCTTTATCCCCTTACATGTCTTACCACGCTCACACAACAGGAAAAGAAATTATTACTGGAAAAGAAAATTGTATTGTGCCGCGATATATGTAACAATCCCACATATCTCCGGCAGATAAATCTTACTGCCTCCCGGATAAAGGAAGTACTGGAAGAAGGCCATCAACTATGTCATAAACTTATGCAACATGATCAACACTGACATCTTTAAACAAGCTGTTCATAGCAGATCCCTCGAAGACCTTCTGCAATCGCTTGAGGCAGACGGAACGCGCGGCCTTAGCCAGAAGGCATCCACGCAGAGGCTGCAGCAGTTTGGAAACAATTCGATTACGCATGAGATAAAGAAAAGCCTCTGGTTGGTCTTTCTCAGGCAGTTCAATAGTCCCATCGTGTATCTGCTCATCTTGGCGGCTGGTCTATCATTTTTTTTTCAAGAATGGCTCGATGGTTCTGCCATTCTCGTTGTTATCTTCATTAATTCCATCATCGGATTTTACATGGAATATCAGGCTGAGCGATCGATGGAGGCGTTGAAAAAAATGTCTGTTCTTCCCGCCAAGGTTATTCGCAACGGAGAGATGAAGGAGATCAATGCCGAGGAACTTGCTCCCGGTGATCTGATCTTCATGGAGGCGGGTGATATGGTTCCTGCTGATGGTCGCATATTGCGTTCATCACAATTGCAGGTCGATGAAGCCGCGCTAACGGGTGAATCCATTCCCGTGGAAAAGAAAATGGCAACACTGCCGGAATCCACCACGCTTGCCGAACGCACCAACATGGTGTATAAAGGAACTTTTGTTACGAAAGGAAACACCTATTGCCTACTCACCGGTACCGGCATGCAGACCGAACTGGGAAAAATAGCCAGCCTTGTGCAATCAGCCGAGCAAGCCGCCACTCCACTGGAAAAGAAACTCGAACAGTTCAGCAAGAAACTGATCAAAGTTACAGTAGCGCTGGTGGTCATCATTTTCTTTGCAGGTATTCTGAATGGCCAGCATATTCTTGAAATGCTCGAAACAGCTATCGCACTGGCAGTGGCAGCTGTACCTGAGGGGTTGCCCATTGTTGCCACACTGGCGCTTGCTCAGGGAATGATGAAAATGGCACGGCACAATGTTATTGTGAAGAAACTATCGGCTGTAGAGACCCTTGGTGGTACCAACGTGATTTGCACCGATAAAACAGGAACCCTAACCCAAAACAAAATTGAGGTACATGTTATCGTAACGCCTTCCGGCAAGTACGATGTAAGCAATGGAAAAATTGTCAATTCTGGTGACCCGGCATTCCAACGGGTTTTAGCATGTTCTGTGCTATGCAACACAGCCGCCCTTGGTGTAAATGGAAGTGAAACCGGTGATCCGCTTGAAGTGGGGCTTCTGAAATTTGCCATCGCTCAGGGAACTTCCATAGAAGCGATGCGGAAGGAAAACCCGGTAGTACAGGAAGAACCATTTTCCTCAGAAACCAAAGTCATGGCTACCCGCCATCTGGCAATCGAAGGTAAATCATTGATTTATGCCAAGGGTGCCGCAGAAGAATTGCTAGATAAGTGCACGTACGTTATCAATGGCACTGAAGAATTTGAGCTTCATGGAGCCTTGAAAAAAAACCTGTTATTGGAAGCTGAAAAACTTTCAGCATCTGGTTATCGAGTGATTGCGGCTGCATCGCGGATGGCCGGCAGTGAAGAAGATTCCCTGGCGTCCGGTTTGGTATTTGCCGGATTGATAGGAATGATTGACCCACCTCGGGCCGATGTTTTCAATGCCGTGAAGGAATGTAAGTCGGCAGGGATTAAAGTGATTATGATAACCGGTGACCATCCGGCCACCGCTGAAAATATCGGACGACAACTGGGGATTTTGGATCAGGGGGATCGGTCCGTCATGACCGGTAAGGACATGAAAGACTATGATCATCTTTCAGAGGGTGAAAAAGACGACTGGGTGGGAACCACGGTCTTCGCACGTGTAAGCCCCAAACAAAAACTTGATCTGGTCAATGTGTTGCAGGACAGAAAACACATTGTAGGAATGACCGGTGACGGAGTGAATGATGCGCCTGCCCTTAAAAAGTCCGACATCGGTATTGCGATGGGCTTACGCGGAACGCAGGTGGCACAGGAAGTAGCCGACATGGTTTTGAAAGACGATTCATTCTCTTCAATTGTACTGGCCATCCGTCAAGGCCGCATCATATTCGATAACATCAGGAAGTTTGTCATTTTTCTTTTGTCCTGTAACCTCAGCGAATTATTCATTATCGCTGTGGCGTCCGTATCGAATTTACACTTCCAGCTTTTCCCCCTTCAAATATTGTACATCAATATTATAAGCGATGTGCTCCCTGCTCTGGCGCTTGGCGTTACTACGGGAAGTGCCTCAATTATGAAACAGCCACCACGTAATACGGAGGAGCCCATTATAGACAACAAGAGATGGGCATCTATTATAATCTACTCAGTAGTTATAACGCTTACAACATTAGGGGCTGTTTTTATCAGCCATTTTACGGTTCATAAAACAGAGATATGGAATCCGGAACTATGCAATAATATTTTGTTCTTCACACTTATTTTCTCACAGATATTTCATGTATTTAACATGAATGCCACGGGATCAAACTTCTTTAAGAGTGAGGTGATGAAAAACAGGTTTGTGTGGTATGCAGTTGTCGCTTGCATTGTTTTGCTTGCAATATCTTACAAGGTAACTGTTATCCGCGATGCCCTGGACATCTTCCCAATGTCAAAAGAAGACTGGGTTATCTCCATTGGCATGAGTCTCGCTTCGCTAATAATTATTCAGATTTTCAAAGCAGTTAAAATAGTACGACAATGAATGAAAATATAAGTCTTCGCTTCCTGGGGGGCGCGGGAACCGTAACAGGTTCGAAATATCTTTTACGCGCTTTTGATAAGAACATTCTGATTGATTGCGGTCTTTTTCAAGGCTTGAAAAATTTAAGGCTGATCAACTGGGAACCGTTTTCTGTTAACCCGGCTTCCATAGACCTTGTTTTGCTTACACACGGCCATCTTGACCATGTTGGCTATTTGCCTCGGTTAGCGAAAGAGGGGTTCGGGCGTGAAATATGGGGAACAGCGCCCACATTAGAAATTGCAAAAGTTATACTCGAAGACAGCGCAAAAATTCAGGAGGAAGAAGCGGAGCACGCCAACAAGTTTGGCTACAGCAAGCATAAGAAAGCACTCCCATTATATGATCTGAATGATGTTAAAAAGACCACGCCACTTTTTACTTCCCAACCTCCAAACCAATGGTTAACAATATCCGACTCCATTCAAGTCCGGTTTCAAAATAACGGTCATATAATCGGGGCAACCTTCATTGAAATAAAGGCAGGCGAAAAAATCATCGTTTTCTCAGGCGACATCGGACGGATAAATGATCCTTTACTATATCCCCCGAAATTGCCGCAGGAAGCAGATGTCTTAATCATAGAATCTACGTATGGGGATCGAATACACCCAACGGATAGTGAAGAACAACTAGCTCAAACCATCAACGGGTCTTCAGGAACCATATTGATCCCGAGTTTCGCTGTCGAACGCACACAATCCCTTATGTTTTTATTATGGAAACTCCGGAAAAGAAAAGCGATCCAGGATATTCCGGTATACATGGACAGCCCTATGGGTCGAAATGTGTTGGAGATTTTTCATCATCACCCCTATTGGCATAAACTGTCCAGGAATGAATGCACAGAAATGTGCGATGAGATTATTCGAGTCAGAACACATGAAGAAACGCTCAGGCTCGCCACCGATAAGAAACCCAAAATTATTATTGCCGGGAGTGGCATGGCCACGGGAGGACGGATTCTTACCTACTTCGAACACTATCTGGAGAACGAAACCTGTACCATATTGCTGGTGGGCTACCAGGCCGATGGAACAAGAGGCCGTCAATTGCTAGAGGGCGCCAAAGAAATAAAATTACGTGGAAAGCGCTATCCTGTAAAAGCTACCGTCCGAAACATCAATGGCCTCTCCGCACATGCAGATCAAAAAGAATTGCTACACTGGCTGAGCAAGCTTGGAAAAGCACCCGACCATATCTTCATTACTCATGGTGAGCCTTTGGCATCCCAGACATTGAGAGAAAAAGTTAAGGAAACATACAACTGGAATGCGCAGATACCCAATTTTAACGAGGTGGTGGAATTATAACTTTGTCAATAATGCACCTATAAATGAAAACTCTTAAAAGAAGCACGACTTATCCATTTCAGCCAGACATTGTTTTTCAGTGTTTGGATAATCTGGGCATTACCGGAATGCACATGACCCAATCTTCCATGATGATGATGGGGAATAAATTGAATTTGAAATTCCTAACGGAACAACATACTGGCCTGGGAACCAGGTACCAGTGGACTGGGAGGATGATGGGATTTAAAATGGACTTCACCGTTGAAGTTACCAAGTGGATACGAGGAGTAGAAAAAATCTGGGAAACTATTGGCACGCCTCAACTAATTATTTATTCGTGGTATATGATGCACCTTCTTCTTACACAATTTCCCGGAGGAACATCGGCCGAATTGTCCATCAGCTACGAAAGACCCCGAGGATTTTTTTACAGGCTTCTCTCATTTTTGTTTGCCGGCTGGTATTGCAGATGGTGCTTAAAGCACATGCTAGAGGATGGCAAAAGGATACTAATGAAAAATGCTAAGGAACATGGAACATAATCATTCTAATAACTTAAAAGTAAAATCAATTGGCATTGATACGTATCGTGAGAACATTATTTACATGCGACATGATTGTCATGTCTGTGTTGCGGAGGGTTTCACAGCGCTTACAAGGGTAATTGTAAGTTGTAGCGGAAAGGAAATCATTGCTACATTAAACGTAATTCACAATAGCAACTTGCTGGAACACGGAGAAGCTGCGTTGTCGATGGAAGCAATGGAACGGTTGAATGTGAAAGAAGGCGACTTCATTGGGGTCAGCCATCTTCCGCCTGTAGAATCCCTGCGTAGCGTCAGGGCCAAATTGTATGGCCAATCTCTTGAGCCGGAAGCTTATCAGGGAATTATCCGTGACATTACGGACAGTAAATACTCCAACATTGAGTTGGCAACGTTCATCGCAGCCTGCTCCAATGACCGTCTTAAGACTGAAGAAATCATTTCCCTGACAAAAGCAATGATCCATTCCGGTCAGAAGCTTTCCTGGCCCGGAATTGTAGTAGACAAACATTGCGTAGGGGGCCTTCCAGGAAATCGAACCACGCCAATTGTTGTGAGCATAATTGCTGCTGCCGGTCTTACCATACCTAAAACATCTTCACGGGCCATTACATCACCTGCAGGAACAGCCGACACCGTGGAGACATTCACGAACGTGAACCTTGACTTGATCGCTATACGCAAGGTTGTAGAACAGGAAGGCGGTTGTATGGCTTGGGGAGGAGCTGTTAAACTTAGCCCGGCAGATGATATCCTGATTTCAATTGAACGATCCCTTGATCTGGATAGCCCCGCTCAATTGATTGCTTCGGTGCTTTCGAAAAAAGCTGCGGCAGGTTCAACACATGTTGTTATTGATATACCTGTTGGTAAGTCAGCAAAAGTGCGAACGATGGAAGAGGCTGTCCACCTTAAGGATTTGATGATGAGTGTCGCAGCTGCAATAAACATGACCCTGGATGTTGTTTTTACAGATGGGCAACAACCAGTAGGGCGAGGCATCGGTCCGGCTCTTGAAGCATTAGATATAATCGCAGTGCTAAAAGGAAACAAAGAAGCCCCTATCGATCTGCGTGATCGCTCACTTAAACTCGCAGGCCGATTATTGGAAATGACAGGGAAAACTTCCTCTAATGGTGGTTATCAAATGGCCTTTTCAATTCTTGAAAATGGCGATGCTTGGAAAAAATTTCAGGCAATTTGCGAGGCACAAGGTCGCTTCTCGGAACCGAAGATGGGCGAATTCAAGTTTGATGTGACCAGTAGCAAAGGCGGAGTAATAACACGAATCGACAACCGGAAACTTGCCAAGCTTGCAAAATTATGCGGAGCACCCCATGCGCAAGGAGCTGGAATTTTATTTGCATCCCCGTTATATAAAAAAATAATTATGGGCGATTTACTGTTTACCCTCTATGCTCAATCAAAAGGTGAACTGGAATATGCTAAAGAATATTTCAAACTAAATAGTGAAGCAATTCTTCAAATTGTTTAACCTGAAAATTAAGGAGATGAGTACAATTGTTTTTGCATTACCGGGAAACGAAACTTTAGCGGACAACATAAGAAAGCAACTGGGTGTTGAAAAAGGAGATGCCGTTGTTCGCCATTTTCCGGATGATGAAACTTTTGTTCGTGTAGATTCAGATGTAAAAGAAAAGGATGTACTGTTGGTATGTACACTTGATCACCCAGATGAAAAACTTCTTCCTCTTTATTTTCTTTCTCAAACGCTAAAAGAACTTGGCGTAAGGAAAATCACCCTTATAGCCCCATATCTCGCCTACATGCGTCAAGATAAACGCTTCAATTCCGGAGAGGCCATTACCTCTGAATTATTCGCTAAGCTGGTTTCCGGATTTGTAGACCGCATCGTAACGATTGATCCTCATTTGCATAGACGAAGCAGTCTGGAGGAAATCTATACGGTATCAGCCACGGTACTTCATGCAGCACCCTTGATTTCAGAATGGATCAGAAATAATATTCCCCATGCTCTTCTGGTAGGTCCTGATATTGAAAGTGAGCAATGGGTTTCAGCCGTTGCAAAGGACGCACGTGCACCGTTTGTCGTCCTCAAAAAAATCCGGCATGGAGATAAGGACGTAGAAGTTTCGATACCTCAAATAGTAGAATTTAAACATTATACTCCGGTATTGGTGGATGATATTATTTCAACCGCCAGAACAATGATTGAAACCGTGGGGCATTTAAAAATGGCAGGAATGAGGCCTCCTGTTTGCGTGGGTGTGCACGGCATCTTTGCAGGAGATGCATTTATGGAGCTGTTACGAGCCGGGGCTGACCGTGTGGTAACCACCAATAGTATTATCCACGCCAGCAATCGTATTGAAATCGCGCAGGTAATTCTTAAAGTTTTACCAAACAGTACAATAACATGAAACCTATTTGGTCCATTAATGACATTGACCTTACCCCAAAGTCGGGTAAGAAATATTGGAAGAATTGCCACCGCGAGTGGCGCGAAGAATTCATCTACTTTTTGTTGGTAGATCGTTTTCACGATGACAACATCCGAAAACCGATGAATAAACCTGCGCTTCATGGGTTTGGAAACCAGGATCAACTGAAAAAATTCTGTGGTGGTACCCTCCGCGGCATCATCAATAACCTCGATTACATCTCCAGTTTGGGATGCACCGCCTTGTGGCTCAGTCCACTTTTTGAAAATAATCCTGAATCGTATCATGGATACGCCATCCAGAATTATCTGGCTGTTGATAAAAGGTTTGGCACGAAGGAGGACTTGGAAGAATTGGTGGACAGGGCCCACAAACTTGATATGCGCGTATTTTTGGACGTAGTACTTCATCATTCTGGCAACAATTGGTTTTATCCCGATGACCAACCTTATTATTACTATAACGGGGCAACGTTCCCCTTGGCGGGCTGGAGATCAGATGACCGTCCCATCCCCATTGAACTGCGCGACCCCGAGTTGTATGGCCGTAAGGGGCAGATACGGAATTTTGACGCCTATCCGGAAACACGCGAAGGCGATTTCCAAGATCTAAAATCTTTCAGGATGGATGACTCACCCGAGGCGCGATATGTTCAGGACATTCTCATCGGATGCCATTGTTATTGGATAAAAGAAGTAGATGTAGATGGCTTTCGGTTGGATGCCGTGAAACACATGGGCGAGGGGGCCATCAGCCGGTTTTGTTCGCACATCCGCGAATATGCCTACTCGTTGGGCAAAAAGAACTTTTTTCTGTTTGGGGAATTAGTGGGTTCTGAAGAATTGTATAACAAATACATTGGGCCTAAAACCACCGTCTCGGTAGATGGTCAAAATATTTACTACGGCCTCAATTCTGTTTTGGATTTCCCACTGTACCATATTTTAGCCGATGTTATTAAAGGCAAGGCTTCACCAGAGCGATTGATCGAGCGATACCAATCCCTGCACGCTAATGCACTGGGCCGCGGGGAGTTCGGTGAGTTTCTGGTTACGTTTTTAGATAATCATGACCAGGTGGGGCAATCCATCAAGCATCGGTTTGGAAAGGATGCCACGGAAGAGCAAATCATTGCGGGCGTTGGATTTTTATTGTGCGCGTTGGGCACACCCTGTATTTACTATGGCACCGAGCAGGGCTTTGACGGTTCGGGCGAGGACGATTCTACTATCCGTGAAACAATGTTCAACCTGGAGGATCAGGCGACCAACGCATTAAACAAATCGGGCAAAATGTATCAAAGCATTTCTCAAATTGCCTCCTTGAGAAAACAAAGCTCTGTGTTGAAATTCGGCCACATGCACATGCGTAAACTTTCAACGGATGGTGTAAATTTTCATTTGCCGGAATGTGCTAAATGCCTGCTTGCTTTTTCAAGGGTATTGTTTGATCAGGAAATAGTGGTGGTCTTCAACACTTCGCCCGAGGAAGAAAGAGAAGAATATGTGACCGTGAAGCAGCAGCCAATCGAAAAGAAACGGTACTATAAATTTTTGTTTGGTGGCAGTGGAAAAGTGAAGGTGCTCGAAAACACGGAGGGCACCAGGCAGTTCATTAAACTTCATTTGAAGCCTATGCAGTTTGTGATATTGAGTAACCAATTCAAAGAATAACACCAAGGTGCGTTTGAGAATTAAATTCTAACTGATGAATAATAAATATGCATTAGCTCTATTTGTGATTTTATGTTTAAAAAATTATCAAACAATGGCTCAATGCAATACCCCTTTCTGCTTAAAAATAGACCATGTTCTCATTGCCGTTTCTAACTTAGATAGTGCTAAAAAAGAATATGAGAACTATGGGTTTACGGTAGTTTACGGAGGAGACAAACAAACTGCATTAAATGCCTTAATCTTCTTGGAAGATGGAACATTAATTGAATTGATCGGACAAGATAGATTTCCAAGTTACTTCACCTTATTTAACAAAATGAGAATAACAAAACTACTTGGTTATATGAAAGATAGAATATCACTATTTAAAAGAGTTAAACAACCTTCACTATTCAACTATAGTATTTACACGTCTGATATTTCAGCAACACATCAATATCTAAAATCAACTAAAGTCAAATGTGATAAAATAATCTCATTAACCAGGAAAAGGGAGGATGGAGTAAAAATACAGTGGCGACTTATTGGAACCTATCCGTATGACCTGCCTTTTTTCATTAGCGATTATCAGCCATCAAGAAAAAGTAACCCTTCTTTCTCTGTCCATGAAAATGGAGTCGTCTCTATAGATACGCTAACCATACTAACTACTGATTTTCATAACTACTACAGTTTATATAATTCCATCTATCGCCAAAAGCCGGAAATACAAACAATAAATGATGCGCTCACTTGCTATTACTCAATTGATAAGCATACCATCGTTTTAAAATCCTCGCGTTCTATAACCGATAGTTTTAATAAAGGAAACAAGTCTGCCCTTTCAAGCCTTACATTGAAATCCAACCTAACAAAAGACACAAACTCCCATCGGTTAAACGATTTCGTAATCATCAATTATGCAAGAAAATCTCTTTCTGAAAGATAAGGTACTGGACGAATATTCAGCCTACTGGTTCAGGAGAAGCCCCGAAAGCTGCAAATTTGAGCTGGTAGTATGCCAAAACCGGGAAATTTTGAAACTTTTCACCCGAATTATGTAACAACGAAGTCTGTAGATTTCTCGTATATTTGTTTGCTGGTGAAAACTACAAAAAAAATATTGGCAGGGTTACTAACCCTATTTGTTCTGGTTTCCGTAATCAGTCATTCCATCAGTTTTCACTTTTGCGGAGGCGAGGTACAAAGCATGTCAATTTTTGGCGCTGCCCAGCAGTGCGAGGAGCATGACAATGCTTGCGATCATCGCGGGAGCACAAGTCACACTTCCATCAATCACCAAGGATGTTGTGAAGATGCTACCTTTAAAATTGATTCGGATGAATATATATATGAGGCATCCGCCAAAATATTCGTTGAAAGCTATCAATACATTTTTCTTCCGGTCGCTGATGTAGCCCCGGAATTTAATCCCATTATAAGTTTAGCCGATACTCATTTCTTACATTATCGGCCACCTATATTAGAGCGGGACATTCACGTGCTCGTTCAGTCATTCCTTATCTGATTTCATTCTTTTAGGAGTAGTGTGCTTTTCTTAATAAGAGAAAAGCGCGTTCGCATTTTTAGGCATTCTGCTTAAAATCTCTGCTCCGCCAATCCCTTTGTTAGGCTAGTTACTATCTAATATTTCTATTCAAATGATTGAAAAACTCATTTCATACTCAATTCACAATCGCCTTGCTATTCTGCTGATCGCAGCCGTATTGTTCGGGTGGGGCCTGCATTCGGTGCAGGTGAATAAGATTGACGCAATACCCGATCTCTCAGAAAACCAAGTGATCGTCTTCACCGAATGGATGGGCCGAAGCCCGCAAATCATGGAAGACCAGGTAACCTATCCGTTGGTTACCAACCTTCAGGCCTTACCACAAATAAAATATGTGAGAGGCACTTCGATGTTCGGGATGAGTTTCGTGTACGTCATCTTCGAAGATGATGTGGATGTGTATTGGGCACGGCAGCGTGTGCTGGAGCGATTAAACTATGCTTCCCGTTTATTACCGGAAGGTGTAGTGCCAACGATCGGACCCGATGGAACAGGTGTAGGCCATATTCTGTGGTACACACTGGACGCGCCCGGTATGGACCTGGGAGAGCAACGTGCCATTCAGGATTGGTATGTGAAGTTCGGTTTGCAAAACGTGCCGGGCGTTGCGGAGGTAGCTTCATTCGGAGGATTTGAAAAACAATACCAGGTTACGGTCAATCCCAATAAACTTACCTACTACGGACTTTCTATCCCACAAGTAATCCAGGCCGTTCGCTCCAATAACAACGAAGCGGGCGGTAGAAAATTTGAAGTGAACGATATCGGTTATGTCATTAAAACAACGGGGTACATCAAGAACGTGGAGGCCATTGAAATGATACCGCTCAAGACAGTGAATTCCATTCCGGTAACCATTAAAGATGTGGCAACGGTGCAAATGACCGGGCAACTGAGGCTTGGCATCTTCGATGTGAGTGGAGAAGGTGAAGCGGTGGGAGGTATTGTCGTGATGCGCTACGGAGAAAATGCAGATGAAGTGATCAAAAAAGTGAAAAAGAAAATGGAAGAAGTAGCGAAAGGATTTCCGGAGGGGATGAAGTTCAACCTGGCATACGACCGAAGTGAGTTGATCGAAGAATCGGTGTCTTCTATCAAAAAGACACTGATCGAGGAAATGATTGTTGTTTCACTCGTGGTCATTGTGTTTTTGTTTCACTGGCGAAGTGCGTTAAGTATTATCATTCAAATACCGATCACCATTGCCACAGCTTTTATTTTACTAAATGCTTTCAACATTTCCTCCAATATCATGTCACTGACTGGGATCGCACTCGCGATTGGCGTTATTGTTGATAACGGCATCATCATGTCGGAAAACGCTTATAAGCATCTCTCTCATCGCTACGCAGAAGAAATGGCCAAAAAATCCGGTAACTCTTAAAATTATTCTAATGAAATTCCTAAAAATATTCTCACGAAAAAAAGAAGAACCCTGGATTACAGAGGAAGAACGTATTGCAATAATTGAAAAATCAAGCAAGCAGGTTTCACGGGGCGTATTCTACTCCACTATTATTATCATCACGTCTTTTTTGCCGGTATTCATGCTGACAGGACAAGAGGGTAAGTTGTTCAGTCCTTTGGCCTACACGAAAACATTTATTATGCTGGTCGATGCCCTACTGGTTGTAACACTGGCTCCCGTATTGATATCCTTCTTCATGAAAGGCAAATTCAAAGATGATCATGCGAATCCTGTCAATAGGATTTTAGAAAAAGTTTATGAACCCGTGATCCGCTGGTGTATAAAATGGAGAAAGACTACCATAGGGATCAATATAGCGGCTTTAGCCATCAGTGTCCCTTTGATTATTAGTCTGGGCTCGGAATTTATGCCACCGTTGGATGAGCAGTCTATTCTATTCATGCCGGTGACCTTACCCGATATTTCTAATGCGGAAGCAAAGCGTATTCTCCAGGTGCAGGACAAGATCATTCACTCGGTACCGGAAGTTGATAAAGTGTTGGGTAAGGCAGGTCGCGCCAACACAGCTACCGACAATTCACCCATCAGCATGATTGAAACGATTATTATGCTAAAACCAAAAAGTGAATGGCGACCAGGCATCACCAAAAAAGATATAGTGAATGAACTAGATGCAAAACTGCAAATACCTGGTGTAGTCAACGGCTGGACTCAACCTATTATTAACCGGATCAACATGCTGGCAACCGGGATACGAACAGACGTGGGCGTGAAAGTGTACGGGCAAAATCTGGATAGCATATATGTTATTGAAGAGCGTGTAAAAGCTGCTTTAGAGAGTGTTCGCGGGGTGAAAGATTTATACGCGGAGCCAATAACAGGGGGAAAATACTTAGTGGTTGATATCAAGCGCAATGAGATTGGGCGCTACGGTTTAACGGTAGATGATATCAACATGATGGTTGAGTCAGCCATTGGAGGCACTCCCGTCAGCAAGACGATTGAAGGTCGTCAGCGCTTTTCTATCAATGTACGCTTGTCACAGGATTATCGTAACAGTTTAGATCAACTTAAACGGATTCCAATCTCAACGCCAGCCTTGGGTACTGTACCGCTTTCTGCTGTTGCTGATTTTAGATTTGAGGACGGCCCCCCGATGATCAACTCAGAAAATGCTATGCTTCGCGGGGCAGTCCTTTTTAATGTGCGGGATCGCGATTTGGGAAGTACGGTACAGGAAGCGATCGACAAACTTAATCAGGAGCTTACCGGCCTGCCCAATGGGTACTACATAGAGTGGAGCGGCCAATATGAGAACCTTATACGAAGCAAGCGCACGCTTACATTGATAGCGCCAATTGTTTTAATCATCATTTTTCTTTCCCTCTACTTTGCATTCCACTCTATCCGTGAAGCCTTCTTTAGCTTGATCACGGTGCCCTTTGCCCTTATCGGTGGAGCCTATATGATTTATTTCTACGGGGTTCATTTATCTGTGGCGGTAGCGGTAGGATTCATTGCCTTGTTTGGTATTGCCGTGGAGACCGGTGTGGTGATGGTAATTTATCTCAACGATGCGATGCGTCAACTGGTTGACCTAAAAGGCAACTCCCGCGAGACCATCTCCATGAACGACTTGAAAGAATACGTGATTGCGGGAGCAGCCAAGCGCTTGAGACCAAAACTGATGACGGTATCCGTTGCCCTATTTGGTCTCGTGCCCGTGCTATGGGCTACCGGTGTAGGTAGTGATGTGATGCAGCCCATCGTATTGCCCATGATCGGAGGCGTACTAACATCATCAACGCACATCCTCCTGGTAACGCCACTGATCTTTTTAATGACCAAAGAATATGAACTCAGAAAATTCGGAAAACTTGAAATCCATGAAGTCAAACATTAAAACCATAGCCCTGTTCTGGCTTGCGCTCTGGGGCAGCCTCACGGCCCAGGCTCAGCAACGATTAAAGTTGGACAGCATCCTCACTGTGATCCAGCGAAACAATCCCATGTTGCAGGAATATCGATACAAAGCCCAGGCACTAAATGAAATCTCAAAAGGAGCAAAAAGCTGGATGGCTCCTATGGTGGGCTTGGGCACTTTCATGACTCCTTATCCGGGACAAATGGTGATGGATGAAAGGGACAAGGGATCTGTGATGATCTCTGCTGAACAATCCATACCCAACCCGGCTAAGTTAAGGGCGAATCAGCAGTTGCTCTCGTCCAAAGCCTCGATTGAAGAAGCTGCCGGTTCGTTTACCTTCAACGATTTACGCGCTCAGGCTAAGACAGCCTACTACGATTGGTTAGTACTGGAAAAAAAACTGGTCATTCTCAGGGAAAACGAAGAGATTATCAGACTCATGTTCAACATAGCCAAGGCGCGTTATCCTTACAATCAAAGTCCTTTAGGCAACAGCTTTAAAGCAGAAGGAAGGTTGCATGAAGTGGAGAACATGATCTTTATGACGGAAAATGAAATCATCCAGAAGAATATCACCTTGAATCTGTTGATGAATCTGCCCAAGGAAACCCGATTCACCATTGATACCGTGTTTAGAGATTTCTCTGTAGTAGAACTGCAAGTCGATACAGCCGCATTAGCCTCTAACCGTAGCGATATACGTCAGCTAAACAATACCATACAATCCATGCGATATGCAGTGAAACTGGAGAGCTATCAGAAAAAGCCGGATTTCAGAATCCGGTATAATCACATGGCTCCCCTGGGCCAAATGATGCCAAGTGCTTATACTATCGAGGGAATGGTGTCCATACCGATTGCTCCCTGGTCGTCAAAAATGTACAAAGCCAATGTAAGGGGGATGAACCTTCAGATTGAAGCCATGAAGCGCGGACGCGAAGCCATTCTGAACGAAGCACAAGGAATGGCTGCGGGAATGGCCTGGGAAATTCAAACCACCAGAAAGCAACTGGACAACTACGAGCAGAAAATTATTCCAGCGCTTGAAAGAAACTATGAAACGGTAATGCTGGCATACGAGGAAAATCGGGAGGAATTGCCATTTGTGATTGATGCATACGAGACCCTTATTATGGCACAAACCCAATACCTCGATGTGATGAGAAGATATTATCAGATGATCGTGAGTTATGAAAAACAATTGGAGAAGTAAGATGAAAGACTCATTCAATAAACTGATTGGGGCAGGAATATCAATGGTGCTACTTGTGATTTTGTTATCAGCATGTAAGAATACCGATGAGGAGAAACAGACGCATGTGCATGATGAATACACCTGTCCGATGCATCCACAAGTGATCCAAGATAAACCCGGAACATGCCCTATCTGTGGAATGGATCTGGTAAAAAAGTCTAACCGGGGGAACGAGATGACGATTACAAAAGATTTGAAAGATCTCATCAAACCAACCAATACCTCGGTAGTCGCCAAAATTCAAACCACACATCCAGAGCGTAAGACTTTAGTGGTCGATGCAATGGCTTCCGGGATAATCAATTATGATACGCGCAAAACATATTCCATTCCGGTTCGCTTTGGAGGGCGAATTGAAAAATTGTTTTTAAAGTATAACTACCAGCCGGTAAAGAAGGGCCAGGTGATTATGGAGGTATACAGCCCCGAACTCCTGACCGCACAACGTGAATTACTCTATGTGTTCAACCAACAAAAAGAAGATACGCAACTTCTGGATGCAAGCAAACAGAAACTTCTTTTGCTCGGACTTACCAAGGAGCAAATTGAAAAAGTTATTGCGGAGGGAAAAGAGACATTTGCATTTCCAGTACTCAGCCCATACACCGGGTATATTGTAGAATCAACTGCCTCCCCTGAAGTGCAGCCATCAAGCTTGGCTCAACCGACCTCGATGGGCGGTGGAGGAATGGGCAAAAAAACAAGTGGTATGCAAACATCCACTGCGATGGGTACCTCTTCATCGACATCGCTCCTTGGTCAGCAGATTTCGATTCGCGAAGGAATGTATGTCACCACGGGGCAAAGTCTGTTTAAAGTGGTGGACGGCACCCGCCTTTGGGCAGAACTCTATTTTTCGGCCAATGAAGCGAAGCAAATCCGGAAAGGCGACTTGATGGAATTACACGTGAAAGGATCTGACGAGGTCATCCAGTCACGCATCGATTTTATCCAACCGTTTTTCAGCGAGGGCAAACAGTTTCTGCAAGTGCGTTCCTATTTAAGCGACAAGAACAATATCCTTCGTGTCGGTCAACTGGTTACTGCGCGTCTCAATCAACCGGGTTCGCAATCACTCTGGATACCAAAGATAGCGGTGCTTGATTTGGGTGTTCAACAAATTGTATTCATAAAGGACAAAGGGACTCTCACACCTTTTAGAATAAAGACTGGCTCGGAGTCAAGCGGGTGGATCGAAGTCATGGAAGGGCTGAGTGAATCTTCTGAGATCGCAGCCAATGCGCAATACCTGGTGGATAGCGAAAGTTTTATAAAAGTTAAGAACCCATAAACGCTATGAACAAAATAGTAAACTACATAATCGTCTTCTCCATCATTGCGTTCACCGCTTGCAATTCAAAGAAGGTTTCAGAGCAAACGGCAGAGGTGAAGAAGACTTATACCTGCCCGATGCATCCGCAAATCATTCAGGACAAACCCGGCACCTGCCCGATATGCGGAATGGATCTCGTGCCCGTCACCGCAGGGGGCGATAAGACGGAGGTGACGTTGAGTGAAAGCCAGATTGAGCTGGCCAACATCACGGTGCAGCGGGTGAGTATTCAAGAGATTGGGAATAGCCTTCTTCTCAATGGAAGGCTGAAGGCAGATGAAAATCAAACAGAAATGATAAGTACGCGCGTGCCCGGGCGGTTGGATAAACTCTTTCTTAAAGAGACCGGTGTGCGCATCACCCAAGGCCAAGTCATTTATGAAATCTACAGTGAACAACTGCTCACCTTTCAACAAGAATTTTTGTTGGCCCACGAACAGGCAAGGTCAATCGATAACAAAAGATACCAGTCATACCTGCAGGCTGCTAAAAAGAAACTGTGGCTGTATGGTATGACGGAGGCCCAGATAAATGACTTGTCAAAGTCCAAAGTTACCAATCCTCGAATACAATTTGTGGCACCGGCTTCGGGCATCATCACCGAAATAATGGTATCCGAAGGACAGTATGTTACAGAAGGCGCGGCTATTTACCGTCTTGAAAAATTGAACAGACTATGGGTGGAGGCAGAGTTATACCCTCATGAAGCTTCCCTCATAAAATTGGGAGAACCCGTCTCTATTTATGTCAACGGGTTTGCAAATCATCCGATGGAAAGCACTGTGATTTTCCTTTCACCGGAGTATCGGCAAGGAAGCCAAATCTTCATTTTGAGAGCTGCGCTGCTTAATCCCGACTACCAATTTGTTCCTGGCATGCAGGCAGAAATTGTTTTCGAACATTCTAAAAAGAAAGCCCTGACACTTCCCGCAGATGCGGTGATCCGTGAAGAGAATGGCGGACATGTTTACAGGAAGACTGGAAAGGGAATATTCAAAGCTCAAATGGTAACCACTGGGTTAGAAAATTTTAACAAAGTGGAAATAACGGGCGGGATTGAAGAGGGTGATACGGTAGTCGTTACTGGAGCCTATTTGCTTTACAGCGAAATTGTTTTGAAGAAAGGCGCCAATCCAATGGCAGGTCACCATCATGGACAAGCGACCGAGCAGACAACTGCTTCATCGCAGCGTACAATTAAGGTTGATGAAGAACCCATTTCAGTCGATCCAAAATTTTCGCAACAACTTGGAGCGGTAATCATATCTTATCTGAAAGTAAAAGATGCATTGGTTGCTTCAGATTCTAAAAATACCTCCACTCAAATCTTAGATGTTGCCACTAAACTCAAGCAAGTTGACATGTCACTTCTCAAAGGGGATGTTCACCTGAAGTGGATGGAGCAATTGAAAATCATGGAAGGATCAATTAAACTGATTGAAACCGCCAAGGATATTGAAATTCAACGCGTGTCATTTTCACAACTAACCAATGCATTATATGCTTCTGTCAAAGTTTTTCAAGTGAAGGGGCTTCAGGCCTATTATCAGTATTGCCCCATGGCATTTGATAATAAGGGAGCATACTGGATTAGTCGCGAAGAACAAATCAGCAACCCCTATTTCGGTGAACAAATGCTGCGCTGTGGAGAGACAAAAGAAACTTTAAAATAAAGGTATGGCTAAACCTTGTTGCGAAAACGGTAACCCCCAACCACCACCTAATTGGAAGGTATGGGCAAGAAGAACAGTCTATGGTATCGTGATTGGAATCGTACTGTTCGTTTTATGGAGTCAACTTATACATCAACAATGATAAATATGAAAAAATGACAGAAAGCAAAAATTATATCCCCGCATTAAAGTACGACTGGCTTACAAAAGTGTATGACCCAGTCTTGCAACTTACCATGCCTGAGCGAAAGTTTAAGACAGCCTTGATCCGGCAAATGGAAATCAAACCGAATGATCGGGTATTGGATTTTGGATGTGGATCGCTTACGCTCTCCATCATGGCTGCTCAGATGCATCCACAAACTCAATTCTTTGGAGTGGATATCGATGAGAAAATAATTTCCATCGCGAAAGAAAAGCTTTCAAAAACGGGCCTATCCATTGAAGTGCAGCAATACGATGGCAACAGACTTCCCTATCCAGACAACTCGTTCGATCATGTAATGTCAAGCCTTGTATTTCATCACCTCACATTAAAACAAAAATATTTTTCACTAGAGGAAATCCACCGGGTACTTAAGCCGTCAGGACAATTTCATATTGCTGATTTTGGTAAACCGGCCAGCACGCTCCAGCGCATAGCCTTTTTTGGAGTGCAATTATTGGATGGATTTGCCACCACAACCGACAATGTAGCGGGCCTACTAACAAACGCAGCTGAGGAGATATTTCCAGGACTTGAGGAAACTGCGATGTTCCAAACAGCGGTGGGTACGGTGCGGCTTTTAAAAGGGAAAAAGAAAAAAAGATCAGCAGTCAATCCTATAAAGTAGTTGAAATGTTCAATGAATTTGATTTAACAGAACGAACATGAAAAACAGACAAACACCTCTACCCCCTCGCAGAGGGAAAAAAAAGATAAAGTGGAATGAGGTTTTCATTACAGCATTTGCCATACTCATGATCGGGGGTTTTTTCGTATGGCTGATTGTACGCACCTACCTGCAGGAAAAGCGGGAAAGTGAAATGAAGCAGGCATATGAGGCCTCCATGCCAGTGCCGGGCGCTACTGTTGAACCCAAACTGGTTTGTATGGTAAATAACACATACATGGGTATTGATCAGATTCCGGTAGTTATCATGAACAAAACGTACTACGCATGCTGTGAAAAGTGTGTCCGCGATTTGAACACAGACGAATCAGTCCGTTTTGCGGTAGACCCATATAGTCACGTATCAGTAGATAAGGCAAATGCCTTCATCACCATTAGTCCAAATAAAAAGGGATCGATTTTATATTTCGAGTCAGAACAGAACGCTAAAAACTATTTAAAAAAATGAAACGCAGAGAATTTGTAAAACTATCAGCCGGTGCAGCCAGCATATTGGCCGTGCCCGCAGCCTTGCAGAGCTGCATGAATGACATGAACATGGATATGAACATGGCCGTGGATGCCGTGCCCGTAACGGAGGGCGCGTTCACCACACCGCTCTCATTTCCAAATGTTATGACCGCCAATTTTTCTATGACCAGCAGGTCCAACATGGCTCCATTACTCAGCAATCAAAATATTTCGGTTCTGGGCTATGGTAGTAGCGTGTTGGGCCCCACTATCAAAACAAACAAGGGCACTACGGTAGCCATCCCATTCCAGAACCAATTGTCGGAAGCGACCAATATTCACTGGCATGGCCTTTTGGTACCTGCCAACATGGACGGTCATCCTAAAGATTTGGTGAACAGTGGGGCAAATTTCAACTTCAACCTTCCCATTGACCAACGTGCCGGCACCTACTGGTACCATCCTCATCCGCATGGCACTACAGCCAGGCAGGTGTTCATGGGGTTGGCCGGGTTCTTCATTGTAAATGATGCAGAAGAGCAAGCGCTTAACTTACCTTCAGGCGATCAGGAACTTCTCTTGGTAATTCAAGACAAGCGGATTAAAAATTCTCAAT
>ERZ1066130.167-NODE-167-length-33598-cov-11.403095_pt1 | contig 33598 bp, 31 predicted proteins | sample MGYA00382777_ERZ1066130 | MGnify/ENA primary metagenome ERZ1066130 (study PRJEB33369, sample SAMEA5778360) | biofilm metagenome | biome: Industrial cooling water; feature: Water cooling tower basin; material: Biofilm | place: United Arab Emirates | collected...
GCTGAAGCTGGAGGTAAGTTCTTCCTCAAAACGGGATTGTCCCATGCGAAAGCCAAGAAAAAACATATTTCGATCCGGATCTTTGAGCAGGAAGTTAACATCTATGCCCACCCGAAAGTAGTTCCCTTTATTATTGTACAGGCCGGTTTCCAACTCTTCCTTTCTTTTCCAATGCCCGTACTCTACGGCCAGATAGTACCGCTTTTTAAAATCAATATCGGAGGTGATTTCCCATCCGGTCAGCGGAAGACCGGCAATGGTTTTAGCCAAAAGAATGGCATCCGTTCCAATCCGGATGCCCGTAGGCCGAAAGGATACCTTGCCGGAGTCAATCTTGATCTCCTGCGCCAGACCAGACGACAGAAATCCTCCGAACACACTGATGCTAATAATGTATTTCCACATTCGAAGAAATGTTAGTGCGAATGGATGTGTTGGTCACGCGAACGGAGTCAAACGTATGTGTTTGAATGGTGAGGTCATCAAAATTGAGATACGCTCCACACTCGGGCGAAATAAGATTGATGCGTGTGGCATAGACAAAAGAAATGGTATCAATTTGTTTATTGGCGACCAGTCGATAGACCGTTTCAGTGTCATCCGGCCGCAAGGGGAGGCGTAGGTTGGTGACACTATCTTTTGGTACTTCATAGTTGAAGGATGAGCTGATATCCCGGATTTCTGACAGCAAGACTTTTTTTTCCTCTCCTTCTTCCAGACTAAAAAAAGCCACGGCCACCAGGTTGGTATCAAATGAGATGCATTCCGGTTTTTCAAGACACGAAAACAAAATCAATACAAATACAAATGATCCTTTGCGCACCGCCATTTCAATTTCCATGCAAATATAAACAGGAATAACGCTTGAAGATGAGGATACCGTCACCGCTGTTTCCGGAGGTAGATTTCCTGACGAACTTTTTTTAAGCTGTTGAAATTAATGATCAAAATCGGCAGAAAGCAAATGGGTAATCCGGTCAAAGCCGAAGCCTTCGTATACAAAAGCTGATAAACAGATGCGAGCAGCAGCAAGGTGATGCACCCACCCAACAAGCGGGTGATCAGAATCAGTTGTTTTTCCTTTTTTTGAAGAGCTTCGGTACTGACATGACGAAAAGGGCTCTCACTCATATTCAATCGTTTTGGGGAAAGGTAGTCCTCCGGCCATGTCTTTCCAACGGGGCCAGGTATAAAATTCAGGAAGAGGCGGTGTCATTCTGCCGGAACCAATTCATCACACCTGTCGTTAGGTCATTTTTGCCTAATTTTGCGTTTCTGTTATTTTATCATTTGACTTCCGTTGAAAACTAAAGGCATCCGCAAAACCAAAGTAAACATTGTCACCCTGGGGTGTTCTAAAAACCTGGTAGACTCCGAAGTGCTCCTGACCCAACTGAAGGGGAATGGCATTGATGTTACCCATGAATCCGCAAAGGATGATGCGAATGTGGTGGTGATCAATACCTGCGGATTTATTGACAATGCCAAGCAGGAATCCATCGATACTATTTTACGATATGTAGATGCAAAAGAGGAAGGCTTGGTCGAAAAAGTATATGTCACCGGCTGTTTATCCCAACGCTACAGCCAGGATTTAGAAAAGGAGATCCCGGAGGTGGATGCCTGGTTTGGCACACGGGATTTATCCCGTCTCCTGAAACAGTTAAACGCGAATTATAAGCAGGAATTGGTGGGCGAACGGATTCTGACAAACCCCAGTCACTTTGCCTATTTAAAAATATCCGAAGGCTGCGATCGGCCTTGTTCTTTTTGTGCCATTCCGTTGATGCGCGGGAAGCATGTTTCCCGATCCATGGAAGAATTAGTGCTGGAAGCAAAAAATCTGGCCAAAAACGGGACAAAAGAATTGTTATTGATTGCTCAGGATTCGACCTACTACGGATTGGATTTATATAAAAAACGTAATCTATCCGATTTACTCAAGCGATTGTCAGACGTAGAAGGGATAGATTGGATCCGTCTGCACTACGCATTTCCGATGGGCTTTCCGCTGGATGTGTTGGATACGATGGCAGAGCGTTCCAACATCTGTAAGTACCTGGATATTCCTTTGCAACATGGCTCTTCAGAAGTGTTAAAAATGATGAGGCGGGGCATTACCCGTGAAAAGACAGAAGAGTTGTTGCAAACCATTCGTACCAAAGTACCCGGTATCGCCATCCGCACCACGCTGATTGCCGGTCATCCGGGCGAAACACAGGCTTATTTTGATGAAATGCTCCGGTTTGTGGAACAATCACGGTTCGATCGGTTAGGCGTGTTTCCGTACTCGCATGAAGAAAATACACATTCGCACTCTTTCACAGATGATGTTCCTGCCGAAGTAAAGCAAGAACGAGTGGAGGAGTTGATGGAATTACAACAAGGCATCTCCCTGGAACTGAATCAACAAAAAGTGGGAAAAACATTTAAAGTGCTGGTGGATCGAAAAGAAGGAGGGAGTTTTATCGGGCGAACCGAATTTGACTCACCCGAAGTAGATAACGAAGTGATTTTTAACCATGCTGATGAATACCTGCGCATAGGTGACTTTGTGAATGCCCACATAATCCAGGCGAGTGAATTTGATTTGATGGCAAAAGTCGTTTAGAATTCGTTAACAAATCAGGTGCCGACACTCAAAACCTAATACCAGACAACCCGTTAGTTGAGTTTATGCGAATAGATAATTTCTTTTGTTGTTAATATGAAAACCGGAAAGATCGATTTTCAAGATACACACGCTTTTAATTCTTTCTTTCTGGATTACATTCAGCAAAAGGAATCGTTAAAAAAGTTTTATTCCAGATTCCCTTCCCTCGCTAATTTCAAAGATCAAATCAACGAAAAGTCTGCGTTCGCAACCGAAAAGCGCCAGCGCTTGGCCGATGAATTGATCAAACAATACGGAGATTTGCGAATTTCCGAAGAAGTCAAGACAAACCTCACAGCTTTACGCGATTCAAAAACGTTCACGGTAACCACAGGTCACCAACTCAACATTTTCACGGGCCCCCTGTATTTTATCTATAAGATTGTCACCGTGATCAACGCCTGCAAGGAATTAAAAGCGGCTTATCCTCAGTGTCATTTTGTACCCGTCTATTGGATGGCCTCAGAAGATCATGACTATGACGAAATAAAATATTTCCGGTTGTATGGAAAGAAATATGTCTGGAACACGCAGCAGCAAGGAGCTGTAGGACGATTTCACACGCGTGAGTTAAGAGACCTGTTGAATGAAGTGCCCGGTGAGATATCTCTATTTCGGGAGGCGTATACTAAAAGTAAAACACTTTCTCAGGCAGTTTTACACTATGTCAATGCGTTGTTTGGACACGAGGGGTTGATTGTGGTGGATGCGGACAACCACGAATTAAAAAAGTCACTGATTCCTGTAATCCATGACGACCTCATGCATCACCATGCGAAAGAGAAAGTGGATGAAACGACAAACGAGCTTCAGTCGCGGGGCTATCATACACAGGTACATGCACGCGAGATAAACTTTTTCTATTTGGCCGAAGGCGTCCGGGGGCGATTGGAGCGGACAGTCGATGGATTTCGGGTAGTCGATTCGGTCTTAAAGTTTTCGGAGGCGGAAATGCAAAAAATGATTTTGGAAGAACCAGAAAAGTTTAGTCCCAACGTTGTTTTGCGTCCCGTCTACCAGGAACTCATTTTACCCAACCTCGCTTATTGTGGAGGCCCGGCCGAGCTGGTCTACTGGCTTCAATTGAAAGGTGTTTTTGAAAAATTCGATATACCCTTCCCCATCTTGCTTCCTCGCTCATTTGCCATGGTGATGGATCAGCCGACATTCCGGAAATTTGAAAAAACAAAATTGCAGATCAGAGACCTGTTTGAAGAAAAGAATTATCTATTTAATCACTGGACTGCCCAACATAGTCATCACCAACTTTCGTTGGGCAACGAAATGAAAACTATTCAAGAATTATTTGATGAAGTAAAGAGACGGTCGGGCGAAATTGATGCCACGTTGATCAGGTTTGTAGGGGCCGAAGCCCAACGAGCCCTGCACGGGTTAGGTAAAATTGAAAAGAAAATGTTACGGGCTGAAAAAAGACTTCATACCGATAAGCTGCGTCAAATAGAAAACGTCAAGGATGCCTTGTTCCCCAACGGGAGTTTACAAGAACGATCTGATAACTTTTTGAATTTCTATCAAAGTGATCCAGCCTTTATTCAAAAAGCGATGGAACATTTGTCCCCATTCGATTTTCGCTTCAATGTGCTGATCTATGACTAAAGAGGAGGCTCGAAAGGTGTTTCTTCAAAAGCGGCTCGCCCTATCTGATGATGTGTACCATCCATTAAATCTTCAACTGTATCACCTCTTCTTTTCTCAAATTGATCTCTCCTTCGTCCGGTGTATTCACATCTTTTTATCCATGACAGAAAAGCGGGAACCGGACACCTGGTCCATCATAGACCGTATCCGGAGAGAATTTCCGCATGTGCGCATTTCCGTTCCGAAAGTGGTCGATGATCACTTGGAAAATTTTTATTTCGAAGGATTACATCAACTAAAAAAGAACAGGTGGGGGATATGGGAACCTGAACAGGGAGTACCTACCCCTACAGATAAAATTGATCTGGTACTTGTCCCCTTGCTGGCGTTTGACAACATCGGCCATCGGGTAGGATATGGGAAGGGATACTATGACCGGTTTCTGAAGGACTGCCGGGCAACCACCCCACGGATAGGAGTTTCTTTTTTTGAGCCGCTGGAGAAACTCACTCAGGTGAATGAGTTTGATATCAGACTAACACATTGCCTCACGCCAACAGGAATCAGGAAATTTGACAAGACTTAAATTGCGGGCTCCTGCTGACTCAGGCAATGGAATGATCCAAGACCCCAGATGATATCGGTTGAATCAAGTCCTACCACCTGGCGATCGGGGAAGCATTCCTGAAGAATCCGCAAAGCCTGGTCATCGTTTTTGTCCCGGAAGGTGGGCACCACGACATACTTGTTGGCGATATAAAAATTGGCATAAGAAGCCGGTAATCGCTGACCGTCATATACTACGGGTGCAGGCATCGGCAGTTCAACGATATTCAGTGGCTTGCCATTTTCCAATCGGAGTGTTTTCAATTCTTTTAGATTGTCGCGCAAGATGTGGTAGTTTTCATCTTGTTTGTTCTCTTCTATAATCGTAACCACGGTATCGCTATTCACAAAACGCGTCAGGTCATCGATGTGCCCATCGGTATCATCACCAATGATTCCGTCCCCCAACCAAAGGATGTGTTGGACGCCATAGTAGTTGATCAGATATTCTTCAATCTGTGCTTGTGTTAAATGAGGATTGCGGTTGGGATTAAGCAAACAGGCTCGGGTGGTTAACAGAGTGCCCTGACCATTGAATTCTACGGAGCCGCCTTCCATCACGATGCCCGGATGAACAACTGGAATGTTGTACTGGTTGGCAATGAGTGTCGGAATGACATCGTCCAGATCAAACGGAGGATACTTGCCTCCCCAGGCATTATACCCCCAATCGACTATCATTTTACTTTTTTGCTCCGGATTAATTAAAAACGCGGGACCATGATCGCGACACCAGGCATCGTTAGTCGGATGGAAAAAGAATTGAATGTTTCTCAGGTCAGCGTGTACGCTTTCCAGATGAGCGATCGCAAATTGTTTCATTTGCTCGTCCGCCACATTAATATTCACCGTCTCCCCTTGGGCCACCAGTTTAATAAACTGTGCGTACACGGGAAAAATAGTATGAATCTTTCCTGGCCAGGAGGCTTCTTTATGTGGCCAGCTGAGCCACGTAGCCGTATGGGGTGCAAATTCTGCGGGGAAATAGTAGCCGAGGTGTTTGGGCAAGTTCAAAAGTCCGGAAGTCGGAAAGTTTTGTTCAGACATAATTAGTTCTTTAGTGCTTTGCGAAATCCCTTGATCATATCAAGAACCTGTTCGCATCGTGTGTAGATTTTATTGAAATCATTTCCGACTATTCAACTTCCTGACTTACTCATCAATAAATCTTTTAGTAATCGGTTGATACGAATCAATCCGTCTGTCTCGCATAAAGGGCCAGTGTACGCGAACGCTATCCGTTTTATTCAAATCAATTTCGGTCACGTTCACTTCTTCTTTTTCGTGAGATGCTTTGTATAGAATGGTCCCAAGCGGATTTGCGATAAACGATCCTCCCCAAAATTTCATCGCGCCATTTTGTTCAAAACCCACCCGGTTGACACTGACTACGTGCAACCCGTTGGCAACGGCATGACTGCGTTGGATTGTTTGCCAGGCGCCATACTGCTCGGTATTGGTTGCTTCATCCTGAGAGGTGGCCCAACCGATGGCGGTGGGATAAAATAAGACTTCGGCACCCATCAGGGCAGTAATCCGAGAAGCCTCCGGATACCATTGATCCCAACAAATCAATATTCCAATCGTTGCAAATCGGGTCTGGAAAACTTTGTAGCCTAAATCACCCGGGGTAAAATAAAATTTTTCATAGTAGGAGGGATCATCCGGGATGTGCATCTTCCGGTACTTCCCCAGATACGTTCCATCGGCATCTAAAACAGCGGTGGTGTTGTGATAAATTCCCTGTGTTCGTTTTTCAAATAGGGAAGCAATGATGACCACTTCTAATTCTTTTGCAAGCGAGGAGAGCGAATCGGTGGAAGGGCCCGGAATGGATTCAGCTAAATTGAAATGCTCATAATCTTCGACATCGCAGAAGTATAGAGAAGTAAAAAGCTCTTGCAGACAAACGATTTGGGCACCCTGCCGGGCGGCTTCCCGAATTTTCTCTTTTGCTTTCTGTAAGTTTTCAGAAGGATTTTTGGTACAGCTCATTTGCACTGTTCCAATCTTTACCTTTTTGGTTGCCACAATCTTTTCTGTTTAGTCTGCAAAAATAGACTTTTTGCAGTTTCTCTACTTATAATTTCGTTGCCCGGATCATTTCTCTTTTGCCGGGCGGCCCGGGCAAGGATTCAACCACCAAGCCTAATGATTTCAGATCGCGTTTCAATTGGCCTTTGGCACAATAGGTTACAAAGACACCTCCGGCTTTCATGGCCGCGTAAACTTTTTTAAAAACAGACATCTGCCACATCTCCGGTTGTTTGTCGGGGGCAAAGGCATCAAAAAAAACGATATCGTAATGATCGTTGTCAAAATTCATCTCCTGAATCTTTCCTTTTTTTTTATGGAACACAAAATTGGGTAACAAATCGATGGGCTTATTCCAGTCCACCGTGTGTAATTGCAAGAACCAATGAGCGGATGATGGAACAGCAATAAGTTGTGGATAATTTAACTGCGTAACCAGCGTTTCAGAAATCGGGAACGCCTCCACGGTGGTGTATTCCACCAGGCGACCGGTCAGGAGAATCTCCTTTAACACCAACAAGGCATTTAACCCAGTGCCAAAGCCAACTTCCAGAATTTTAATGGCCTGACCGGTACGGTGATTCATGACGAATGTCAACCCATGATTGATAAAAACATGTTGCGACTCGCGGAGAGCGCCATGGCGCGAGTGATACGTTTCGTTCAATTCGCTGTTGAGCAAGGAATGAGACCCATCAGCTGTTGGAATGAGCTCAATCATTTTTTTTGATCAAGGCAACGGCCATAGCGTTTACCCCTTCTTCGCGCCCTACATATCCAAGCTTTTCGTTGGTAGTGGCTTTGATGGATATATCTTCTTCACTGATGTTCATCAGAGGAGCCAAAACAGATTTCATGGCTGGTATGTGCGGATTGACTTTGGGTTTTTCAAGACAAAGCGTACAATCGATGTTTTCTACCTGCCAACCCTTTTCTTCAATCAGGCGGGTTACTTCCTGAAGAAAAAATTGGCTATTCATTCCTTTCCATCGCGGATCGGTGTTGGCAAAATGAAATCCGATGTCACGAAGATTAGCGGCACCTAAAAGAGCATCGCAGATCGCATGAATCAAAACATCTGCATCACTGTGCCCCACTGCGCCTTTGGGGGCATCTGGTAATTGAATTCCACCGAGATAAAACGGGCGGCCGGGCTCTAACTCATGTACATCAAATCCAAGGCCAACGCGGATCTTCATAGGATAAAATTTGCCAGCAAAGGTGCTAAAATCAATCCAATTTTCACCGAATGGGACAGCCAGACAAAATATCGCCTCAAACGGACAATCAATTTGTGTTGCGTAAGATCAATTGTTAATATTGATCGACATTTCATGATCAGAAATTTATTACTTGGTAGAAAACACATCCCTTCCCGCAAGGAATTCAAGTTTGCCATGCTCCGGGGTCAATTTGCATTGATCATCGTTGTCTTGGGGCTCACCTACATAGTATTGGATTATCAACTAGGGATTGACACATTTTACCTCTACTACGTCTTGCTAATAACGGTGGGTGTTTTTACCTGGTGGCTCAACCGCCAGAGTTATTACCAGGGGGCGACTTTTTTCTTGCTGGCCTCCCTCAATTTATTGGTTTTTATCTTTGCTTCCACAGACCAACCCAACAGTGGTGTCTTTTTTTATTTTATTCCAACTGCGGTTATCAGCCTCATTTTAGTCAGATATGATCAACGAGCGCTGGCCTTTGGATTTGTCTCCTTGACCGTCCTACTTGGGTTTGTGGCATATTCCTATGATGTGTCGGTAGCGACCAGGCCGTTCTACTCAGAAGAAAATTTTCGGATGGCTTTTAAGATCAATTTTATCATTAGCCTAGTTGTCAGTTGTTTTATTGTATTCTTTTTATTGAAAAGAAGTTACGAGTCGGAAAGTTCACTTTTGGAAAGCGAACAGAAACTGACCGAAACCACAAAAGAACTCAGACGCAGTCAGGAACGGTTTCAACTGGCCATCGAAGGTACGCGTGCCGGTATCTATGAATGGCAATTTCAAACGCAGGAAATTTTTGTTTCGCCCACCTATAAAAACCTTCTGGGATACTCGGAAGATGAACTTCAGGATTTGTCTATTAAAACCTATCTGAAGGACATGATTCATCCGATGGATGCGGATCGGCTGACCCGTGAGATGGGTAACCCACTTTTATTAAAATCGCCCTACCAGTATGAATTGCAGTTAAAGACCAAGTCGGGAGCGTACAAATGGTTTTTGGATAGTGGTGTGGTCAAACTTAATGAAAATAGTGAAGTGCGTGTCATTGTGGGATCCATCATTGACATACATGAACGCAAGCAAGCCGAGGCTGAGATTAACCTGAAAAATCTACAACTGGCCAAAACCAATGAAGAGTTGGATCGATTTGTCTACAGCGCCAGTCATGACATGCGGGCCCCGTTGTCATCGCTTCTGGGACTTATTCATTTGAGTGAAAAGACAGACGCCCCGCAGGAATTGCACTTGTACATGGATATGATGAAGGAACGCATCAAAACCATGGAAGGTTTTATCAAAGAGGTAACGGACTACTCCCGAAATACCCGATTGGGGCTAACTGTCACCAAAGTGATGTTGCGTCCTCTATTGGAAGAAATTGCCCGCGGATTGGCCTTTTCAGTCGATCAGAGGAAAGTGAGGATATTGTATCAGGTCGAAGATGAGCTTTGGGTAACGTCAGATTTGAGTCGTCTCAAGGTGATTTTAAATAATTTGATTTCAAACGCCTATAAGTATCACGACCACGAAAAGACAGATCGGTACATACGATTGAATGCTTTTCGGAAAGAAGCTACGGTTTTTGTCAGCATAGAAGATAATGGCAAAGGCATCGGTCAGGAACACGTTCATCGGATATTTGATATGTTCTACCGCGCCTCTGAAAATTCCGAAGGCTCCGGCTTGGGCTTGTATATTGTCAAAGAAACACTTCAGAAATTAGGCGGAGATATCTCTGTTACCTCCAAAGTTAACGGTGGATCAACCTTTACCTTTTCTATTCCGGATCAACCTTTGCTGGAGTGATAGTAGAGGACACTGGCCTTTTCAGGAGATAACAGTTCGTTGGCCAGCCGATGCAGATCGGATGCCGTAACCGATCGGATATGATCGGCCTCCCGATTGACGAGTCCGACATCACCGGATAACTTGGCAAAAGCAAGATTCATCGCCCGATTCAAAACGTCTACTTCACCAAAGACAAGATTCGCCTCTGCCTGATTTTTTACTTTTTCGAGTTCATCCGAGGGAATAGGCTTTTGCATAACATCAGCCAAAACACGATCCACTTCCTGCTCGGCATGCTCCAGCGATACGCCTTCTTTGAGACGACCACTGACGATAAGCATGCCCGGATCTATGGTACCTGTCACAAAAGAAGAGATCGAGGTGAATAACTCCTTTTCTTTCACTAATTGTTGATGAAGACGACTGGAATGACCGCGACTAAGCACATCACTTAACAAATCAACCGCGTAGTAATCTTCATGGAATCGCCCGGGCATATGCCATGTTTTGTAGAGGGCATTGGCAGGAACGCGGGCTTCGGTATGTAAGATACGCCTGGCCGTCTGTTTAGGCTCGACCGGAAGCCTTCGTGGCAGATGCGTACCCTGGGGAATGGGGCCAAACCATTTCTCGGCCAATTCCCTTACTTGTGAGACCGTAACATGTCCAGCCACCACCAACACTGCATTGTTTGGGATATAATGTTTGAAGAAAAAATCTTTGACATCGGCCAGGGTAGCATTTTCGATGTGACTGATTTCCTTGCCAATGGTTGCCCACTGGTACGGATGCGTCTGATAGGCCAGGGGTCTTAGTTTCAGCCATACATCCCCATACGGCTGATTCAGGTAACGCTGCTTAAACTCTTCAATCACCACCTTTCGCTGTACTTCCAATACCTCAGGATCAAACGAAAGTCCGAGCATCCGATCGCTTTCCAGCCAGAAACCTGTTTCAATATTGGAAGCGGGAACACTCAGGTAGTAATTGGTAATATCGGTACTGGTAAAGGCATTATTTTCACCCCCCACCAGTTGGAGAGGCTCATCATAGCTGGGGATATTCCTGGATCCTCCAAACATCAGATGTTCAAATAAATGGGCAAAGCCCGTTTTATCAGGGTGCTCATCCCGGGAGCCTACATCATATAATAGGTTGAGTACTGCTACTTGTACGGTGGGGTCTTCATGCACAATGACCCGCAAACCATTGGGAAGTGAAAATTCGGAAAAGCCTATCATAACTTAAAGCGAACAAAAATAGCTAAAGATTTGATGGGGTTTTGCCTGGTGTGCATGATCACTTTAGCTGAATCACATTTTAGCATTACCTTCGCGGGGTCATTTAAGCGCTATGAAATTCCTTCGGAAAAAATATACCAACGAAACTCTTCTTCAATTATATGAGGCTTTGGTAGAACCGCGTCTGATCGAAGAAAAAATGTTAATTCTGTTGCGTCAGAATAAAATCAGCAAATGGTTTAGCGGGATCGGTCAGGAGGCCATTTCGGTGGGCCTCACACAAGCGCTTGATCAAGATGAATATATCCTGCCGATGCACCGAAATCTGGGCGTTTTTACCGGAAGGAAAATGCCTTTTGACAGACTTTTTGCTCAATGGCAGGGAACGCCCCGCGGGTACACGAAAGGTCGCGACCGATCGTTTCACTTTGGCAGCAATGAACATCATATTGTTGGAATGATCTCTCACTTAGGACCGCAGAACGGGGTGGCCGATGGTATCGGGTTGGCATCTAAGCTAAAGGGAGAAAAAAAAGTCACGGCCGTATTTAATGGAGATGGTGGCACCAGCGAAGGAGATTTTCACGAGGCGTTGAATGTCGCTGCCGTTTGGGATTTGCCTGTCATTTTTGTGATTGAAAACAATGGATATGGGTTATCTACCCCCAGCCAGGAGCAATTCCGATGTAAGCAATTCATTGATAAAGCTATTGGCTATGGTATGGAAGGTGTGCAGGTAGATGGGAACAATGTGCTGGAGGTGTATGATACGGTGAAAACATTGGCCGAAACCCTGCGCAAAAAACCACGCCCAGTTTTACTGGAATGTATCACTTTTCGCATGCGGGGTCATGAAGAGGCCAGTGGCACGAAGTATGTACCTCAAAAATTGCTGGACGCGTGGGCCAAAAAAGACCCGCTAACCAACTACGAGGATTTTCTGTTGAAAGAGAAAGTGATTGATCAGAAAAAAATCGATGAGGTTCGGAAAAAAGTAAAAAAGAAAATCGAGGACGGCCTGGCGATCGCCTTTGCGGAAACCTACCCGGAAGCCGAGACCCAACAGGAACTAGCGGATGTGTACGCGCCCTATGATCAGAAGCCGACTATTCCAACGACCGGACAAAAAACGGAAAAACGATTTATTGACGCCATCAGTGACGGCTTGCGTCAAAGCATGGAAAAACATTCTAACCTGGTGTTAATGGGGCAGGATATTGCCGAGTATGGCGGAGTGTTTAAAATCACGGAAGGATTTGTTGAAAAATTTGGGAAGGAGCGTGTCCGAAACACCCCCATTTGCGAATCAGCAATTGTCGGAGCAGGTCTTGGTTTATCCATCAAAGGCATGAAGGCCATGGTGGAGATGCAATTTGCTGACTTTGTGACCGAGGGCTTTAATCAAATTGTCAATAATCTGGCAAAAGCTCATTGGCGATGGGGTCAGGCAGCAGACGTGGTGGTGCGCATGCCTACCGGTGCAGGCACCGCTGCAGGGCCCTTTCACTCGCAAAGTAATGAAGCCTGGTTTTTTCATACTCCGGGGTTAAAGATTGTCTATCCATCCAACCCATATGATGCGAAAGGTCTTCTGGCAGCCGCCATCGAAGATCCCAACCCTTATTTGTATTTTGAACATAAGCTGCTGTATCGTTCCATCAAAGAAGAAATTCCGGATGAGTACTATACCGTTGAAGTTGGAAAGGCCAACCTTGTCAGCGAAGGCAAAGATTTATCAATTATCACCTATGGCATGGGTGTTCATTGGGCAAAAGAAGTAATGAGTTCTATGCCTGAGTTGTCTGCTGATATACTTGATCTTCGTACGCTTCTTCCCTGGGATCAGGCAGCAGTCCGTCACACCGTTGAAAAGACCAATCGCGTATTGATTCTTCATGAAGATACATTAACGGGCGGGATTGGCGGAGAAATCAGTGCCTGGATCAGTGAACACTGTTTTCAATACCTGGATGCACCTGTCCTCCGGGTGGCCAGCCTGGACACAGCCATTCCCTTTGCGCCTACGTTGGAGCGGAATTTTCTACCGGTGGGGAGGATTAAATCAGCTATTGAGAGGTTGGTTAGGTATTGACGTTTTTTTTTAAACTGGAAAAGCAAAAGAGATCAACATGAAAAAAATTTTATACTTCACGGTTTTGACAGGATTTATGTTTCTGGCGGGTTGTGGAGACGATGACGGAAATACGACCAACGTATGCAAGTTGACAAGTTTGAATGGTTTTGATGATGGAGGTGTAAATTTTAAGTTGAACTACGGATCGGATGAAAAATTGAGTTCGGTAGCGATAACCCTCGAAGACAATGGATTTGAGATAACAGCTATTTACACAGCTACATATACCGGAAACAATCTAACAAAATTAGCCTTACCGGGGAATCTGCAAGTATTTGCATTTTCTTATGATGGCAATGATAGAATTACCAGAGTGGATTTCATAGATGAGGATGAATTTACGGAACGAACAGAATTTCAGTACAATTCAAACGGTCAAGTAATCAAGGTCGAATCTTCCAGCCGAGTTGATTCAGAGCCCTTTGTTAAAGAGGAATATTCCACTTACGTATATTCTACTGCGGCCTCACGAAACCCCCAAAGTGTGACAGAGTTTTCCTATGATGGAGAAACAGCGTTTGAGACGGGAACAAGCGAATTTGAATATGACGATAAAAAAAGCGTGGCAAGCAGCTCACCTGTATTTGCGGCTGTTTTAGGATTTCTGGGTGAGAATAATGTGACACGTGAAACTCACACCAGTGTAATAGAAAATTCTTACGTTGTCGTTTATTCATACCAATACAATGCCCAAGGCTATCCCACCATGGTGACTGAAAAGTATGGCGATGATCCTGCGACCAGTGTTACCCTGACATACGATTGTCAATAAAGTTAAAAAGGAACGATCAAACTAGGTAAGCATAGCTATTATACCTGTGCTTATGCTTTTTGTGCTCCATTTGTCTGAAATTCCTACCTTTATTAAATTTTCGTTTGTTAGAATGTATCGAAGGGCACCTTTTTCAGGTAAAAAAAATAGCCTTGTATATATGGTTATGCTGGTGCTTCTGTTGCTGTCAGCAGATGCCTTCGCCCAGCGTGTGCAAACCCGAAAATCAACCGGTCGTGGAAATCAGGCAACGGGGAAAGACATAGCCGGAAGAAAACTCAGGACACGGGATCAGTCTTCTGCGCGCAGAGCCGTTTATGCGGTGCCACAATCTTACTCGGGAAAGAAAGTGCGAAGCCAAACTCCAAGGTCAGCTTCGCGCGCATCCGCGGTTCGCTCCTCCAGCACCCGCACATGGAAGCAGAGCAACCAGCGCTCACGCGTCTCTGTCAGGCCAAATGTGTCACAGTCGCGGTCGCGTATTTATCCGGCCCGTGGCCCCTATGTCAATAATACTTCTCGCACACCTAAACGATATTCAAGAACATACTCTAATCGTGATCAGGTAGCCAGGTTTGGAAGTCCAAGTTTCAAACCCAAACCGAAGATCAATGCTCGCATATCCCCCCGCACCGGTTCAGGATCGTTTACTGTTCGAAGCAAACGAAACGTTTATGTCGGACGAAGTCAACGTCCTATTCGCGGATCGGGAAGGGACATTGCCGGTCGCACACTTCGTACCCGGGATGCCCGAAGTACCCGAGGTCAGATTTTGGCTGCACCCAACCCGTATGTCGGGCGAAAGGTCAAGAAGGAAGGCGGTTATAGTGGCACGTTCAAATCAGGTTACAACTCGTCCACACCCCGCACCCAACGGGCCTGGCGGGGTGATGTGGCAGGTCGACCGCTTCGTGAAAACCGCTCCTCCCGAAAAGTACAGGCAGGCAAATTTTATTTTAAAAGAAATCTTTCTGTTTCGGGGCAACAGCGCCAACGACCATTACCAGGCTCAGGGTTCAGAACAAGTTCACGGCCGGTTCGGGCCGGAGGCGGGCCTATTCCCGGAAAGCCTCCTGGCATGGGAGCCCGTGCTCTTGAGAAAGCTTTAGGAAAATACAAAGGCACCAGACCTGTGAAGGGTGGTGGAGGCAGCATCAGTGGCAGAAGATCGGCACGTTTTAATGCGCCATTACCCGTTCGAACGGGTGCGGCAGGCTCAGAACGCATTGGCCGGTACCAGGGTAGCATGAGAAAAAGCCAGTTGACAGGCAGAGGCTCTCAGGGTCTGAATTATTCCGGAAATATCCGTCAAAAAGATGTGCGGGGCCGCGGAACGCAAGGCCTCAATTACCGCGGGAATCTGCGCATGAAAGATTTGACAGGTAGAGGAGCGCAAGGATTAAACTATGCAGGGAACATCAAAGCCCGAAGAAGTGATCGGCCATCGGCATCATCGGCCCGCATCAGTAACTACCGGGGAAGCAGAAATCTGTCGTTTACAGGAATTGGCGCTCAGGGATTAAATTATTCCGGCAACGTGCGGGCAAAGCGGCCAAAAGTTGGAGGCGGAGGTAGTATCAGTAATCAGGTCAGAACCAATGTCAAACTTCCGCAAAAGATTTACAATACTCCGAAAGTTGGGCTATACAGTGGCAACTACCGCGCTGCAAGACCACCGAAAGGAGGAGGCAGCATCAGCGATGCCAAAAGATCAAACGACCGGTTACCTCAAAAAATGTATAACTCTCCCCGGGTGGGTTTGTATTCGGGAAATGTAAGGCTGCGTGGATCGTCTCAGGGGCCAGACAAAAGAATCAGTAACTATCGGGGCAACATTAGCTGGAATCAACAATATGGTATTGGAAGACAGGGATTGAACTACACGGGTGACCGGAAAGTGACCAAAATAGACAGACGTGCTGCTACCCGCTTATCCAACTGGAAAGGAAGCTGGGAATTGTTTGAACTCAAGCCATCATGGAAAGATCATGGAGCAACATTTACCGGATATACCCGGTTATCCCGTTGGAAGAAAGACTATAAGCAAACACCTTATAGCCTTGAAAGTGCGCTAAAGAAGAAAAGCCCCAGCCGATCTGTATTTGAAACCGATGGTCTGCAGGTAGCTATTAAGCAACGCGACTATGGCCGGAAACCAAGAGCGCCCAAAAATGCGATGCCAGGAATCAAACCTTCCGAAACATTGCGCAAAGCAGGAGAATATGCCGGCAATATTCGCCTGCGGGGCATCGGAAGAAATCCGTTGAGTTCTAAAAAGGCTTTGCCTGGAAAAGAACCCTCCTCTGCACTTGTCAAAGCTGGAGAGTATGCCGGCAACATGCGTCTGAGAGGCATTGGGAGAAATCCGTTGAGCGCTAAAAAAGCACTCCCAGGAAAAGAGCCTTCTTCTCCCCTCCAACGGGCAGCCGCTTATACCGGAAGCACCAGACTCGCACATGCCTATCGCCACAACCCAAATAGCAGTAAAAAGGCATTAAAGGTAATTTATCCTGGAAAGGACTACATGCGGATAGGAGATTACCGCGGCAATATCCGGGTCAATCGCGTGACTGGAAAAAAATTTCACCCGGATGCACAGTTTGCGCATGGCCGGGTGTACAATGAAGATGGAAAACGAACTACCATGACTCAATTTCGGTTATTCTGGGCAAAGCTATTCCGGAAACAAGCCGTGCAACCCAATACCGTGAAAGAAAAAGAGCGTAAGCCCAGGTATGATAAGCGCGAAAAAGAGATCTGGAAAGCGCTGTATCATTAAACACATTTATGAACTGGATTCATCTCACTACCGAACGACAGGCAGAGGAGTTGGCAACCCCGTCCGAACAGCCGGTGGCCATCATTTTTAAACACAGCACAAGTTGCAGCATCAGCCGGATGGCTCTGGACCGGTTGGAGCGTAGTTGGAAGCCGGATGAAATGCCCGGGGTTAAAACCTATTTTTTGGATTTGCTTTCGTACCGGAGTGTTTCAAACAAGATTGTTCACGTTTTTGGGATATCACATGAATCTCCTCAGGTTTTGATGGTAAAAAACGGAAAGGTCATCTACCATGAATCCCATTATGCCATCAGTTATTCAGAACTAAAAAAAAGTAATGATCGCTATTTGCCGAAGGGTGAGGCCATCAAAAATCAAAACTGACGGTTTGTTTCAGACTTTCATGTAAACTAAGGGCTACCGGACATGTCAGCGCTGCGTGTTTCAGTTTCTGTTTTTGGATTTCCGTAGCCTTCAAATCCGGGTGGGAAAACGAGATCTGAATTTCTGCAATCCTTCGGGGGTTAGAGGCCATCATTTTAGAGATAGTCGAAGTCAATCCCGAAAGATCGATCCCTTCACGGGTAGCAACGATACCCATAATGGTCATCATACAACTGCTGAGAGCTGCCGAAACAAGATCAGTTGGGCTAAATGCCTCACCTTTCCCATTATTATCCACCGGAGCATCGGTGGTTATGAGCTGATTGGATTTTAGATGCATCAGGGTGGTGCGAAGGTCTCCAAGATAGTTTCCGTGTGCGATCATCGGGGCTGACATAACAGGATAAGTATTTTTTCGTTAAGAATCTAAAGTCTAAAATTAGTTTTAATATTGTTGTATAAATGAATGTCAGGAAATTTTTGCTGGTGACGCTAGGGTGGGTGATTCTTTCCGGGGAGACGTTTTCGCAAACCCAGGACAGTTATGACTACAACTCCGAGTTTACCTGGGGAGTCAACAAAAATTCTTCGGGAGGCCTGATTGGCGGTTTTGCCTTTAAGAAGGCTCGAAGAAGATCGGAGCGGATTTTCGAAACATTTGGGCTGGAAGTGATGAATGTGAAGCACCCTCAGGAAGTGCGGAGAAGTTCCGTTATTGGTAACTTTTTTATTTTCGGGAAGCTGAATTACCTCTATACTTTTCGTCTTCAGTATGGCAGAGATATTGTGCTTTTTAAAAAGGCTCCTCAGCAAGGGGTGGAGATAAAAGCGGTGTTTGCTGCTGGCCCCTCCATTGGGCTTCAGGCTCCCTATTTTATCGAACGGGCGATCGATAATAATGCCTTTATTACCAAGAACGAACCCTACGATCCAAAAAATCCGGAACATGGCTTTAGCAATATCTTGGGAGCCGGTAACTTGTTTCAGGGAGTGGGCCAATCTCAGATTCGTATCGGAGGGAATGTAAAAGCTGCTCTGAATTTTGAGCTGGGTCTTTCCAAAAATTCTGTTTCGGGTTTTGAGGTGGGTTTTTTGGCCGATGCCTATGTCAGGGAAATAGAATTGTTGGCAGGAGCCAAAAATTCGGCTGTTTTCCCCACCGTTTTTATCACCCTCTTCTACGGAACCCGGAAATAGTCCTGAAATCATCACTTTTTTTTGTGACTCTTCTGTCAGGATTGCATTCTATGGCTATATTTGAAATCCTAAAACTGAAAAACTATGGAAGTTAAAAAGACGGAAAAAGCTGATTTGACAAAAAAATCAGGTCTTTTTTTTAGCATTGGATTGCTGATCACGATGGCGTTGGTTCTGTGGGCATTTGAAAGCACACAAACAGATGATAATAAAGTAGATGAACTGGCCCGAAGCACGAACACCTTTGAGGAAGTAGTGGAAGTGCCACCAACAGATATCCCACCTCCGGCTGCTCCGATCATTCAACAGCCACAGATTATTGAGGTGCCTGATGAAGAAGAAATCAAAGAGGATTTGAAGATCAATCTGGATGTGGAGGTGAACGAAGAAACCAGACCGGAAACCGTGATCGTGGAAGCGAAAGTTGAAGAGGAAGAAACAGATCAGATTTTTACCGTAGTGGAAGAGTCAGCCGCACCCAAAGGCGGAATGGCCGCGTTTTATAAATATGTGAGTGAAAAAATGAAATACCCTGCTCAGGCCCGCAGAATGGGAACAGAAGGTAGAGTTTTCGTTGAGTTCATCGTAGGAAAAGATGGATCGATATCAGATGTAAAAGCCGTGAGAGGTATTGGTGGCGGTTGTGATGAAGAAGCTGTTCGCGTTTTGCAAAGTGCGCCTTCGTGGACCCCAGGAAAGCAGCGCGGCAAGCCCGTGAAACAAAAAATGGTCATCCCTATTATTTTTAAATTGGGTTAATACCAGCAGGATATTTAAAAAAAGTCCTCTCTGAACTCAGAGGGGATTTTTTGTTTTTGGACACCCCTGAAACATTTGTCAAAAACCAGGCATTTACTTGGCATTGCATAAAAAGTCCCATACCTTCACTTCCAAGCTTTCTTTGGACCCAAACATTTTACCTATGAAAAAAATTGGAATACTTCACGGTATGGAACGCTCATTTCCAGACGCATTTGTGCAACGAATTAATAAGATGGGCTTAAAAGATATTCAGGCAGAATCTGTTTCTGTGGATATTGTTGAGCAGGGAGCCCCTACCGACTATGCTGTGATTATCGACCGGATATCTCAGGATGTTCCTTTCTATCGCGCCTATTTAAAAAATGCCGCCATCAGTGGCACGGCCGTCATTAATAATCCGTTTTGGTGGAGTGCCGATGAAAAGTTCTTTAACAATGCGCTGGCTGTTAAACTGGGTGTACCCGTTCCCAAGACCGTTATTCTCCCTTCGCATGACCGTCCAAATGATACCTCGGAAGCATCGTTCAGTAATCTTAAATTTCCGTTGAGTTGGGAAAAGATATTTGACTACATCGGATGGCCAGCCTACATGAAACCTCATTCCGGAGGTGGTTGGAAAAGCGTCTACAAGCTAAAAGATGCAAATGATTTTTTTGACAAGTTTAAAGAGACGGGCCAACTGGTCATGCTGTTGCAGGAAGAGATCGTATTTGAGGAATATTTTCGCTGCTATTGTTTGGGGCGCAAGTATGTAAAAATCATGCAATACGAACCCCGAAATCCCCACCATTTACGCTATGTCGTCAATACCGGACCGGCATCCGAAAAACTCTTGAAGAAGGTTCATGATTACGTATTACAGCTCAACGAAGCGTTAGGATACGATTTCAATACTGTTGAAATGGCCGTTCGCGATGGCATTCCTTACGCTATCGACTTTTGTAATCCGGCACCCGATGCTGATGTGGCCTCGGTAGGCCAGGAAAATTTTGATTGGGTGGTGGAACACGCCTCCAAGATGGCAGTCGAGCGCGCGCAAGCCGCCAAACCGGGAGCCGATAATCTCACCTGGGGTACCTTTGTAACCAACGGAGCGCAATCATTTTTGAAAGCTTCGGCCAAAGAAGCTTCACCGAAAGCTTCTGCCAAAAAAGAACCCAAATCCAAAACACCAAAGAAGTAGCAAGGATGTCCTAACTGTTTGTCTATGGAAAAATTTACGCTGGGTGTAGAAGAAGAATACATGGTCATTGATCCGCGTACGCGGGAACTCACCTCTCATGACCAGAAGATTGTAGAGTTGGCCCATCAGGTAGTGAAAGACAGTGTCAAAGCCGAAATGCATCAGGCAGTAGTGGAGGTGGGAACAGGCATTTGCCAAAACGTAGAAGAAGCCCGGGCAGATATCCGCAGGCTTCGGAAAGTGGTAACAGAGGTGGCCGGCAGCCTGGGTTTGCAAATTGGCGCAGCCGGCACGCATCCCTTCTCTCATTGGAGCACACAACTGATTACACCCAATCCCCGCTATGCCGAGATTGTCAACGAAATGCAGGAGGCTGCCCGATCCAATTTAATCTTTGGATTACACGTGCATGTGGGAATTGCCGATAAGAATATGGCCATTCATATCATGAATACCATTCGCTATTTTCTCCCTCATGTTTATGCGCTTTCGTGCAACTCACCTTTTTGGGAAGGAAGAAATACAGGGTTCAAATCCTTTCGGACCAAAGTGTTTGATAAATTTCCACGTACCGGCTTACCCGATACTTTTAATGACTGGGATGATTTCAAAAACTATGTGAATCTGTTAATCAAAACAGGTTGTATTGATAATGCCAAGAAAATCTGGTGGGATGTGCGCGTTCATCCGTTTTATGATACCATTGAGTTTCGTATCTGTGATGTGCCCATGCACCTGAACGAAACAATCGCCATCGCGGCAGTTTTTCAGGCCCTGGTAGCCAAGTTGTATAAGTTGCGTTTGCAAAACATGAGCTTTATTGTCTATACCAAAGCGCTGATCAATGAAAATAAATGGCGGGCGTGTCGCTATGGTATTGATGGAAAGCTTATCGACTTTGGTAAACAGGCTGAATTTGAAACCCGTGTGTTAATTTTGGAATTGCTGGATTTCATTGACGATGTCGTAGATGACCTGGGAAGCCGTCAAGCTATTAATTATGTACATGAAATCTTAAAAAACGGCACCGGAGCGGATCGTCAATTGGCTGTGTATCAACAGACAGGGAAATTGGAAAGTGTAGTAGACTATATCGTTTCTCAAACCAAGTCAGGGATATAAAAGTAAAGCAGGAAACAAGTACATGCGGGTAGCTATTTTAGATTTATACGAAGGCGAAACCAATGAAGGAATGCGGTGCATTAAGCAATTGGTGGATGATTTCAACCGGGTGGCTGGAGTACCGGTTACGTACGAGATATTTGATGTGCGTCAACATAACCAGATAGCAGATCTGAATTTTGATGTGTACATCTCCTCAGGCGGCCCGGGCAGCCCGATCGATAGTGCTGGCTCTCTGTGGGAACAAAACTATTTTGGACTCATGGATGCTATTCTTTTGTATAACCGGACTCATCCGTTTCAGCGAAAGCATGTGTTTTTGATCTGTCATAGTTTTCAGATTTTTTGCCGCTACTATGGATACGCGAAAGTGACGAAACGTAAAAGTACAGCGTTTGGAGTCATGCCGATTCATAAGACAAAGGACGGGCTGCAAGAGCCACTCTTTCGCAATCTGGAAGAGCCTTTCTACGCAGTGGATTCACGCGACTACCAGATTCTGGAACCCAACGAAGCCAAAATTTGGTCTGGTGGAGGCAATGTTCTTTGTCTGGAAAAACATCGCCCCCTGGTTCTGTTGGAGCGCGCGGTCATGGCCATCCGTTTCAACGAAGCTTTCATCGGCACTCAATTTCATCCCGAAGCAGACGTAGATAGTATGTATATGTATCTGATGCGTGACGACAAGAAAAAATTGGTTCTTGAAAAGTATGGATCGCGCAAGTATGAAGAAATGTTAAAGAATGTAAATGAGCCGGATAAACTGAAGCACACTTATAAAAATGTGATCCCCGCTTTTTTACGAATGGCTCTTAATGCACAGCGATGATTGACTACGCCCGTCAAGCTTTTAATCAATCTTTTTCAGAGGAAAAGTACCAGCACTTTTTGCGTGATCTGGATGCCTCGTATCATTTCCCGATTAAATTTCGGGTGGCGGAAACCCCTCTGTTTGTGCCTCGTTATTTTCGTGATAAACTACTAACGGCCTCGAATCAGATTATTGATTTTATCACTCGTCCGGATTTTAAGACGCTGACAGCTAAAGCCATTCCACCATCACTCAACGTTCCCAACGAAACAGATCATACCCTGTTTCTGGCTCTGGACTATGCGATTGTTAAAGATGAGGATGGATCCTACACCCCCAGGTTAATCGAAATGCAGGGGTTTCCTTCCCTCTTTGGCTTTCAGGATTTTGTAGGAGGGAAGTACCGCGAGCATTTTAACGTCCCCAAAAATTTCAATAATCATTTTGTACGTTCGGTCGATCAGTACCGGGCGATGCTCCGACAGGCATTGCTCGGGAAGCATGCACCAGAGAATGTGATATTACTGGAGATTGATCCCTGGCAACAAAATACGGCCATTGATTTTGTGATTACAGAAAAACTGACGGGCATCAGACCTGTTCACATAGGAGATGTCATTCGTGAAGGAAAAAAACTTTTTTACCATCATCACGGAAAAAAAATTCCAATTCAGCGAATTTATAACCGTGTGATTTTTGATGAGTTGGTCAAACGAAATGATTTACAGCTTTCGTTTAACCTGACGGAAGAAATAGAAGTGGAATGGGCCGGACATCCGAATTGGTTTTTTCGGATCAGTAAGTATACCATGCCGTTAATCAAATCCGAATTTATACCCGAATGCCATTTTCTGTCGGAGATAAAAGATATTCCTCCAGATTTGGAAAACTATGTGTTAAAGCCGCTTTTCTCATTTTCGGGAAGTGGCGTCATTTTTCATGTGACCCGTGCGGACATTGATCGCATACTGCCAGAGGAACGAAATCAGTACCTGTTGCAGCGCAAAGTACAATATGAGCCAGTGGTGCAGGCGTTGGAGGGTATGGTAAAAGCAGAAATACGGTTATTGTTTTTATGGCCGGAAGGTGAATCGAGACCTGTATTGCTGACCAACCTGGCGCGCCTCAGCCGGGGTGAAATGATCGGTGTGAAATTCAACAAGGATAAGACCTGGGTGGGTGGCTCGGTCTGTTTCTTTGAACCTTAAAAAGGACGCGTGTCCAGTCATCACATCATTCGCGAAAATCAGGAACCAGCCCTGCTTATCCTTGACTGGATTCCTTCTCATCACGCCATCGTTGAACAACTGCTGGAATGGAGTCCCATGGTCATTCTTTCTTACGGAGTATTAACGACTTTGACTCATGTTAATTTTAAAGTAGATGCCGTTTTACTTCCGGCTGATAAGACACCAGAGGATGCTGCCCATTACCTTCCTCAAGCATCGGTAATGTTGCTTCCGGTACAGGATTCGGAAATCAGCACCGCCTTTGCGTATCTTCGACAGAAGCGGCAAAGCAACGTATCCGTTTTTTCCATTCACGATGATCGGATGCATCAGTTAAATGACGGTTCGATCCACACCATCTTTTACACGCCAGTCGCTCGGTGGATGTATCGAAACAATCTCGAATTCCGGAAATGGCTTCCGCAAAACAGCCGACTGATTTTTTATCCTTCAAGCATTGCTTTTTCAGAAGTGGTAAATCTTACTCGGGAAGGTTTAGTCAAACAAGATGGCCAGGTGATTCTTAAAAGCGCAACCCCTTTTTGGTTGGGAGAACCATTCGATTAAGCGACAGATCCATCGTTTAATCCTTATTCTAATCCCTGATAATCAGATAGATGGATAGTCTTTTTAGGTTATGGCAAGAAACACTATCTTTACACACTTAACTGAATGCTTATGAACGCAATCCTTTTGTTTGGAATGCCCGGAATGGGCGAGTGGGTGGTGATCGGTATATTCGTATTGATTCTTTTCGGAGCGAAGAAAATACCTGAGTTTGCGAAAGGCCTTGGAAAAGGTATCCGCGAATTTAAAGATGCGGTAAAAGACGTAAAAACTGAAGTGGACGATGCCAGCAAGCAAGCACGCATCGAAGACCGAAAGTAAGAGTTGAAAAAATACGCTCATTTTAGCGAACTCCAACAAGATTTGTTTCAGGGAGAGACTACTTGTGTAGCACAGGTAGCCCTCCATCTGAAAGCCATCGAAAGTCATCGTCATCTGAATGCTTTCGTAGAAGTATATCGAGAGGAAGCTCTTGAACGAGCTTCGGTAATCGATCAGAAAATCAAAAATAATACTGCGGGAAAGTTGGCAGGGCTGGTCATCGGCCTGAAAGATGTGCTTTGTCACCAGGGGCACCGGCTGCAGGGCGGATCAAAAATTCTGGAAGGTTTTGTTTCCCAGTTTACAGGTACTGCTGTTCAGCGTCTGCTGGATGAAGACGCTATCGTCATCGGGCGGCAGAATTGTGACGAATTTGCCATGGGCTCCAGCAATGAAAACTCTGCCTTTGGCCCGGTGCGGCATGCGATGGATCCCTCCAGAGTACCAGGCGGTTCTTCGGGTGGTTCGGCCGTAGCGGTCATGGCCGATATGTGCCGGGTGTCCATAGGCTCGGATACCGGAGGTTCAGTGCGCCAACCGGCAGCTTTTTGCGGAGTGGTGGGTTTAAAACCAACTTATACCCGTATTTCCAGACATGGCTTAATGGCCTATGGATCCTCCTTTGATTGCATCGGTATTTTTTCAAAAAGCATTCATGACGTTGCGCAGGTGCTGGAAATCATGGCAGGCCCGGATGAATTTGATTCTACCGTTTCGCATCAACCGGTGCCACGCTATGCCAACAACATAACGGCTGATAAAAAAAATTACCGGATTGCTTTTTTAAAGGAGGCCTTTGACACTCCCGGACTTCAACCGGAAATACGGGATCAGATAAGCCTTCGCCTTTCCTGGTTAAAAAAACGGGGGCACGTGGTGGAGCCGATCGAATTGCCAATGAACCAATATGTGTTGCCCACCTACTATATTCTGGCTACGGCCGAGGCAAGCAGCAATTTGTCTAGGTACGATGGGGTTCGTTATGGCTATCGAAGTGATAATACCACCGATGTGTTATCGTTATATAAACGAACGCGAGCCGAAGGATTTGGGAAGGAAGTGCAACGAAGAATTCTATTGGGCACTTTTGTTCTGTCTGCGAGTTATTATCAGGCCTACTACACAAAAGCACAACAAGTTCGAAGGATGATACGGGAAGAGATCAAAAAAGTATTTGAAAAATATGACGTCCTCATCATGCCCACCACACCGACCACGGCTTTTAAATTAGGAGCACATACCAGTAATCCGGTGCAGATGTATCTGGCTGATTTATTTTCAGTACAAGCGAATGTAGCTGGAGTCCCGGCTATTTCCATCCCTTGTGGTGAAGACGAAAACAAACTCCCGATTGGGATGCAAGTGGTGGCGGATGACTTTCAGGAAGAACAACTGCTTCAATTTGCTAACTTGGCTTTGAATTTGCATGAATAAAGCAATGAAAAAACGACTATTCGTGGGTTTGATGTGGTTATGTGCCACTGCGGCAGGAGCACAAACATCGCCAGATTCACTGACGGTGGCCGAAGACTCACTGGCCATTGCTGCCACCGAAGTTCCCTTGCTGGACACCATTCCTTTTGTTCTGGTTCCGGCATCCATTGATTATATACCGGCAGATGAAACACCCGCTCTTTTGAAAGACCGGTTGGGATGCATTGAACAAATCATTCCGCTCACCTACAATGATAAAGTACATGCATTTATCAATTATTTTACCATTCGCGATCGTGAGTATACCCGGATGGTTCAACGCAGAAAGAACTTGTATTTTCCTATGTTTGAAAAATACCTGGACAAGCATCAGTTACCAGATGAGTTAAAATATTTATCAATTATTGAGTCAGGACTCAACCCAAGGGCTATTTCGCGCGCCCGGGCTGTCGGGCTTTGGCAATTTATGTCAGGCACCGGTAGGTATTTTGGATTGCGAAGTGATGGCTACACCGATGACCGGATGGATCCGGAAAAATCAACGGAGGCAGCCTGTCTGTATCTTAAACAGCTATATTCACTTTTTGGAGATTGGCAACTTGCGCTGGCCGCCTATAACTCGGGACCGGGTACCGTTCGCAAGGCTATTCGCAAATCGGGATACAAAAAATCATTTTGGGAGGTATACCCCTTTTTGCCAAGAGAAACCCGGGCGTATGTTCCTCAGTTTATTGCGATCACGTATGCCATGAACTACACAGCCGAACACAATCTGATTGAAACGGCTCAGGAAGAATTACCGCCCTACGATACCTTGCATGTCCGGCAGGTGATGCATTTTGGAACACTGGCCAAACTCACCGGAACCTGTCAGGAAGATTTACAAAAGCTTAACCCTTCGGTCCAATTCGGAGCCCTTCCGGACAATGGGAGAACCTATGTCATCAAGATTCCTCAGCAAGCAAAGGAGAAACTACAAACGAATCGGAAACGTTGGATGGATTCCATCGCAGTAGTTGGTAAAAAGGAAATAGCATCCATGAGTAAAACCATGGCCGGAAGCACCTATGGTCGGAACATGACGATTTATACCGTGCGCTCAGGTGATGTACTCGGCTCTATCGCACAACGCAATGGAGTAAAAGTGGATGACATCCGTCATTGGAATAACTTGCGAAGTAACCTCATCCATCCGGGGCAGCGATTGATCGTCTGGTCACCCTCTTCAAAAGCTCCGGCAAACGTCATTTCCGCCAGTAGTAAAAAGACACCGGTCAGTATTTCCCCGGAGGCTACCACCTATGTCGTTCAACCCGGTGACACGCTGTGGGATATTTCCCGTTTGAAACCCGGGCTTACCATCGAGCGGCTAAAGGCGTTGAATAACCTGAAAAGTAACAAGCTACAACCCGGGCAAAAATTGATTTTAGGTTAGTTTCTGTGACGATTTGACCTTTTACGCATTATAAACCTGACGTAGTCTCTGTTGATCGCCAAATCTTATATGATTCAATCATTTATTAAAAGCTGTCTATACCTTTTCTTGTTGGGTTTTTTACTTTGGACATGCTCAAGTGACAACGGTAAGAACCTGCCACCTGCCTCAGGAGTGTCCGGAGATATGTATATCATTATGGATTCGGCTCAATGGAAAGGAGAGTTGGGTGCGGTGTTGGATTCCATTCTTTCGCAGGAAGTACAAACATTGCCTCGTCCGGAACCTATTTTTAAGATCTGGTGGATAAATCCTAAAAAACTTAATCCGGTTTTGAAGCAACGTAGAAATCTGATTTTTGCAGTAACATTTGATCAGCGAGGAAGTGGGGCGGCCATGCTCAAAGGAATGTATACCGATCAGGCCGTAGCCGAATTAGAACGTGATACTTCCTTATATATCCGAACAACCCCCGATGTGTATGCCAAGCGACAGCAGGTCATGTATCTGTTTGGTAATAAGGAAGCGGATTTGGTTAAAAAGATCAGAAAAAATGGCACTCGTATTATCGAGTTTTTTAACAAAACAGAGCGGGAGCGATTAACAACTACCCTTTTTGCCGGAGATCCGCAAAAAGGAATCAGAGAGGTGATCCGCAAAGATTTAGGGTGTGATATTAAAATCCCGTTTGGCTACCGTCTGGTGATGAATAATCCTGAATTTTTTTGGGTGCGTCAGTTTAATCCTAAAGATGATCGCAATGTGTTTATCTACCGTACCGAATACCGGAAACCGGAACAATTTCAAAAAGATAGCCTGATTGCCCTGCGTGATAAAATATGCCGTAAATATCTCTTTGAAGATCCAGAGAAGGCAGATACTTATCTGCTCACGGAAACGGCCGTGTCATTTAAGCCGGTCCTGACCCGCCCTGTCACGCACGCAGGTAATTATGGTCATGAGATGCAAGGTCTTTGGAGAAACAACAATTACGGAATGGGGGGGCCGTTTATATCTCTGGTTGTTCTTGATCCAGAAAAAAAGTACCTGTACTATGTGGAAGGTTTTATTTACGGACCGAGTCGCGACCTTCGTGAGTTGATAAGGGAAGTGGAGACGGTTATTTACACTCTTTCTTTTCCAACAGCCCCTGTCAAGTAAAGTTAGTTTCCGGATCGGAAAGCGTTGATCAGTTCTTTTCGTTCCCGTAGGTAAACCATCAGTAGCCAGGCCGCCACACAAAAATTATTCACCAGGCTGGTGATGAGGATATTCTCCCACCGCAGGGAGTTGATCAGTATCACTAATCCCATCGTAACAACAATATAGGAAACGTCTACCCCAATCCGGTACGGAATGGGATAGTGTAGTTGTCCGGCCAGGTAGCAAACGATCAACATAAACAAATAACAAAGTACCGAAGCATAAGCACTACCGGCATATCCCCAGTAAGGGACCAGCACCACATTGGCGATGATCGTAATCAAGGCACCGCCAACGGTGATCCAGGTACCGTAATAGGTTTTGTCTGTCAGTTTGAACCAGACACTCACGTTATAATAAACACCTAATAATAGATAAGAGAGCAACAGCGTGGGTACCAGAAACAGACCCTCATAAAAAGCTTCGCCCGTTAATGATTTTAACAGATCGAGGTTAACACCAATCGTCAACAATAGGAAACAACAGGTGATGACAAAAAAATGATTGACGCGGGCAAAAAGTTCAGGGGAATTTTTATCGGATGCCTGCGAAAAGAAAAATGGTTCGGCAGCAAAGCGAAACGATTGAACAGCCAGATTCATCAAAACAGCAAATTTGTATGCCACACCGAGGATACCCGTAGCGTCATTTGCCGATTTGTCGCCAGGATAGTCTTTCGGTAGTAAGTACTCCATGGAAATGCGTGATCCCATTTCATTTATCATCCCGGCTATGCCGGTAAGCATGACCGGATAAGCATAACGAAGGAGTTGAGGCGTAAGCTTTGCATCAAAGGTTGGCCGCCACGCTGCCAACGACCTGATAAAAAAGAACAGATAGAGACTGTTGGCAATCAGATTAGCCAGAAAGACGTATCCCACTCCAATCTCAGGATTATAGTTCAGTTTCAGAAAATAATAATTCAAGGCGAGCACGATCAGCACATTACTAATCTTGGCGGTGGCGAACAGAAAAGGTCTGCGTTGGATTCGCAAACGGGCAAAAGGGATCGCAACAATGGCATCCATCAATAGTAAAATTGTAAGCCAGGTAACAAACTCCGGATGATTGCCTATGCCTGCATACGCAGCTACGGAAGAGCTAAACAATATCAGGCTTATGGAAATAGGTAGGCTGACCAAAAGCACACATGTGATGGTGAGATGGAAAATCTTTTTTTGATCGGCTTCCGGTTTGGAGGCAAACCGAAAAAAAGCGGTCTCCATGCCAAAGAGAAAAACGATGTTTAGAAAGGCCGCCCACGCAAACAAGTTGGTGACTACGCCATACTCGGCAGGCGTAAACATGTTTTTTGTCTGGAGGGGTAAGAGTAAAAAGTTGAGTGCGCGCGGCACGATACTCCCTAAACCATAAAGTACCGTGTCACCAGCCAGCTGTTTGAGTTTTGACATCTTCTCAAACTTAGACAATACTTTCCCAATTTGGTAATGAATTGATCTGCAAGGTAGGTGGTGTCAGAATTTTAGTTTGTATTCGAGAAATTGTTAATATAATACGACTACATACCGGGCTGTAGCAAAATATTATTTTGATGTGATTGTGTGGTACGTGAATTGACTAAACAGGAGCATGAAACAGTCGTTTTTAAGAAACATCTTGCTGGTCACCTTTTTGATAGTCATCGCCCTTCCCGGATGGGCTCAGAATTACTCATCTGTCAATGATGGATTATGGACAACCAATGCCAACTGGAGCAATACCTCTGGCTTTGGAAATGCCGGACCTGCCACCGATGGAAGCCATACCTCGGGCACCATCACCATGCAACACAACCTCACGTTGAACGCAAACTATAGTTTTCGGGCAGGGCAGTTAAACATCGGGGCAGGAAAAACCCTGCAAATCAACGGAACATTCTCCGTAACCAGTGGTGCATTGGTCAACGTGTATGGCACACTCAACATTTTAGGCAGTGTGACACTTTCTTCCAATTTTATTGTTCACCCCGGTGCCCGTGTAGTGGTTGGCGGAAGCGTAACGGTTACCAACTCCAACTATTTAAACGTGGGTACATCTGTGGCGCCTCCCCCATATGCAGATATGGTGATTAATCAGAATCTGGTTTCCACCAATAGTGGTGATGTTACCGTGCATAGAAACGGACGATTGGCCGTGTTTGGCAACATCAGCGCCACCGGTGGGGGCACGATACTAACCATCAATAATGGTGGTCAGGCGTTTGTGAATGGAAATATCTCGTTCACCGGAGGGGGAAGTAATATTTCTAACAATAACAGCACCAGTCCTTTTGGTTTGTATGTAGGAGGAACCATTTCCAATACGGGTGGTGGTTCGTCCAGTACGACCAACCTGGGAGATGAAAACGTATTGCAGAGCACCAATCCGGATTTTTTTAATTGGGTAGCTACTCAGCCCAACAGCCCCTTGCCGGTAACCCTGCTTTATTTTAAGGCTGAAGTTGTAAAAACAGTGGTATTAACATGGGCTACCGCATCTGAAATCAACTTTGATTATTTCCGGCTGGAGCGTTCGAAGGATGGAATCATCTTTACAGAGTATGCGCGCATTCAGGGACAAGGTACCCACAACCAGTTAACTAACTATTCTTTTGAAGATGCTGAACCATGGATAGGTAAGTCCTACTACCGCCTGACATCAGTGGATGTGGATGGCTACACAGAAATGTTTCCGGTACTTTTGGTGGTGTTTGAGCAGCCGCGCGAGGTCAAAGTATTTCCGAATCCGGTGGTCAATCAGAAACTGATGATACAATTTAACTTTAGTGATGATGAATCCATGGAAGCGACTATCACCGATGTTCATGGTATAGTTGTGAGCAGATTTGAACTGGTGGATTCTTTTTCAGAGCTGGCCGTACCCCTCCAGACCGGAACTTATGTGTTGCGAATTTCAGGAAAAGAGTTTGTCAGGATGGTTCGGATTATCATCCCTTAACCTCCGGCATGCAAATACTCCGGATGCTTCTGCAGGTTTTCTAAAATATCCCGGGTCATTTCTTCCAGGCCAAATTGGTGTTGCCATCCCCAATCTTGTCGGGCCGCCAAATCATCAATGGATTTGGGCCATGAGTCAGCAATGGCTTGCCGGAAATCCGGTTTGTAGGAAATGGAAAATTCCGGAATAAATTTTTTAATGGTAGAGGCTACCTGTGCCGGACAGAAACTCATGGAGCCGATGTTATAACTGGTACGAACCTTTACTTTTTCTGCGGGTGCTTCCATAAGGTCAAGGGTAGCTTTCACCGCATCGTCCATATACATCATGGGCAAATAAGTATCGGCTGCCAAAAAGCACTCATACTTTTTTTCACGGATGGCTTTGAAATAGATATCCACCGCGTAATCCGTGGTGCCACCTCCGGGCGGTGTCTTATAGCCAATAAGACCCGGATAGCGAAGGCTGCGGACATCTACCCCGTATCTTCGGAAATAATATTCGCACCATAACTCTCCTGCCAATTTGGTAATGCCATACACTGTGGTAGGGTCCATGATCGTATCCTGCGGAGTATTGATCTTGGGAGTGGTAGGGCCAAAGGCAGCGATGGAACTGGGCCAGTAGACTTTATGCAGTTTTAATTCCTGGGCAGCTTCCAGCACAAAGAGGAGGCTCTCCATGTTGAGCTTCCACGCCCACCGGGGATCTTTCTCGCCCGTGGCGGAGAGCAACGCTGCCAAATGGTAAATCTGGGTGATCTCATTTTTTTTGATGAGTTCAAAAAGTTTGTCCCGCTGCATGACATCAAACTTTTCATACCGGCCTTCCCGAAGAATACCCGAAGCATCCTTAATGTCACTGGCAATAACATTATCCTTTCCATAAATAGACCAAAGCCCTTGCGTCAATTCAGAGCCCAACTGTCCGCCTGCTCCGATCAATAGAATTCTGGTTTGCTTCATGGGGGTAGATTCGTGGGCGCGAAGATAGGAATTTCACAAAATCGAAAACGACAGATTTATGGGAAAGGAATACTTCCTTTTGACCTCTTGCGCCACCGATTTTGAATGCGATCAAGCGAAGAGCTCCTTTAAAAGTTAAGTTGGTGGACCAGGACGTCAGCCGTATAAATTTCATAGTTTTGCAGGCATGTCCTTTCAGGATTATCTGACCGAAAAGAAAATTGATGGCCTGGCTTTTCAACAGGCAGAACCGGCCCTGTATGACGCGTTGAAGGTGGCATTTGACCAGATGCACCCAGCCAGTTTCACAGCCCAAAAACTTTATTTGATCAATCCGCTCAGACGCAAGTATTGGAAAAAAGATATGCCAGCGGTGTTGCCGGCTCAGGAACCCACACCCTCCCGACCGGTGATGCGACCCAAACCCAAAATTACTTGAAACTATGTATACCACACTGAAACCTGTATTGGAAAAAGAACTTCAGTCCATCCGCGAGGCTGGCTTGTTTAAGCGGGAGCGTGTCATCACTACTCCTCAGGGGGCTGATATCAAAACAGCCGATGGTACAGGGGTTATCAATTTTTGTGCGAATAACTATCTGGGGTTATCCTCTCATCCGGATGTCATTGAAGCAGCCAAGCGGGCAATTGACACACACGGCTTTGGGATGTCATCCGTCCGCTTTATTTGCGGAACCCAGGATATTCATAAAGAGTTGGAAAAAAAGATCTCGCAGTTTCTCAGTACGGAAGATACCATTTTGTATGCAGCGGCCTTTGATGCAAATGGTGGTGTTTTTGAACCCCTGTTTGGAGCTGAAGACGCCATTATTTCAGATGAATTAAATCATGCATCCATCATAGATGGGGTGCGGCTATGCAAAGCCATGCGCTACCGATATAAACACAATGACATGGCCGATCTGGAGGTGCAATTGCAGGCGGCACGTCAGGCGGGCGCCAGGCAAATCATCATCGTTACGGATGGAGCATTTTCCATGGACGGAACCATTGCCCAACTGGATAAAATTTGTGATCTGGCTGATCGGTACCAGGCATTAGTCATGACAGATGAGTGTCATTCCAGTGGGTTTATTGGCAAGACCGGTCGCGGGGTACCAGAGTACTGTGTCGTCACTCACCGGGTGGACATTATTACAGGCACTTTAGGCAAAGCTTTAGGCGGAGCCTCTGGTGGCTTTACC
>ERZ1066130.168-NODE-168-length-33487-cov-10.746799_pt1 | contig 33487 bp, 18 predicted proteins | sample MGYA00382777_ERZ1066130 | MGnify/ENA primary metagenome ERZ1066130 (study PRJEB33369, sample SAMEA5778360) | biofilm metagenome | biome: Industrial cooling water; feature: Water cooling tower basin; material: Biofilm | place: United Arab Emirates | collected...
TTTCCAGCCCATACCGGCTAATTTAATTGCGTACGGTAAGGTGGCATTGGTGAGTGCCTGAGTGGAGGTATAGGGCACCGCACCGGGCATGTTGGCCACACAATAATGAACAACATCGTCAATGATGTAAGTGGGATTTTCATGCGTGGTGGGTTTGCAGGTTTCAATACATCCACCCTGGTCCACCGCGACATCTACTAGCACAGTTCCAGGGCGCATGGTCTTCAACATATCTTTGGTAATGAGTTTGGGTGCTTTGGCTCCTGGCACGAGCACCGCCCCGACAATCAGATCATGTGTTTTTACCAACTCACGGATGGTGTATTCACTGCTTACCATCGTGCGTACGTTTTTAGGCATCACATCGTCCAGATACCTGAGCCGGTTGATATTCAAGTCGGTGATAATTACATCGGCCCCCATACCTGCGGCTATCTTTGCAGCATTGGTACCAACCACACCTCCGCCCAGAATCAAGACCTTTGCAGGCATAACACCCGGAACACCACCAAGCAAAATACCTCTTCCCTTCAGCGGTTTTTCCAGGTATTTAGCTCCTTCCTGAATAGCCATCCGGCCGGCCACTTCAGACATGGGTACAAGTAATGGCAAACTACCATCGATCCGTTCGACTGTCTCGTAAGCCAGGCACACGGCACCGGTTTTAATCATGGCATGTGCCAATGGTTCATAAGAAGCAAAATGGAAATAGGTAAATACCAATTGATCCTTTCGGATGAGTGCGTACTCTTGTTCGATGGGTTCTTTTACTTTGATGATCATCTCAGCCTTGGAAAAAACATCCTCGGCTGCAGGAAGGATGCTACCACCTGCCTTGATATACTCTTCGTCCGGGAAACCGCTACCTTCTCCTGCCTTGGTTTGAATATATACTGTGTGGTTACGCTTCACCAATTCTTGCGTACCGGCAGGCGTTAAAGCGACCCGATTTTCGTTGTTCTTGATTTCTTTAGGAACACCAATGATCATAAAATTGTAGGTTGGTAAGTAAAAAATGTCTTTGCAAATATAGCGGTACCAATCGATTGCAGAATGGCTTGTTGACAACTTATTATGTCATTTGACAGTTGATTAAATATGGCTGAAAACAATGTTTAGGATATTTTATACTGTCTTTTGCACGCCTTTCGCTATTTAATACCGATCTATAGTGCCCACTTTGAACACTCTTTTGAATTTACCTATTTTTGACCATCAACTGGTAGCCGGTGAATGAATTAAAAACTGTTTCAAAGTCAAATTCTTCCCAAAACGCGGAAACGATCCTGGCCGATTATCGGTTGGGTTGTGCAAGCCGTGAAGCGAGTCTGATTGGTCGCAAAGAAGTTTTCATGGGCAAGGCCAAGTTTGGCATTTTTGGCGATGGAAAGGAATTGGCCCAGTTAGCCATGGCCAAAGTTTTCCGGGCCGGAGATTTTCGCTCAGGTTATTACCGCGATCAGACATTCATGTTTGCCATTGGTGAGCTAACGTTCGAACAATACTTCGCACAACTTTATGCTCACACCAGCGTGGAGGCTGATCCGGCATCTGCGGGAAGACTCATGAACGGTCACTTTGCTACCCGGATGCTGGATGAGCAAGGTCATCTCAAAGAATTATCCAGGTTAAAAAACAGCAGCGCTGATATCTCACCTACAGCAGGTCAGATGCCTCGTTTGGTAGGATTGGCGTATGCCTCCAAACTATTTCGGCAGAACAAAGAGTTGCATCGCTTCTCCCACCTGAGTAATAAGGGAAACGAAATCGCTTTTGGAACCATCGGCAATGCATCTACCTCTGAAGGACTCTTTTTTGAAGCCATCAATGCAGCAGGTGTGTTGCAAGTGCCCATGCTCACGAGTGTGTGGGATGATGAGTATGGTATCTCTGTTCCGAAAGAGTATCAGACAACCAAAGGAAGTATTTCAGCTATTCTCTCCGGATTTCAGCGAACGAAAACAGAGAAAGGCTTTGAAATTTTAACAGTCAAAGGCTGGGATTATCCTGCTTTGCTGAGCACTTACGAAAGAGCAGAAAAAATTTGCCGGGAAGAGCATGTACCGGTTTTGGTGCATGTAACCGAAGTGACACAGCCTCAGGGACACTCTACCTCGGGTTCACATGAACGGTATAAGAGTAAAGAGCGCTTGGCATGGGAACATGACCATGACTGTTTACGACAAATGCGTCTCTGGATACTCTCGGAGGGAATCAGCACGGTGGATGAACTGGATACCTTAGAAAAGCAAGCAAAACAGTTTGCCCGTTCGGCCAAAGAGTCTTCCTGGAAAGCATTTGCCAAGGATATTCAAACGCATCAGCAGGAACTGGTTCACTTTCTGTCGCTGGCATCGGAGGCCTATCCTTCCATTCAAGATATACGGGAAGAGTTGGTAAAAACGGTAAATCCTGTTTTTCTGGACTCCATGAAGGCTGCCAAAAAGGCGATACGAATTCTAAGGCATGAATCCGGAGAAGCTAAAGCAGGTATTGTTGAGTGGATCCGGAAATTTGAGCAAAATGCCTTCGATCGTTTTAGTTCGCATTTATATAGCGTGTCAGACAGTTCAGCGATCAAAGTTGAAATTGAATCTCCACGATATTCAGAGCAATCATCTTTGGTGGATGGCCGGGAAGTGCTTCAGGCATGTTTTGACGCAGCGCTTACGCGGGATCCTAGAATATTTGCCATTGGTGAGGACGTAGGCCGCATCGGTGATGTCAATCAGGGATTTGCCGGTTTGCAAGCCAAGTTTGGGGAATGGCGGGTGACCGACACCGGCATCCGGGAATGCACCATCATCGGGCAAGGAATTGGGGCAGCACTACGCGGATTACGCCCCATTGCAGAGATTCAATATCTCGACTACTTATTGTATGCAATTCAAATTTTATCTGATGACCTGGCTTGTCTGCAGTATCGGACCAAAGGCGGCCAAAAAGCACCCCTGATAGTTCGCACCCGTGGACACCGGTTGGAAGGCGTCTGGCATGCCGGATCGCCCATGTCCATGATCTTGGGGAGCATTAGAGGAATGCACGTTCTCGTGCCCCGGGATATGACGCAAGCGGCTGGTTTTTATAATACGCTACTTCAGTCAGATGATCCCGCCCTCATCATTGAATGTTTGAATGGCTATCGGCTAAAAGAGCGTGTGCCGGATAATCTGTCCACATTTACGATACCGTTGGGTGTACCTGATGTTTTGAAATCAGGTGAAGATGTTACCATTGTCACGTACGGATCCATGTGCCGCATCGTGATGGAAGCCGCCCGGGAGTTGGAAGCTGCCGGTATTTCCTGTGAAGTGATCGATATTCAAACCCTGCTTCCATTTGATTTACACCATCGGATCAAAGAATCTATTCAAAAGACCAATCGGATTGTGTTTGCAGATGAAGATGTACCGGGAGGAGCCACGGCATTCATGATGCAAAAGGTGTTGGAAGAACAGGAAGGTTATGTATGTCTTGATTCTGCGCCCATTACCATTACAGCGAAAGAGCATCGCCCGGCTTATGGTTCGGATGGAGACTATTTTTCAAAACCCAATCCCGAAGAAGTATTTGAACGGATTTATGCGTTGATGCATGAATCAAATCCTGAAAAATTTCCTTCGCTCTATTGAATTCTATCCTGGAAACAACTCTCCGGAGGTGATAGAGTGCTTATTATCTGCGGATTTGTTGCAGCGTAAACTCATCGGTTTCGATGACGTTACTGACATTGAATTTCCGATCCTTGACATAGATGCGCAACTTTAAAGTCCTGGTGCCAAAAATAACGCTAAATCCGGGGGATCTCATGGCATACCGAATCGTTCCCTCCAATGGACCTGGCCGGGTAATGTCTTTTGATAAGATCGGAAACCGGCCATTAAAACCATTCACTTCACAAAGCGGATAGGTGAATATCTCATTAAAGTCGTAGCGTTGAAAAGTACTCCCGGTTTTGATATAAAATTCAACAAAGATATTGTTGTAGTTTGGGTTTAACTGAAAGTAGAGGGTATCCTGCGGGACGTTCTGTGCATTGAAAACAACCTCCCAATTGGTACAGTTAAAAGGTTTTATAAAAGCTGGCAGTGTATCATAACCTGGGGTAGTTCGTTTGTCAGCATAGTTCAATAAAGACCCATCCGGAAAACGAAAATAAAAGCGTTCATTAAAAGGTAAACCATTTTCATCTGAATCAATCCCCATGTCTCCATCCCCATCCGTAAAGTCAAGAGAAATGACCAAAGAATCGGCATCGGAGGGATTCGGTAAATCGCGGAAGAGCAGGCCATCAAATTTAATCACGGGTTCATCCGGATATTCAGGTGGCTCAAAACAGGCCGCAAAACCCAGCATGAACACAACAACCCATCCCCATCTGCTTATCTTTGCCATGTATTAAATTAAATGCACCTCAAAATACGGCACGCTTGCTCACTTTTAAAAATTTTGCGAACGATTTCTATACCTTGAACGAGGCACAGGTAACACGTATTGCGTTAGATGTATTTCGATTTCAGGCACGGGAAAATCCTGTCTACAGAGACTATTTGAGGTATTTAAAGTGCGCTCCGGATCAGATTACATCAATTGCGGAAATTCCTCACCTGCCGGTAGCTTTTTTTAAGACGCATACAGTCAAAACCGGGAATTGGATGGAGCAAATGGTCTTCACCAGCAGTGGCACCACCGGCTCTACTACCAGCCATCATTTCGTTCCGGATATTCGTTTTTATGAAGAGATATCGTCCTTGATTTTTGAACATCAGTACGGCAAGTTGAACCGCTACCATGTACTGGCTCTTTTGCCATCGTATCAGGAACGACAGGGCTCCTCCTTGATAAAGATGATGGACTATTTTATTGCCAAAAGTGAATCGAATTATTCTGGCTACTTTCTCTATGATCATGACCGGCTTGCCCATACGTTAAATCGCTTGCGAAAAGACACTCGAAAGACGATTCTTTGGGGGGTCACGTTTGCGTTACTGGACTTTGCCGAAAAACACGCTCTCGATCTCAGTCACTGTGTGATAATGGAGACTGGTGGAATGAAGGGTAGGAGGAAAGAATCAATCCGTGAAGATATCCATGACTTTCTCCAGGCCCGTTGGAATCTTCCGAGCATCCATTCTGAATACGGCATGACCGAACTTTTTTCGCAGGCGTATTCAGCCTCCAAGGGCCTATTCAATGGCCCTCCCTGGTTAAAAATAACACTAAAGGACATTAATGACCCCTTTTCGGAAGCCCCGGCAGGTCGGGCAGGGGTAATAAACGTAATGGATCTGGCTAATTTCAGCACCTGCAGCTTTATTGAAACACAAGATTTAGGTAGAAATATCCAAAACGGTAATTTTGAGGTACTTGGACGCTTGGATAACAGCGATATCCGGGGGTGTAACCTACTGGTAGGCTAAAAAAATAATCGCCCAATGGACAAAAAATGCCGTTGGAATTTGTTGAGACTGAAAAGGTTGCTATTTTTGTTCACGACAAAACCACTTTTATGAAAAGAATTTTAGCGTTTGTTCTGTTGATTGTATTGTTTGCTTCCTGCAGCCAGTATACATGCCCCACGTATAGCAAGAAGGAAGTTAAACAAACACCTTCCAAGCGTATATAGTCTTTCAGAGGTACTTGGTTACCTCTTCTTCCCGAATAACCCGATCGCTCATAATCACGAGCCTTTCGGTTACATTTCGCAACTCGCGAATATTTCCAGTCCACGGATAATTGATAAGTTTCTTTAAGGCATCTTTTTCTATTTCTTTTTTTCGTGTCCCGCTCTCTTCAGCCAGATCATTCAAAAACTTTTCTATCAGTGTTGGGATATCTTCCGGTCGATCTTTTAAAGCCGGTACTTTAATCACAATGACGGCTAACCGATGATATAAATCTTCGCGGAAACGTCCTTCTGCAATTTCTCTTTTTAAGTCTTTGTTTGTGGCGGCCAATACTCGTGGATTGACGGTAATATCTTTTTCACCACCCACACGGGTAATCTTGTTTTCCTGCAAGGCTCGCAGGACTTTGGCTTGAGCAGCCAGGCTCATGTCGCCAATTTCGTCCAGAAAGAGTGTTCCGTTTTCGGCCTGCTCAAACTTACCAATCCTTTGCTTAATAGCGGATGTGAAAGACCCTTTCTCATGACCAAATAACTCACTTTCGATTAACTCGGAAGGAATGGCTGCACAATTGACCTCCACAAAGGGGCCGTTGGCGCGGGTACTTTTTTCATGCACCTGACGGGCCACCAACTCTTTTCCCGAGCCATTCGGACCCGTCACCAACACTCGCGCTTCGGTGACAGCTACTTTGTCAATCATTACCCGTATATCCTGCAGGGCAGGGGAGTTGCCAATCATTTCATACTTACCGGAAACCTTTCGCTTGAGCGTCTTCGTCTCCTTCACAAGTGTATTTTTATCTAATGCATTCCGAAGCGTGATTAAAAGCCGATTGAGATCGGGTGGTTTTTGTAAGAAATCATAGGCTCCCATCTTGGTGGCGTCTACTGCCAGTTCTGTAGTTCCATGGGCGGAGATCATAATAAAGGTGGTGCCAATTCCTTTCTCCTTCGCCTTTTGCAACACTTCCATCCCGTCTACTTTTGGCATTTTGATATCGCAGAAAGCCACGTCATACTCATCTGATTCCAGTTTAGCCAAGGCCTCTAATCCGTCCTTGGCTTCGTCTACTTCCAGCTTTAACTCTTTTTGATCTTTGAGAATGTCTTTTAAAACAGCCCGAATACTGGCTTCATCTTCAATGAGTAAAATTCTTGGCATATCACAGATAGTTATGACGCAAGATAGGGAAACCACACGGCTTCGCAGGTGAATCCTTTTTTCGGGTGAGTTGAAAAAAATGCAGCCGTATAAGCCGGGTTCTGTTTTTCGGTAAAACCGAAACTCTTATCATTTATCTGCCCTTAGCTTCACAGCCAGGGTCCATCAGCCTACCCGTAATGCCCACCAAAGTGTCCAGCGAGCCGCTGGTATCCCGTAAGGGAAAGCACTACCTATTTGGCCTTTCAACGCATAAGGTTTACCCTGCCTTTCACGTCACCGCAAAAGCGGTGAGCTCTTACCTCACCTTTTCACTATGACCATTCCAGAGGAATGGCTACTTGTTTTCTGTGGCACTGTCTGTTGCCTTGTCTGAGACAAGACACCTTCCCGTTAGGAAGTATGCTGCCCTATGTTGCCCGGACTTTCCTCCCCCCGTTGCCGGGAAGCGATAAGATCAGCTGCATTTTGGGCAAAGGTACGCAATAATACGCAGGTCAGATTTGCGCTAATTGCATGAGAATAACTTGAAATGTAAATTGAGTTTTATCTTCTTTCGGCTGATCAGTTAATCCTTAATGAATATCTGCTCCCGTAAGTTTCAACTCAAACTGATCGGCCAGATTAGCCACCTCCTGAAGCATTTCTTTGACGGTGGATTCATCGATGGTATCCAATGCAGTCACGGCTTCTATTTGAAGATAATTTTCGGTTGCCACAAACCGGCAATAATTAAAGAAAGCGGTTTGTTCCAACAATGCCTGATAGTCGATGGTTGGTTTCAGGCTGCATATCTTTGAGTTAAAAGTGATCAGTCTCCGGTTATATAATTCATTATACCGAATCGTACCAATAACTGTCTGAAAACGACCTCCGGAAACCGGTACAATCACGATGGAGTGTTCAGGATCATATTCAGCATATTGTCCTCCGATCTGTTCGGCATACACTTTCATAAACGAGTTAAGGTTCATAAGATGGGGTGTTTGATAAGTAAATGTATGCAATGCCGGTTTCAACTCAAGCAGAAATGGACGTGCACGGACTAAAATTTGAATCTGTTTTTCTTTCATTAATCTTCAGACAAAAGAGAATAACCAATTTTAGATCCTTGATTTATTTGTTATAAATAGCTGATTATCAACAAATAAATATTAAATGCTAATATTTGCTAAATAATTTAGTATTTCTGAATAGCTTTGCCTGACGCAACTAAACAACGTTTCATATGAAGGCCATTAAAATTTCCGGAGGTACTATCAGACAAATTGATGATGCTGATCTCCATGCATCGATTCTTCTCCATCAGATCATTGACGTTGTGACGGAGCATCGCAATAATCTGATTAATCGCGTAATGCACGACCTTGTTATTTATCTGGACTATCATTTCAAGAAGCGAGTGACACTTCAAAAGCTGACCGACATGAAAAACAGCCTCCTATCGATGCGTCAGTCCCGGTTAGATATGACTCGCTATCAAAAGATAGTATTGGAAATACTGGAAACACGAAGTGATGTGTTTTATATTAAAACGGAGCCCTTTTATGCAGAAATAAATGAGCAATTGATTGAGATTCTAAACCCTAATCAACTGGAATTGGTTAGGGATTAGCTTTCTGTTGAGGTGTCTAAAAAAAAGGTGGTCTTCAGCAGGCCACCTTTTTTTATACTTAATGCTTTTTGTGTCAGAGCAAATCAAAACGATCCAGATTCATAACTTTGTCCCAGGCGTTAATGAAGTCCTGAACAAATTTTTCTTTGGAATCCGAACAGCCATACACCTCTGCCAAGGCTCGCAATTCGGAATTTGAACCGAAAATAAGATCTACACGCGTGCCGGTCCATTTTACTTTTCCGGTGATCCGATCGCGTCCTTCAAAAATCTGTTGCGTATCTGACAGGGCATTCCAGGTAGTTCCGAGGTCGAGTAAATTGACAAAAAAATCATTTGTCAATGTTTCCGGACGATTGGTAAGCACACCATGACTGGACTGATCGAAATTAGTGTTTAATACACGTAAACCACCAATCAATACGGTCATTTCCGGAGCGGTAAGTGTTAGTAATTGAGCTTTATCTATTAACAGTTCTTCAGCAGAGGCTGTATGCTTTTTCTTTAAGTAGTTACGAAATCCATCCGCAGCAGGTTCAAGTGCCGCAAACGATTCGACATCTGTTTGTTCTTGAGTAGCATCGGCCCGGCCGGGGGTAAAGGGAACTTTTATATTCAGTTTGGCTTTTTTTGCAGCCTTCTCAATCCCTACACAACCTCCCAAAACAATCAAGTCAGCTAACGAAACCATCTTTTTTCCTCCAGCATTGAATTTCTTCTGGATGCCCTCAAGTGTCTTCAGCACTTTTTCCAACTGTGTCGGATTATTAACTTCCCAATTCTTTTGTGGAGCCAGGCGTATACGGGCGCCATTGGCGCCACCGCGTTTGTCAGAACCACGGAAGGTGGAGGCAGAGGCCCAGGCAGTTGATACCAACTCAGATACCGTCAATCGTGTGGCCGCAATCTTCTTTTTAAGCTCAGCAATGTCCCGGGGGCTGATTATTTTTTTGACAGCGGGGATGGGATCTTGCCAGATCAACACCTCCTTAGGTACTTCCGGACCTAAATAACGGGCAATGGGCCCCATATCGCGGTGTGTCAGTTTAAACCAGGCCCTTGCAAAGGCATCCGCAAACTCATCTGGATTTTCAAAAAACCGCCTGGAGATTTTTTCATAAATGGGATCCGCCCTCAAAGCAATATCGGTTGTCAGCATGATGGGTGCGTGTCTCTTGGATTGGTCATGGGCATCAGGCACTGTTCCGGCACCTGCGTTACCTTTGGGCTTCCACTGCTGTGCACCTGCCGGGCTTTTGGTTAACTCCCATTCAAAACCAAATAAATTTTCGAAATAATTATTACTCCATTTCGTGGGCGTAGTAGTCCATGCTCCTTCCAATCCACTGGTAATGGTGTTTACCCCATGTCCACTGCCATAGGTATTTTTCCAACCTAAACCTTGTTCTTCGATGCTGGCGGCTGCCGGTTCGCGGCCAACATATTTTCCGGGATCAGCAGCTCCATGGGTCTTTCCAAAGGTATGTCCGCCCGCAATCAACGCCACCGTTTCTTCATCGTTCATAGCCATCCGGCCAAAGGTTTCGCGGATATCGCGAGCCGAAGCAAGTGGATCGGGCTTTCTATTAGGTCCCTCCGGGTTGACATAAATCAAACCCATCTGAACGGCACCTAACGGGTTCTCTAATTCGCGGTCACCCGTATACCTTTTGTCTCCCAGCCACTCTGTTTCGGATCCCCAGTAGACATCTTCTTGTGGCTCCCATACATCTTCCCGGCCACCGGCAAAGCCAAACGTCTTAAATCCCATCGATTCCAAAGCGCAGTTTCCCGCTAAAATCATGAGATCAGCCCATGAAATCTTTCTGCCATACTTCTTTTTAATGGGCCATAACAGCAAACGAGCTTTGTCAAGATTGGCATTGTCTGGCCAGCTGTTTAACGGAGCAAAACGTTGCTGCCCGGCACCCGCACCTCCACGACCATCAGCTATCCGGTAGGTTCCGGCTGAGTGCCAGGCCATCCGTATGAAAAATGGGCCGTAGTGACCATAATCAGCCGGCCACCAACTTTGCGATGTTGTCATCAACGCAAAGATTTCTTTTTTTAAGGCCTTTAAGTCAAGAGACTTAAATTCTTTTGCATAGTTAAATTTTTTGTCCATCGGGTTGGACAAAGAAGAATGTTGCCTCAGAATGTTTAGCTTTAACTGATTCGGCCACCAATCACGATTTTGTGTGCCTTTTCCGGCACTTTGCTTAATTTCTCCGCTATGAAAAGGGCACTTGGCCTCTCCATTCATAGTAGCAGCTGACGTTTTATGCTTCATATTTAAATAACTTTTAGAAGATTACTTTTTTTATTTAAGAACCACTTCAATATTACAATTGAAATGATAATAAATCAAATTGATTATTCTTATAGCTAAATAGATAGAATTGATAAGTTATTCAAGTCATAACTCCTGTATATATTGAACCCGATCTTTGGTTGAGACAGGGTGCTGGTTATCAAGTTAGTGAGAATAGGATTTTAGTACTTCATCTTTTCATCCTTATCCCAAATTCCCCAATAGGCGCCCACATCACCTTCGGCACCTACTTTCCACGATTCATCGAAAGAAGAGAAATAGAAAACTTCAATACCATCTTCTGCGGACCACTTCTGGGTGTTGATAAAATACTTCATGAAATTTTCATCCGATGGCATGGCGGCACCAAAATTGGTTCCCTGACTCGGCCACCCGGTTTCGCTGATGATCACCGGCTTCCCATTCGCAGCGCGCTTAGCTTTGTTATACATTTCTTTCATGTACAACAACGAATAATCGATGTGGCACCCTTCCCAATACGGATAACAGTTCGCGAGTATGACATCGCAGGCGGCTGTAATGCGTGGCTTGACATCAAACTCAAAATAGGCATCGACATAACCTACCGGAATACCGGGAATGGCTTGTTTGACGCGATCAATAAATGCAATCAATTCATCTTCGGTCAAATCACCGCGAAGCATCACCTCATTTCCCACGGCAGCAATGTCCACATAACCTTCTTTGGCAATTTTGATCAGATTTTCTACTTCCTGTTGGTTGATTGCATCGTCATTACCCAGCCAGGCACCTACCAATGTTTTCATACCCATCTCTTTGGCGATTTTCGGAATGAGTTCGTTGCCTTCCGTGCACGAGAAGGAGCGTACCCATTGCGTGTAGGGCTTTATTATTTCGAGACGTCTTCTAATCTGTTTCTCCGTCAGGATATCACCCGGCTTTTGTCCTTCCTCATACGCGCTGAAGCCAATGCCGTGCATACCCGCATTCAACACTTTTCGAAACAATGCACGCAACGATTCGGGGGTGACACCTTCATACGAAACACCCGCCAGCGATAATTTCTTTTCTGCTTTTGACGACATAATCAGTTGTATTTGAGTTGTTCATTTTTATTCCACAATCCCCACGCTTGCCCTACATCACCTTCGTGACGTACTTTCCAGGATTCGTCAAACGAGGAGAAGTAGAAGGTTTCAATGTTTTCTTGTTGCGCCCAGTTTTGACTATTGATGAAATAACGCATCGCATTTTCTTCGGAGGGTTGAGCTTGAGCGTTGCCGGTACCCTGATCGGGCCAACCGGTTTCTGCAATAATTACTTTTTTTCCTTTGGCTGCTTCTTTGGTAACCGTGTACATCTGTTCCAGATAACCCGAAGCCTGATCAATGGCACATCCTTCCCAGAAAGGATAACAGTTCGCCAGAATCACATCACAAGCATCCACTAAATCCGGATGTTCCTTAAATTGAAAATACGCATCCACATATCCCACCGGAATGTTAGGCAACGCTTTCTTCACTTGCCGGATGTAGTGGATTAATTCTTGTTTAGTTAGATCATTGCGCAGCAGGACTTCATTTCCTACCACCGCCATATCCACATAGCCCTTCTGCGCTAAGCTGATCAATGCCTTTATTTCCTCTTCATTTTTCGCTTTGTTGGTGTCAATCCACGCGCCCACCATTGTCTTCAATCCTTTTTCATGAGCCGCTTTTGGAATAAATTCGTTGCCTTCGGTACAGGAGAAAGAGCGCACCCATTTGCTGTGTGGTGCCACAATTGCCATCCGTCTTTTAATTTGTTCTTCCGATAAATGATCTCCAATATTCTGACCTTCCATATAGGGGCTGAAACAAATTCCGTGAAGTCCGCGGTTAAGGGTTGCATCAAAAATCCGTTTTATCTCTTCACGCGATTTTCCCGAAAAGTAAATATCGCTGCTGAGCTTGGTAGCAATACCCAACGATGGCAGTTTAAGCCGCTGGTAGTTGGATGAGGAAGTCTTTTTTGTTTTGGCCGCATGGCGCTCGTTCAATTGTGCTCGGATTTCATTCGCGCGTGTTTCGTCTACATCATAATCTCTCATTGCCCAGATAGCTGTTACCGTACCAAGTATAGGAATGCCAACAAAGAAAATTCGTAACCAAAACATCGTTTCATCAGTTTGAGTTGGTGCATTCGATTTAAAAGCAACCAATGAAAGAATTAAGCCACTTAATAATCCTGCTACAGCCGTTCCAAACTTTACCATCCACCAATAGATAGCGCCTAAACTTCCTTCTCTTCTTTTACCCGTGTTTAATTCATCAATATCAATGACATCAGAAGTCATGGACATCATTAAGGTAAACAAGCTGCCAATACCAAAAGAAAATAATGGAAGGGCAAAAAGAAATAGCCAGGGTTTACCGGGAATAAAAAGTATATACAATAAAATATAGCCAAATACTGAAATGCCCTGAGAAAGTAAAAAGGCTTTCTTCTTTCCCATTACCTTTGACATTCTTGCTACAATAGGAATTACTAATAATGTAGTGATGATAGCACCTACGCTACCAAACAAAGTTGGCCACAATCCAAATCCTTCTTCATTTCCTTTGAACAAATAATACTTGATAATAAAGTAAGAAAAACCGGCTGTTGTTTGGAATGCATTAAAAATTAAAAACGTTGCAATACAAATTTTCCGGAAAGGTTTAATTTCTATTGAAGCTTCTAATCCTTCTTTGATTTCTCCAAAACTATTCAGGATTCCCTTTAAATCTATCGGGCTATAGTTCTCGTTCAGTGTAGATTTACCAGGAATAAAAAATGCGGGAATAGCCGCTAAGATGGCACAACCAATAGCAACATATATTGATAAAGTTCTTACAGCTACATCGCTTGACACAAATAACGATTTGTCTGCCATAATAACCCAAAACCAAGGAGCTATCACCCAAGCTAATTGACCAATGAGTTGAGAGGTGGCCATAATGCTGGTTCGCTCATGAAAATCATCACTCATTTCGTATCCCATGGCAACATACGGAATACTAAAGATAGTAAGACCTGAATAAAAGACTAAGGACACAACTAAGAAATAAATAAAATTGAAAGTAACTCCATTCTCAGCATACAATTGCCACATGAATGCAAAGGAGAATCCTAAAATAACAGCACCTGTTAATACATACTGTCTCCTTCTGCCCCATTTGGATTTTGTATTGTCACTCACATACCCCATTATCAAATCAAACAAAGCATCATAGAACTTCGGAATAAAATAGGTTAATCCGAGTAACAATCCGCTAAAGCCTAATTTTTCTACCAATATCACTGTAAAAATTCCTAATGCTGCAGGAAACATTTGGTTCGCCAGCATTCCCACACCGAAGGCAATCTTTTGACCCATCGGCACTTGATTAGTAGAGGTAGACATTGGTTTGGTTTTTAGGATGGAACTATTTTTCTATTCGTGATTTTGCATGCCGTTTATTTTGCGGGGGGAGACATTAACTCCTCTAGCAGTTTTTTCTCGTCTCCGTTATAGGTTTTAACAATCGGGTTGCCTCCGCGCGTCAGGTTTTTAAACGCGCCTTGGTCAACTTGTTTCCACAAAGCATATTTTGCTTCGCCATTGAGTTTGAAGAGGCCGAAATGATTTTCTGATCCATTCGGATTTCCTGCATCTTTCCATTGTTCGTCAAATGCTTCGAAGATGAAGCAGGAAATTCCGGATGCATTTGTCCACTCGCGCATCAATTGATAAAACTTACCTTGCTTGTATTCATCGGTGGCACGCGATCCTTCACTTCCGTAAAAACCATCTGAGATCGATGCCCAACCCGTTTCGCCAATGTGAATGGGTTTATCGACACCCAAGCTTTTTACATATGAAGTAACTGCTTCGTATTGACTCTTTGCAAAGTCTTTTGCGCGGATCATCGCAGCATCAGTTTTTTCTTTTTCAGAAAGCGATGCTTCCGAATGAGGCACACGCCAAAAGTCAGGATTGTAATGGGTGTTGTGATACGGATAGGTGTGCATGGAAATGTAATCCACGGCTTTGATTATTTTTTCCAGATCTTCCGTGTGATAACTTGGATCACCACCACCCCACGATGTAAAATCATCGGAGCAGGTGATCCACAAATCCTTCGGCAGCTGACCAGAAGCCTTCAACGACTGAACATGCGTTACCCATTTCAAAATGACGGACGGTTGCACGTAATAACTGGCCGCCCATCGTATCATCGCTTCATTTCCAACAGCAAGTATTTTCACGATGTCGGGATATTGATTGGCCAACGCTACCGCTCGCGCGATTTCGCCTTCGTTTTGATCGCTTTCGATGTTGTGATCAGGTGCTTGATCGGTCCAGGCATTTTTGCAATCAATCCAAGCACCCAGCATTACATACATTTCAAATGTTGGATCGGCCTGTCTTAATTCGTGAATGGCTTTCAATTAGTTGGATGCATGTGCCAATTGAACATTGTAGGTGCGCACGATCTTGATTCCCATGGCGGATAGAATTTTCAGATCTTCCTGCAGTTGGGGAATGGTGGGTTGTAGTTCTCTTGATTTTTCGCGGTAGCCTTCGTAACAAATGGCCAGGTAGTTCGGATTTCCTAAAATATCTTTAGCTGTCACTTTTTTTTGGTTAACGGGTTTATCGGATTGTGTTTTTTGTTTTGGGTTGCACGAAATGCTCATTGCAAAAGCGACACCGAAACAAATCGATTGTAAGACTGACTTTGCAATTGCTTTCATCTTCTTGTGTCTTTATTTATGAATGATAAGTTAATCCAAAGCCAAATGGAAAAAGAGGTTGTATCGAGTTATCCCAGAAGTTTGGACCATACTTTCTTCCTTCGTAATCTTCTACTGACTTCGGCCACGAATGCGGTAGCTTACCTTTGAAATCGGAATCACCAAACAAAACTTCAGCAATGCCATCACCTTCGGAGCCCGGGAACCACGCAGCTACAAACGCATCGGATTGCTCCAGTTGTTTTGTTACCACCAGCGGTCTTCCTGATATGAGTACGACCACTGTTTTGATTCCTTTGGCATGGTAGGTGTCAATCAGTTTTTGATGTTCCTCCGTAAGCGTGTGTTGGTATTTGTTCATCACACCACCGATGTCGCCCATAAATTCTGCGTAGGGAGTTTCACCTACTACAATCACTGCCACGTCTATTTGATCCGAATCAGCAGTTCCTGTTGGGTCATATAAAACTTCATGCGCTGAAATTTTTCGGATACCTTCTAAGAGAGTAGTAGCGCCTGCATAACTTTCTGTCATGCCCTGCCAGTTGACCGTCCAACCACCAGACTGCAAGCCCGAATTATTTCCGAACTCGCCCACTACCGCAATTCTTGCATCTTTCTTTAATGGCAAAATATTGTTCTCGTTTTTGAGTAACACAAGCGATTCGCGTACTGCCTGCCGCGCTACATCGCGATGCGCCTTAATTCCGATTTTAGGGATAAGCGTGACATCCGGAAAAGGATTGTCAAACAAACCTATTCGAAACTTCTGTTTCAATACTCTGCGCACGGCATCGTCAATTCTTTCTTGTGAGATGACTCCACTCAATACACCGTTCAGTACGCCTTCCACATACATGTTAAAGTCGCCTTCTACAGCCATCACTACATCCACTCCGGCATTGATCACATCATTTCCACCAAAGCGCGAATACGCCTTCCAATCTGAAACGACTATGCCATCAAATTTTAATTGTCCTTTTAGAACATCGGTAATCATTTTGCGATGTGCGTGCATGGGCACACCGTTCAACGTGTTGAACGAAGCCATCACTGAACCTACACCGGCTTCTACGGCTGCTCGGTAGGGTGGAAGCAAGCGCTCAAAAACTTCTTCTTCACTTAATGTCGTATTGCCACCTTCGACACCAAAATCGGTGGAGCCATCGCCAATAAAATGTTTGGCGGTAGCGATGAGTGTTGGAGATTGTCCCACAGGTCCTTGATGACCAAGCACCGAGGCTTGCCCCAACATAGTGGTGATTTCTGTGCTTTCCGAAAATGCTTCGTACACACGTCCCCACTTTTCATTGTAGGGGATTGCCACGCAAGGAGAGAAGACCCAGCTAAATCCGGTGGCTCGCGCTTCCAACGCTGTGATAGAAGCCGCTCTTTCCACAAGCTTTGCATTTCGAGCGGCACCCAATCCGATGTTGTGTGGAAAAATCGTGGCGCCAGTGTATGTATTTTGACCATGCACTGCATCGACACCAAAGAACATGGGAATGCCTAGGCGAGTGGACAGTGCTAACCATTGAAGTTGAACAAATTTTGCTTGCCACTCAGCGGCATTGTTACCGGGCGTGGGTCCCTGAGTGTGAATAATTGAGCCAATGAATTTGCTTTTGATATCATCGAGCGTGATGTCGTCAAAGTGACGCACTTGTGTCATCTGCCCGATTTTTTCTTCCAGTGTCATTTTTGCCAGCAGGACTTCCACTTTCTGGTCGATAGAGAGGCCGGTTTTAATTTCTGTATTCATCGGTGCTATCTTAAATTTTCTTGTTTCATCTGTACCACCATTCGAACAACATCTCCGGTGCGATTAAATATTTTTTGACTCGTTGTGGCATCTACGATCCATTGACCGGAAGTGGTTACTCCCTGAGCCGTTACGATTTCAATCGCATTCTCATTCGCGATTTTATAAACAATCGGCAACTGGCAATAGGTGAAGGCAAGGGATTTTTCTTCTAATCGTAATTCTATTTCGTGTCCTTGCACATCGATGTAGCGGAAGGTTTGTTTCCGTGTGAGGAACTCGGATTTCCGTAACATGCATGGATCAAAATGGAGACAGCCTTCATTTACAAAAACACCAAACTCTCCCAATCGCGACAGGATATCTTCTTTTACCTGACCAGTCATGCCCGGTTGTTGTGCGCCTTTGTTGGCGGGTGTATGCGAGTATGGATCGGTAGGGAATGCACCATAGAGGCTGGGCGATTTATGAACACCAATACCTTCACTCGTTTCATAATAGTGCGTCAGCAATTTACTGATCAACGTTTCGCTTTCTTTTTCCCGAATCGCCCGGAGACAACATTCCTGCACTGCTAATTGCAATTTAGAAACCATGTGCCAATAGATGGAACCTAATCCTTCATAGCCAAAGAAAGTGCCGGACCGGCCGGTGAAAGCTTTGTGATTAAATACACTTTCAAAAATGCGCAGCACTTCTTCTTTATCGGATGTGCTCGCTTCGATTGGCTCTAAAGCTTTTTGAAGATCAGATGCATTTTTAAAGTTTCCATTGAAATGGATTCCTCCATTTGCATCCTGAACAACAATTTGAGTATTACCATCTTTTACCAATCGAGTCAACAAACTTGACTTGGCTGCATCCTGTTGAGGGATGTTATTTTTTTTCAGGAAGCCGGGTAAATTTTTATTGGGGTAGAGCAAATAACTGGATTGATCTTCGCGGAAAAGCGCACTTGCCTTTAAACTATCGAGCGTGGCAAGTACTTCATGCGAGGTGAGATACCCGGAACTGAGCGCAGCCACTTGACCTTCGAGCATTTCGCTGAGATATGAAATCGAAATTTCGTCAGCGCCTTCAATCGTCATTAAATTGTAGGAGTGATATAAATTGTCACTTCGTTTGTTGGCACGAATGGTATGCTCGAGGTACTGAAGGCAAAGACCGGAAAAAGCGACTATGTCTTTTATGGCAATTGTAGTTCGTTGGTCGCTGAAAGACTGCAGATAAATTTTTGAACGATAAATACTAGCTGCAGTTCCGAGCCCATCGAGGATAGTCTTCCGTTCTTTATTGCTTATCGATCCGGTTAAAACATCTTTATGATCTTCCAGTACTTTCCAACAACTGGTAAAGAACTGTACAAGCTCCTCTGAAATCGCCACTTCTTTCGAAGCACTTTTTTCAAGAACAGATTGGAAGAATTTCAGAAATCTTCGCAAGTAAAATAGCGTAACCATCGAAACTCCGTTTCCAACCAGCGCATTGTTAGCATCGTTCCACTCGGGGCGCTGCGTATTCATCCAAATGCCGCCTTCGGGAATAAAATTGGAAATCTTCGCGAGCACTGTAGCGAGTATCTTCTCGATAAAATTGACGTGATGAATGTCTCCATTCTTATTTTGCAGCAGCACGCTATCTGCCCCTAACATTGCCCATCGCTTTTGTATCGCCTGATCAAGCTTGTGATCGAATTGGATCGTGTCTTTGGGATTGCGTAAGATGGCTTCGTACTCTTTTATTTTATACGGAACATTGGCATAAACAAAAACATTGTCATTAAAATAACTGGCGAGCTTACCCGGTGCATGACATTCGGAAAATTCCAGAAACTTCAACAGGTAGATAATCTGATGATCGCCCCAATAGCCAATGTACGACCATGGATCATCGGCTTCAATCTTTTCCCAGTCGATGCCGTTTTTGGTTACGCGATACGGATTGTATCCATCGAAGGTGGATGCATTCAAAAACTTGAAGATCATGCCTTCTACAAAAGAAGGGTAGGAGTGTGCCAGTGCTTCCCAGTTTTGAAAAATATCTCTCCAGTTGCCGGCATAGTCTAAGACTTTGGAACCATCACTTTCGTTTCGTGTGTTGATGGAGAATTGATTCCATGGTCTGCTGGGGTCTCCGTGACGCCTGCTGAATTTAAGCGGCAGATATTCTATACACAATCGTCTGAGATCGGTGTCACCCGATTGGTGAGCAAATTCTTTTAATGTAGAAAGCTGAAACAAGTTCGGCAGTTCAGCCGCATTCTTTTGATACCGTTGAAATACTTCCCGGTTGGCTTTTGAAAGATATTGACTGAAGTCATTCCGTTCAATTTGATAATGGTGATCAAACAGACCGCCTCGCATGCTGTTGAAGAGGCTGTTGAAATAATGACGTGTGTCTTTTAGCCCATCTGCGGTAAGTTGTAATCCATCGGTAGCTGCATTTAATTGAATCAATTGTTTAGTGCCTGCTTCAATATCCTCTTTCACTCGAAACGCCAGGTGCTTGTCGGTTTTGATGGCCTTGGTAATGGCGATGATTTGCGCAGCGTTTTGATTGACATCGGCTACCAGCATCCATTCTTTTTTACTCTTGGGTTCTAGTAAAATATCGGCAACGATAAAATACGCACCCTTTTCGGCTTTGACATCTGTTTCTTGCGACAGAGTTTGTCCCTTACGAAATGAGTCAAGCTGAAAAGAAGAGAGAAGCCGCTTTGAATTTTCTAAACCGATCGACCATACCATGGTGGCCTTCAGCGCTTCACTGGGCTCGGCCTTATCAACAATCATGGCACTTAACGCAAATATCCCGACACCACTTTCCGCATCGAGTTCATTTCGTTTATACGCATCTACCAGATTACTAGTGCGGTTTTGCAGCGCGCTCCCCACTCCATAGGGCAAAATGTTTTGAATGCCATCGAGTATCGAAACATTTATTTCATTGGTACCGTCTTGGATAAGTCTACTCGTTTTTACAAATCCATAAACATCGCTGGTACTCCACTGGTACTGAAAGGTGAGTTCTAAGTCGCGATTGATTTCTTCGAATAGTATTTTATTACCCGTTGCATTTTTATACAAGTTTCGCTGCAGCGAATACAAACTCGCATAGCGAATCGAGAAAGGCTCCCATAGAAATATTTTTCCTTCTTTTTGTACACGCAAAATTGTTTTCGATCCCGTTTGCTCAGCTGACTCTATGATTTTATCATCGGTATAGTAGGGAAACAAAGCGCTTTCTGAATCCTTTCGTCCGGCACTGATGCCGCCATTGCTTCCAATAAACAGCCAGTGGTTGGAGTTACTCAAAATGCTCATGAAAAACGGACGCATGGTATCTACATTTGAAATCTGATAGTAGACTTCATTGTCGATACGCACTTGCGTCAGTCGCGTTGACTCTTTTATCGTCACCTCTCGAAAAATTTGACTTTTCTTACCTTGATTTGGTTTTAAAAACAGGTCGGGTCTCGTTCCCGACCTGCTTGAATGAAGCTATTGATTTCGTTTATGGGTTGAGTACTACAGAAACGTTGTCGATGTTAGCTGATACACTACATCCCGCATCACCACCGCATACCGCTTCGATCAGGAATGAAATTCCCTGCGATACATCTGTACCAGCAGCAATGGTAAATGTTCCGGTAAAGGTAGTCCAACCAGCGCCCAATGTAGGTGCCGGATTGAATACATGTGTGAAAGAAGCGCCCGAAGCACCTTCACCAAAGAGCAACACATTAAATACAGCACCAGGTTGTACTACGGCCCCTTTGTGATCAAATCTTAACCTCACTACATCTCCAGCCTTTACAGTTCCAGCTCCAATGCGTTCTTGTTTGAATGCCGGATTACTTGGACCACTGGTGGCTAGTTTGCCCGACCAGGAGCCTGCTCCGTTATTGGGTGTGGTGTTATCCAATACAGAAGTTCCCCCATTTTGGAAACGAACCCATCCTGAATCCGTGCCTGTTTCAAAATTTCCGTTGGCGGCTAAATTAGAACCACTTCCGCCTCCACCACCGCTGCCGGCTACTTGTATGATATCGTCAAAGTAATAAACATCACCGTCACAACTGGCATTTCTTTCAAAATAGATAATCATGCTCTTAAAGGTGCCTGAAGTCACGTCAGAGAAATCAAAGGTCAGTTCCTGCCAAACGCCAACTTGCGTGATGCTGGCAACTCTATCTTGTGAAGGTTCGGTGTCAGGAAATGGCAAACGCTCCAATCGCAGGGTAACTTGAGTCGTCTGTGTTTCAGCAAGAACTTTCATCTTAAATGCTTTCTTGGTGATTGTAGCAAAGTCTAAAGCGGTGGCTAAGGTCGTTCCCATTCCGGACCACGTTTCACAACCATTGGTTTTGGTGAACTTTTCAACATTGCAGCTATTGTTTATTCCGTTAATTATTGGATTGCTTACAATAGTCGCAGCAGTATTACCAAAAGCTTCGAAGGCATGAGTGGTAGCGTTTGTTTTAAATGTCCAGTTAATATCTCCGGTAGCAGGGTTAATATTTTCAGTGGTCTCTGGTGTGCAAGTAGGGGCACTTCCGGCAACTTGAACAATATCATCGAAATAATAAACATCGCCATCGCAATTGGCATTTCTCTCGAAGTAGATAATCATACTCTTGAACGTGCCAGAGGTAACGTCAGAAAAATCAAAGGTTAGCTCTTGCCATACTCCAACTTGAGTTATGTTAGCCACTCGGTCTTGCGAAGGTTCTGTGTCCGGGAATGGCAGTCTCTCCAATCGTAAGGTTACTGCGGTAACCTGATTTTGAGCCAAGACCTTCATCTTGAATGCTTTCTTCGTGATTGTTGCAAAGTTTAAAGCAGTAGCCAGCGTTGTTCCCATTCCAGACCATGTTTCGCAACCATTGGTTTTGGTGAATTTTTCTACATTACAGCTAGGATTTATTCCATTGATCACGGGATTGCTGACAATAGCGCCAGCGGTATTTCCAAATGCTTCGAACGTATGCGTAAGGGCATTGGTCTTGAATGTCCAATTAATATCACCTGTAGCCGGATTGATGTTTTCGGCTGATTCAGGAACACATAGTACCTCTGTTGCTTTCTGTTCGATGTCATCTATATGAAATACCCCTGCTGTGGTTCCGGGTCCATCCACAAACAAGGTTAACCTTGAATACTTTGCAGACGAAGTGAAATTAAATTTCAGGTTTTCCCAGCCAGTACCTCCATGATTAGCCGTCACTTCTACGGCTGCAGCGGTGCCTTCCTCCAATTTTAATAAAAGTGTAACGGGTGCGGTAGCCAATACGTTCATCGCAATGGTTTTTTTGGAAGCCAGATCAATCTGAGTTGCCAGATCCATAAACATGCCTTCAAAAGCTACACCTGAATTAGTCAACGCCCCGACTTTAGTAGCTTTGTTATTGGTTCCGGACACGTTAGGATTATCCACAATAGCAAAGGAAGCTCCATTGAACGTAGTTACTTCATAATCCACGTTTGTATTGTCAAACGTAATGGGCAACGTAATCTTGTCTTTAATGACAATGGTTAAAGTATCTTTAAAAACATTTGATGCGCCTGCTACATTGGAGGCTGTTAGGCTTACGAAAAATGTTCCGGGTATGTATGTTTTAACCGGATTGATTTCGGTGCTGGTTTCCTCATCACCAAAGTCCCACACATACTTGGTAGCTTTGGTGGAGGTGTTGAGGAAGGTAACGGTTCCTGTTTCGTTAACCGTGTACGTAAAACCAGCCACTACTTTCGGAAGTTCGGCATCGTCTTCGATACAACCTGCGAACGAGAGGATCACCCCCATCAGGATGATGAACCGGATATTGTTTAGGAATATTTTCATGATCTTAAGATTTATTAGTTTAAAGCAATTAGTTATAGACTCTCACGTAATCAATCAGCATGGTTTGTGGAAATACCGTTTCGCTGTTGGGTGATCCAACAAAATTTCCTCCTACCGCAAGGTTGATCAGAATATAGAAGGGTTTATTAAACACCCATTCACCTGGCACATCGGCTGGCGTGATTTGATTGTATAATACATCATCCACATAGAAGTTAATGTATTCGGGACCCCACTCAATACCAAACACATGAAAGTCGGTATCGAACCGATCATTGGGCAGGGTGTAACTTTTTGAAATGGATTGTCCTGCGGAATATCCCGGGCCATGAACCGTACCTAATACAACGGATGGATTCTGCCCCCGAAATTCCATGATGTCAATTTCTCCGGCACCTGGCCAGGGATTGTCGTCAATGTCTGCCCCCAACATCCAAAAGGCTGGCCATATTCCTTGTCCCCAAGGCAACCGCATTCGTGTCTCAAACCGGCCATAGGCTTGTTCAAATTTTCCTTTGGTAACTAACCGGGCCGATGTGTATTGCGATCCGTTGAATGACTCTTTGTGTGCTGTAATGATCAGATATCCATTTTGTGCCGTCACATTTTGAGGTCTGTCTGTGTAGTACTGCAATTCATTGTTACCCCAACCGTTTTGCCCGGTACCAATGTTGTAGCTCCACAAACTTGCATTTGGCGCACCATTCGCATTAAAGTCTTCATCCAATACAAGATTATCAAAGTTGACAACCGTTTGCGTATCGTCTGTGCAGCTTTGAAGGATAAAGATCATGATGAAAAAAAACACGCTCTTACTCCACATGCGTTTATAATTGAAATGATAGATCATAGTTATGCGGGTTTTAGTTTTTATAGAAGTACATGTTATCCACCAGAATGGTTGAAATGGTCGGAACATTGTTAGAGGTACCATCTGCAGATATGAAGAATATCTGCGCCATGTTATTACGACCGGTTAGTCCTGTAAAGCTACTGAGTGGAATATCAAGGCTTACCCACTGATTACTGGTCAGATCAGCATTCGTGAATTTTACAGATCCGCTCGTATCATCTCCGCCTCCAAACGCAGCGTTAGAACCAAAATCTCCTAACTGTACCGTGATGAAATCGGTGGGATCAATGGCCTCCCGTACAAGGATATCTACATGCAGATGGGTCATCTGAGAAACATTCGCTGTTGGATTTTTAAATTCCGTTGCCACGAAGTTCAGATTGGTATATTGAATAATATTATCTCCGTTAATCGTCAGATCGGCACCCCCCAGCGTAGTTTGAAAGGGAGCAAAAAAGCCGTTGTAAAAGTCTACAGGTATATTGGTGTAGGCGTTACTGAATACAGAAATGACGTTAGCTGGATTTCGGGCTGGAGGTGTCGGGGCGGCCACAAATGCTCCCAATGATTCAATCGTCAGCGATCCTCTTGCTCGCACACCATTTAAGGTAGCTATGATTTCTGCAGTGCCGGCACCTACAATTGAGACAATTCCTCTTTCATTGACGATCGCCAGTTCTGTGTTGGTTGAAGTAAAAGAAAAGTAAGCGGGAGATGCGCCTACTGTTTGATTAAGACCAGATGCCAGATTAAAGGTCTGAGTTAGTCCCGTAAGGGCAATGGTTGCACCTACGAAGGTTGATTCGACTCTGTTCTCTCCATTAAACATAGCTGGCCTAGGCTGCGCGATGGTTCCTAGTCTCTCATATTTTAGTTCATCGATCCAAAAGGTATAGCCATTGCCGCTCTCCGGGCCTTCCGCATACCAGAACATGCCTTTCTCGAAAACCAGTTTAGATGGGTCTGGTATCGGAATAATGTATTTGGTCCAGGAGGTGCTGATGCGCAGGTTGTTGAGTGTCACCAGAAATTTATTTTCACCAAAGTCGTTACCGAAACCTATTTCGTTGATAGTAGCAGCCTGTGAAGCTCTTGCCCAGAAAGTAAGGGCATCATAATCCGTTAAGTCGCGGCCACCATCCGGAAAGATGGCACCGGCAAATGCACCACCCGGATCGCCCACATTGGGGACATCAAATCGCATGGCTGCCGTACCCGAATAGCGTGTTTCCGTATCAACTTTAAAGGCATCCAGTTTGGATCCGCCAAAAGGAAGATATTGAAGTCCTCCGCTAAACCCATCGATGAATATTTCCGGGTTTTTGGGGAAGGTGGCAAACTCGACATCCTCCGACAATCCTCTTTCGCAACTCGTTACGATCGTACACATCAATCCCAACAGGATCGAACATGTGATATTATTTCTTTTTGTGTTTTTCATACTTCTGCAATTTTATTTCCCAACACTGATACGCACGTACGTTCTCAATTCCCACTCATTTCCATTGGGAAATCCAACAGGGCTTATGATTGGTGTGGGCGAAAATTCTTCAGCCACATTCGGTAGGTACCGGGGTGAAAATTCATTCAGCGAACGCCAGATAAACTGCATTCCGATAGATGTGCTTGGTAGAATAAACCAATCTGGTTTCCCAACGGTAGTGGAAAGATCAGCCATAAACTGTACCGGGAACGTGAGGTTAAAATCACGATGGTAGTCAAACGGTCCCCAGTCATTGAATTTAAGATGTGTGGAGAGTTTTATTTTTTTATAGATCACACGTACATCACCACCAAAGCGTTCGATGGTTCGCGTGTCTGATCCATTGGCCTGACCATTGCCACCATAGAGATTGGCAATGATTCCTAACTGTGGATTAACCTTGGAGACAATACGGGTATTCACTTCCCATAGATCAAGGGCTGGCGCTGCACCCGCTGCGGCACTTGGAATACGACCGGTGCCTGGAAAAATAACGGCTGCGTCCTGGGATGTAGGTAAGTGACGATATACAAACCCTACGCTGGCGGCAAGCCTGGCATCTTCTGCACGGTCGTTGTCCCATTCATACATCCACGTGCCGGGTGTAGGATCGAATGTCAACATCAATTCTCCCGCTACTGTTTCGCGATTGGATCGGACGACAAAAGGATCAACTAAAATGTTTCGCAATCGCGCTGGGCCTCCGGCATTTCCAGGCATGGGATCAACCAATGGTTTCTGCCATAAGAAATTGGGAGCAATCTGAATCTTACCCAACGTATAAGCGAAACCTGTCAGGAAATTGTTTTGATTTCCACTTCCACTGTCTTTTAAACGCCAGCCCGTGAAGGTTTGCGTATAGTCGCCACCACCATTGGCCACCAGGCCCATAGCGGCTGCCTGTGCATACCAATTGATTCGCCCCGAAGCATATGTCAATTTAACTTTACCACCCCAGGTGTCAGTTGTTTGTACCTTATCTACGAAGACCTGATAATTTCCTTCTTCGCCCCGGGTAATCTGAAACTCTCTTCCAACCAAAGGTTGTCCCCCCCAGATTCCACCAGCTTCTACTTTAAGTTTATCAAAGAATTTTCTGGAGAGCTGAAAAGTCAGTCTTCGGGTTCTGGGTTGAGGCACGGCTATTGAACTTACAGCTGCTCCCGGATCATCTAAGTCTTCATGAAAAATTCCGGTCACGTTAAACTTGCCAACCTCGCGGCTATATTTCAGTAGCACGGCTGGGTTAGCGCCCCACCAGAGTTCGCGGCCATAGGCAACTTTAAATCCTTTTAATGCTTTCTTTCCGGTAATCTCAAGTCCTTGCGGAGCGAGACCATTATAGATGTCTATGTTCGGTCCGTAATTAGCTTCCGGATATAATCCAAAGAAGTCACCTTCATATCCCCAATGGTAATGTCCGGTGCGATAAAAGCCTTGTAAGTCAAACCATTTGCTGTTCCATTTGTATTCCGCCCGATATACTTGAACGCGGTCCAATGAAGTGGTTACCGTTCCATTGGGAGAAACCAACGTCTGCGGGCGACCGCGGTTCTCATAAAATATTTCGTTGATTGGGTTTTGAGCCACATTGCCGAGCACGTTAAAGGTTACGTTTGCACTAACATTGGAAGCTGGATTGGCTTCAATGCCAACGAAGTAAGACTCCATGTGGTCGAAACCAGTCTTGTTAGGATAAACTTGCTTCGTGGGATCGGGTGCATCCGGAGTGGTGGTTAGTTTGCCGCCCGTGGTAAACGTAGATAGATCTGCGCGTAGTTCGCTAATACGAAGTTTGGAGGATTGTTCTCCAACCAGCGCTGCTTTATCGCCTCTGGCTTTAATCACTGCATCCATTAACTGGATGGAAGCAAAGTAGTCGTCAATACCCTGCGTGGTAACTCCCACCCGATAAGGATCAAACGAATGAGCTTCTTTAAGTGCATAATACGCTGCACGTGGATACAAGGAATAAAGACCGCGCGGTGTTGTCTGCCCTTTAGCACAGATGCCAAACCACTCTTCGTTCATGTTGTTTTCACCTTTTACAAAATCGCGCTGATAGCCACCGTTTGACCAGGAAGCATTATCATCATGCACATCAAGGCCTTTGGTCTGACCGAATTTCCACCAGCCATCGCTGAATTGGAAGGTGAAACCACCCAGCGAGTTGTTTGCCTTGCCCAGGCCGGCAGCGTTTTGATAAATCTCTTTCCAGTTACCCACCATGTAATAAGCTTGCGCTTCCTGATCTTCGGCACTTTCAATCGCATTAAAGGCATCGGCACCAAATTCTGTGAATAAGATTGGTTTATTTAATTCATCTTTTACGCGTTGAAAGGCATCGCCAAAAGAAATGCCCCGGTACATGTTAGTACCGAGAATATCAATGTCTTTACATTCCTGTTTGATGATTTCCAGAAAGAGTAAATCGCCATTACAAATCGCCACCGGATGTGTTCTGTCCGCGGCCTTCATCGCTACCGTAGCTTCGTTAAACAGCTTGTACATGGCGGTTGCCCGCGTGGTGGATTTTCGGTCTTCGATCGGGATGTCTTCCGTTTCGGCCCCTTCCCAGAAAAGTCCGTAGTTGTTTTCATTTCCCAGGAGATACATGAGTAAGCCAGGGGTGTCTTTATACTCAGTTACCATCTGGGTTACCTCGGCCAGCAGCAAGCTGCGAACCCGGGGGTCAGCATATTCTGTGTTAGGAACCCACGCACCACTCAGAGTGAGGCCATAGCGTCCAAAAGAATGGTTAAGCATCGTGTAGATGCCATAATTCTCGTAGATGTATTTGATCCAGCGGGCCGGAACACCGGTGTATTGCCGAATGGTATTTACACCCATGTTGCGCAAAAGAGACATTTCCGCGTCCAGGGCAGCCTGAATAATGTCATCGGGCTGGTTCCAAAGGCTGTAGGAGAAATTGGTACCCACAGGGAAATAGTCCCAGTTCGTACCATTAACCATGAAATCCTTTCCGTCTACCTGTAGCCTCATTCCCTGAGCCTCATGCAAAACTGAAACTTTGGAAGACTGCCCGTAAGCGTAACAGTTTAGAAGAACCAAGGAGAAAATTAAGTACGTTTTCCTCATGTTAAATTGTTTAAAGTATAATTGCCGCAAACGATTGTTTTCAATAAGTCTTCGAAAACGTTTGAAATTTCCGACAGTTAGCTGTAAATAGGAATAAAAGCACTACATCAATGCTCATCAGAGACTACTACAAAACTTCAATTTTATGCTAGCAGGGCTGATAAAATGAATACATTTGGTGCACAAAGACCGTACAAAGAGGGTTTTATGCACATTTTACCGAGTTATCTATTAAAATCTCTGATTTTCCTCTTTTGGATGTCTTTCATGGTTGATTTGTACGGCAATCCTGGAAAATATCCAATCAAAAATTTTGCACCCGCAGACTATGGGGCAGGCATCCAAAACATTGATTTTGCCCAAAACAGAGATATGGCTCTGTTTGTCGCCAATAACCTTGGCGTGCTCTCATTTAATGGCACCACTTGGGGAAAACATGCGTTCAATACCGGAAAAAAGCAGCGTTCACTCGCCTTTGATGAAAGTTCTAATCGGTTGTATGTAGGGTCCCAGGGTGAATTTGGTTTTTTTGAAGCCGATTGGCAGTATACCTCCCTGTTGACACAAATCCCTGAACAATTCCTGGACTTTGATGAAGTCTGGAACGTGCTTTTGTTTGAGTCAAAAGTGTATTTCTGCACGTTTCAAGGAATTTACATTTATGATGGTAACTCCGTTTCGGTGATTAGACGCCCGGGTGGCTTCAATCGATCATTTCTGGCCGGAAACAGATTGTTCACCCAATCTCCTACGGGGCATCTCTTTGAATTAAAGGGAACTGATTTACTACCTGTTCCACAAAGTGGTCATACCAATCAGGTAGTTGCCGGGGTTATTCGAAGCGAAGTCGGCTATGTGGTTTTTTATAATTCTGGCAAGATAGAACTTCTCAACGCTCCGAACACACAGGGACATTTCCTCGAATTAATGGATCTGCTGGCTGGAAAATATGTCAATCATGTGCTTCAGATTTCCGATGGAAGGATGGTGATTTCCACCCAACGAGCGGGTCTTTTCATCTATGATCCGATCACCAATCAAATGGATAACATTTCCGTTTCTGATGGTCTGATTTCAAATGCGTGTTTAAAAGTATATCAGGACCATAGCGGAAACCTTTGGGTGGGAATGCAAAACGGAATTGCTTTAGTGGATATTAACTCGCCCTTGCGTCTGATTAATCAGAATATAGAATTGCAAGGTAGTGGATATGATGCTTTTGATGCCGAAGAAGGTAGCTATTACACCACGTCTAACGGCATTTACTTTTTACCCAAAGGTGCCAATACCAGTCAGTTTCTGTTGGGAACAGAAGGCCCGGCCTATAGTCTGCAGGAGATCAATCAGAAACTCTATGCAGGTCATCATACCGGCCTTTTTTTATTGGAAAATGGTAAGGCTTTCAGGCGAGCTACCTGTGACGGCCTCTGGCAGGTAAAGCAATTACAAACCGATCCGGCCTATGCCATTGGAGGAACATATTCGGGACTTTACCTTTTTCAATTGGACAATCGCGGTGAGTTGCGCGAAGTTCAAAAGATTAATGGCTTTCATGAGTCCAGCCGATTTTTTGAAGAAGATCGAAAAGGAAGAATATGGGTAGGGCAATATTACAAAGGTTTGTTTTTAATCCGTTTAACAGATTCTTTGAGGACCGCGGATGTTCAGAAATTTTCTGATGCCGAAAGTCATCCCATTCAACAGTACATTATCCTAAGTAGAATAGATGATCAGCTCTATATCAGTACTCCGAAGGGCATATTTTTGCTGGATCAAGCCACCGATAGAATTGTGGAGGAGGGAGTTTTTACGAAAGTGGTGGGAAAGAACTGGGTGTACCAATTGGTGCAGGATAAACAAAAAAACGTCTACGTGTATTCTGAGAATCTGGTTGGGCAGTTCAGGCAAGTCAGCCCTGGCAACTACGTATACGTTCCATCGTCATTGTTTCAATTACGACAATCCTTTAATAACGACTTGCTGAGTGTTTCCCGAAATGTGCAAAAAGGAGTTCTCTTTAATGCCAATGAAGGATTTATACATTATAATCCAGAGTTGGAAGAAAAAGTCTCTATGACCAACGAACCACTGGTGAGCAAAGTTTTCAGTGTGGCAGAAGACAGTGTGTTATACTACCAAATGCCGTTTGAAACAAGGCCATCGGAAATCAAGCCCATCCGGATTTCAGAAGGAACGAAGGTTTTGCAGTTTTTAGTAGAGTCATTCAAATTTAAGGACGTCAGTCATCAACAGTTTCGTTATTATCTGGTAGGTTTTGATGAAGGATATGGAGCCTGGAGTTCATCAGGTATTAAAGAGTATACCAACCTGAAGGCTGGAAATTATACTTTTCAGGTTCAGACTTTTAATTCCCGAGGCGAAATCATTACCGGTCGACCGATGTTGATCGAGGTAACCCCTTCTTTTTACAAAAGCCCGTTGGCTCGGGTATTGTATTTTTTACTGGCTCTTTTCATTTTGTATCAGATCTATCGCTTTCAACGTCAGTACTATCGTGGAAAGCAAGCACGTTTAGAACAGGCCAAACAAAAGGAATTGGAACAAAAGCAAAAAGAACTTCAGGCACTGAAAGAAGAACAGATTAAAACTGAATTAAGTCATGTCAATAATCTCCTCGCTGCTTCTACCATGAATCTGGTGGTGAAGAACGAGTTTATGGAAAATATAAAGGAGGAAATCCGCCAGGCTAAGTCTACTGATAAAGTTCAGGATAAGCAGCGGGCGTTGGAACGAATCATCAAAGAAATTGATACAACCTTAAAAGTACAAGAAGACTGGAAGCAATTTGAGCACCATTTTGACAAAGTGCATGGAGATTTTCTAAAGCGACTCACCTCAGAATTTACTGATCTCACTCCGGGTGAACAAAAGTTGTGTGCATTTTTGCGACTTAACATGGATACCAAAGAAATTGCCAACCTCATGGCTATTTCCCTGAGGGGCGTAGAAATTGCCAGGTATCGGTTACGTAAAAAATTCAAATTAGAAACACATCAGAATTTAGCGAAATTTATTCTGGAATATTAGAATACGTGCTTACGGGTGAAGATGCCCTGGCTCATATTGGTGGTTTTCAGGACTAATTAATCGACACGGCATAAAAGAAATGAGGATATTTTAATCTATACTTACTACTTCAATGGCTTCCCTATGAAAGTACTTTTTTTCACCCGAGAATATCCTCCAAATGTCTACGGAGGTGCCGGTGTACATGTAGAATACCTGGCACGCGAACTATCCCGCCTGATGGATGTGGAAGTCAGGTGTTTTGGGGATCAGACCAGTCGTTCAGAACATCTCAACATTCAGGGACTTCAAGCAGATTTGCTTCATCTCAAAAATACAAAACCCGAACTGGTTCCCATCTTCACTACGCTCAACACCTGCATTCAAATGAATGGCGGTGAAATGAATGCCGACATTGTACATTGCCATACCTGGTATGCACAATTTGCAGGTATTCTGTCCAAGCTTTGCTACGGTACCCCGTTGGTGATAACCACTCATTCTCTTGAGCCTCTCCGGCCCTGGAAGCGTGAACAATTGGGTAGGGGGTATGAGGCTTCCTCCTGGATTGAAAAGACCGCCATTGAAATGGCTGATGCAGTAATAGCTGTATCTCAGGAAACCAAACAAGATGTGCTGAAATACTTCCAGATCGATGAGAACAAGATAAGTGTCATTTACAATGGAATTGATTTGGACGAATATCAGGTAACAACCGACACAACAGCACTGGATAAATTTAACATAGATAAATCCAAACCCTACGTACTGTTTGTGGGGCGTATTACACGCCAAAAAGGAATCATTCACCTGGTCAATGCCATTAAATATATCCATCAGGATACCCAGGTCGTACTCTGTGCCGGTGCCCCCGACACGGTAGAGATTGGTCGCGAAATGAAACTTAACGTGGAGGAAGTTCAAAAGACCAGAAACAATGTTGTATGGATTTCCGAAATGGTTAGCAAGAAGGAAGCCATCCAATTGTATTCACACGCTGCAGTGTTTTGTTGCCCCTCTATTTACGAACCCTTTGGAATCATTAACATCGAGGCAATGGCTTGCCGGACGGCTGTGGTTGCCAGCCGGGTAGGTGGAATGAAGGAAGTTGTGTTAGATGGTGAAACCGGTATACTTGTGCCCCTGGAACAAGAAGAAGTTGCCCCTTTTGAAGCTTCTCAGCCTGACAAATTTGCGCGCGACCTGGCGGCAGGGATTAATAAATTAATGGCTGATGAAAAGTTACGTCAGGCCATGGGAGACAAAGGAAGGCAACGAGTGGAAAAATATTTTGATTGGAAGGCGATTGCCCGACAAACAGAAAACTTATATAAGTCAATTCTCAGCTATGATCAACGATGATGTAATTGCGATTATTCTTGGGGGAGGCCAGGGATCGCGCCTGTATCCATTGACGGCAGACCGTTCGAAGCCTGCGGTACCTATCGCTGGAAAATATCGACTGGTGGATATTCCATTGTCCAATTGCATCAATTCGGACATTAACCGGATGTTTGTGCTGACGCAGTTTAACTCCGCTTCGCTTAACCGGCATATTAAGAATACGTACAACTTTAGCCTCTTTAGCAATGCGTTTGTAGACCTGCTCGCAGCTGAGCAAACTATTGCCAATAAAAGCTGGTTTCAAGGAACAGCCGATGCCGTACGTCAGTGCATGCACCATTTTCTACATCATGATTTTAAATATGCATTAATCCTGTCGGGCGACCAGCTCTATCAAATGGATTTCAATCACTTGATCCAGTGTCACGTTGCCAGTGGCGCCAGAATTTCTATAGCCACACTTCCGGTGAAAGCGGATGAAGGAGTTGAGTTTGGGATCATGAAAACCAATCATGAAAACATCATTACCAGTTTTATCGAAAAGCCAAATGCTGAAGAGATTCTGAAGTGGAATTCAGATGTCAGTGAGTATATGAAATCAGAAGGACGCATCTACCT
>ERZ1066130.170-NODE-170-length-33339-cov-10.477767_pt1 | contig 33339 bp, 23 predicted proteins | sample MGYA00382777_ERZ1066130 | MGnify/ENA primary metagenome ERZ1066130 (study PRJEB33369, sample SAMEA5778360) | biofilm metagenome | biome: Industrial cooling water; feature: Water cooling tower basin; material: Biofilm | place: United Arab Emirates | collected...
CTCTGTGAGTTCCCGGGCGATGTTCCGGGCGTGGAGAGACCTGATGCATGTGCTGATGACGACGACGTTGGGGGATGTGGTGATCGAACTGAACCCCGGGAAGGCCCCGATCAGCAGCGAGAACTTCCTGAAGTATGTGGATTCGGGTCATTACAACGGCACGATCTTCCACCGGGTCATCTCCAATTTCATGATCCAGGGTGGGGGTTTCACGCCCGCGATGGAGCAGAAGGAGCCCCGCGCCTCGATCGCCAACGAGTGGCGGAACGGGCTCAAGAACGTGCGTGGCGCCGTCGCGATGGCCCGCCTCGGGGGGAAACCCGACTCGGCGACGTGCCAGTTCTTCATCAACGTGGTGGACAATGACTTTCTGGACCGGCCCCAGCCCGACGGTGCGGCGTACGCGGTCTTCGGCAGGGTGGTGAAGGGGATGGATGTCGTGGACAAGATCCGTGCGGTGCCGACCGGGCAGAAGGGGCATCACGGGGACGTCCCCAAGGTTCCCGTTGAGATTCGGGAGGCCCGTCGCCTGACGGCCGAGGAAGTGGGCTCTCTGGGGGCCTGAGCGCAGAAGTTCCGGAAGGGTGCTAGGCTGGGCGGGGGCGGGCCACAGAGCGGGTATCGATGATCAGCCACGACAGAGCGAGCGTGCAGACCGAGATCAAGCCCCGGCGCCCCAAGCGCCGAGGGACCTTGGCGTTCTTGTCGGAGTTCATTCTGTCCCCGCTGCAGATCGGCGCCTTCGCCGAGAGCCCGCCCTGGGTGGCGCGGGCGATGGTGGACGGTCTGGGCGTGGAGCAGGCGAAGGCGGTCGCGGAGTTCGGGCCTGGGACCGGGCCGATCACCACGGAGATTCTGCGGCGAATGCCGGGCGATTGCACTTTCTTTGCGATCGAGAAAAGCGATCGGCTCGCGGAGATCTTCCGCAAGCGTCACCCGGAGACGACGTTGTTTCAGGACAGCGCCGAGCGGATCCGGGAGTTGTGCGGCCGGGTGGGTGTGCAGCAGTTGGATGCGGTGGTCACGTCGATTCCCTGGATCCTGATGCCCGGTTCGCTGCAGGAACGGATCCTGGACGAAACCGTGTCGATGATGAGGCCGGGCGCGAGGTTCAGCACGATCACATACAGGTCCGAGAAGTTCGGGCTTGTGAAGAAGTTTCGGGCGCTGATGGACAAGAAGTTCGGCGTGGTCGAGCCGGTGAGCGTGGTCAAGAGCCGGCTGTCGAACGCGTACATCTATCGCTGCACGAAGTGAGCGAGTCGCTGCTCGAACAACGCGAGGACAAGGAGCGCAAAGAGCCGTTGTGCGTGGTCCGAAAGGCCTGAGATGTGTTCGTGCGCGAAGTTCTGGGCGGCCTTTCGGTCGAGAGGCAGGCCGAGGGTGGAGAACGTGGCGGGCGAGGCGAGCAGGTCGCGAAGAGTGGTGGAGATCGAGCCGAAGTCCTCCCGGAACCATCGCGAGAGGGGAATGGCAAACCCGGACTTGGGCGCACGGGTGAGCGACTGGGGGAGTACGGTCGCGGCGATGGCGCGCAGCTCACGTTTGGCGCCGGCGTCGTCCGGGGTCGGGCCCGAAAGGCGTGATTCGAGAACTTCCGTGGCGAGGAAGGGCGAGCGGACTTCGAGGGCAACGGCCATCGACGCTGTGTCAACCTTGCGCAGCAGATCGCCCGGGAGCGAGGTCAGCGCGTCGCGTCGGGAGGGATCGGCGGGAGTTTCGTGGGCGGGCTCGGAGAAAGTCGGGAGCAGCGAGCGGAAGTGCTGTCGTGGGAAGATCGCCAGAATGTCGTCGTACCCCCAGCCGCGTGCGGCGTGCACGAGTCGGGCCCAGCGCGAGCGACGAGAGCGAGGATGCGCCGACTCGCCGCCGAGCGAGGGAAGGCAGGCCAGCAGCGGGCCGAAGCGTCGCAGCAGCCCGGCGGCGCGGTAGCGTGCGTACCCGTCGAAGAGCTCGTCGGCCCCGTCGCCTCCGAGGGCGACTGTGGCGTGCTCGCGCATGGCCTTGCTGACCCAGTAGGTCGGCAGGATCGAAGAATCGCCGAAGGGGAGCATGAGTTGATCGATGAGGAGCGTGAGGTCGACGACGGGGTTGGGACGGACATCGAGCGTGGTGTGGCGCGTTCCAAGATGGCGGGCGATCTCCAGGGCTCGCGGCGATTCGTCGTACGGCGCATCGGGCATGCGGAGCGTGAACGTCCGAAGGTCGGGGCGAAACCGCGAGGCCAGCGCCGCGACGACGGGCGAGTCGATCCCACCCGAAAGGAAGCAGCCCAGGGGCACGTCGGCGTCGAGTCGAGCGGCGACCGCCCGTTCGATCATCGCTCGGGTGCCCTCTTGCGTTGGCGTGCTGCCGCGAGGAGCGGGTGTCCACCATGGGCGTGTCGCGGGCTCGAGGTTCGTGTTCAGGGGCAGCCGTAGCAGACTGCCCGGCGAGAGCTCTCGGAGCCCGGCGATGGGCATGTCCGGGCCGAAGCCAAAGGCGAGCCAACGAGCGAGGGCGGCCGGGTCGACGACGGGCGAGCAGCCTGATCCGAGCGAGGCGAGAACGCCGGGCGGGGTGCTCGAGAAGGCGAAGACGATCCCGTGGGCGTCGTTGCGGCGAGCAAAGTAGAGGGGCTTTTCTCCGGCGCGGTCACGCACGAGCGTGAGCATCCCCCGGTGTTGGTCAAGCACGGCGAGAGCGAACATCCCGTCGAGTTTGGGAAGGAGATCCTCGCCCCATGTTGCCCAGCCTTGGACGATGGTCTCTGTGTCGCTGTGGTCGCTCGAGAACCGAACGCCGAGCGATTCGAGTTCGCGACGGATTGCGCGGTGGTTGTAGATGCAGCCGTTAAAGGCGACGGCAACGGCGTCCGGCGGAAGCGACGAGTGTTCGCCGTCGCGGGGAGCGAGATCGGCACGGGGGGAGCGAGCCATGGGCTGTCGGCCGCCTGCCGGATCGATGACCGCGAGTCTGCGATGGAGCAGGTGAACGTCGATCGCGAAGTCCGCACCCGCCTGAATCGTGGAGCGGAGGAACCCCTCGCCGTCCGGTCCCCGGTGCTTGAGCAGATCGCTCACGCGAGGATCAACGGACGTCGGCATCCCGTGTCGGGATGATCGGACGCGAACTTGGCCGGCGATGCCGCACACAACCGTCGAGAATACGTTCTTGGTGGGGTGCTGGTTGGGTCGGTGTGAACCTTGGGGTGGGCTCGGGCGAAATGTGTTGGCGTTCGGCGTGGGATCGTGGATAATGATCGGGCCGGCGGGCAACCCGGGAATGCCGCGCGGCGAATGAGGAATGCGTCGTCCGATGAGCATGCTGCGGGACCCTCGCGGGACCGATGCTCTGCCCCGGGAAGGGCAGCCAGACGTGTTGGAGATCGAGATGAAGAGGATCGTTGGGTCGCGGTGTTTGGTGTCGGTGCTCGTGCTGGCTTCGGGTGGCGTGGCGTCCGCAAATGACAATCCGGTGATCCTGCAGTGGTTCGAGTCGCGGTGGACGGACGTCGAGCGTCGGATGCCCGACTTTTTCATGAGTGGGTACGGCGCCACGTGGATCCCGAGCCCCTGCAAGGCGGCTGCGGCAGGTTCTGCGGGCTACGACCCCTTCGATCGGTTCGACCTCGGCTCCCCGGCGTCGCCCACGGCGTACGGGACCGAGGCGTACTTCCGGGCGATGATGCAGGAGTTCAAGGCTGCCAACGGGAACGTGTACCTCGAATCGATCATGAACCACAACTCCGGGCGCAACGGCAGCGCGAGCTTCCAGGCGCTGGGCGGGTGGCCGGGCTTCTGGCTCGCTCCGTCGAATCCGGTTTCGGACAAGGCGCCGACGAGCAACTGGGGGGACTTCCACAACGGCAATGCGCAGGGGTATCTGCAGTCGGAGAATCCCAACGGGCCCAACTACGACCTTTTCCGGGGCGATCTGGTCGCTCTGTGCGACATCAATCAGGCGGCGAACAACATGTTCATCCGGCACCCGATCGTCGAGGGTGATCCGCGGAACATCCCTGCGGGCACGGTGTACAACCGCCCGAATCCCAACAACCGCCGCCTCTACCCCGACCGCGATCTGACGCCGGCCACGGTGGTCAACCCTGGGACTTCGCGCAATCCGGGGAGTAACACGTTCACGATTTACCCATTCAACACGACGGATCCGATGCAGGGCGACCCCGTCGAGGAGAACGCCACCGGCCTGCTCCTCCGCTGGACGCAGTGGATGCTCGACGAGTACAAGGTGGACGGCTTCCGCATCGACGCGATCAAGCACGTTCCGAGCTGGTTCTGGGATGTGTACTGGGATGCGGTGGTGCACAATCGCCGAGTGCTGCCCGACGGCCGACGCGTCACGCCGTATTCCTTCGGAGAAAGCGTGGAAGCGCCGGTGTTCACATTCCAGAACTACGTGCGCAAGGACGGGTTCGGGAACCGAGATTGCCTTGACATCACCGGCTCGGGATCGCTCCGCGACCTTGTGAGCGCGGGCGGGTTCGGAACGTGGGTCAACGTGCTGGACGCTCACCTCGACAAGGCCGACGACAACGACAACAACGGCACGATCGGCGTGAATCACGCGTACAGCCACGACAACGGGACGACCGAGGGGATGGGCGCCGCGCCGCCGACGCCAACGGTGCGGCAGATGGGGTACTTCGCACAGGCGTACCTGCTGATGCGTCCTGGTGTGGTGAAGCTGTACCACAACGCCCGCGGCATCAACAGGCCGGGCGGTTTCTGGCCCGATGGGGGGATCAACACGGCGTTGGGCGTCGATCCCGTGACGAACGCCGCGGATCCGACGATCAGCCGCCTTGTCCAGATTCACAATCACTATGCGCGCGGCGCGTGGAACGTTCTCAACGGGACCGACAGCGCGAACCCGAGCCTTGACGACGCGCTCATCTTCGAGCGTCGTTCCTGGACCGGCAGCGCGTGGTCGGGCAACGTGCTGGTGGGAGTCAACGATCGCTACGACGCCGGGATCGATTGGCGCAATGTGCAGACATCCTTCCCCCCGGGCACTCGGCTCATCGAGCAGACGGGCAACGCGGCCGACCCGCAGGTCGATCCCACGAACGTCATCCCCGAGGTTCTGATCGTGGACGCCAACCGGCGTGTTCAGATCGGCGTGCCGAGGAACCGATCGAGTTCCGGGGAGCACCACAAGGGGTTTGTGATCTACGGCCCGGCGATTCCCTCGGGGTCGCTCTCGTTCTCCAACATCGCGTCCACGATCCCCGCCGATCCGGCGGCACGCGCTTCGGCCGGCCGTCGCTCGACGGCAGTGCCCGTGATCACGACGCCCACCTTCGACCTGACCCTGACGACGACCAACGGGGACAGCGGAGCGGGGAACAACAACAACGCCGACGACAACGCCGTCTTCCGTTTCAACCAGGGCTTCCAGGACCTGAACGGGAACGGCTCCGTGGACATCGACGGGTTCAACGCGGTGGTCCCGGGGTACGAGCAGTTCGTGACCGACCGTCGTCCGTTGGCGGGAACTTCGAACACGCAGGGTGTGTATCGGCAGACGATCAACGCCGCCCAGCTGCCCGAGGGCATGAACTATGTTTCGGTGATCGCGTTCCGCAAGCGCAACATGAACGAGGCTCCGCTGTTCCGTGAATTCAGGCAGGTGGTGTACATCGACCGCCTGCCGCCCGGAGTGCAGTTCGTGAATCCCCCGGCCGAGGCGACGACCACGAGCGTGCGGTTTGACGTTCGCGCGACCGACCGCACGGCGAATCGGACGCACATCATCCTGAACGTGCCCGCGGGCGAGGATCCGCTGTCGGGTACCTACTCGAACAACTTCACGCTTGCTACGCGTTCCGACCGATACGACTGGTCGCGGACGATCACCGGGCTGACGCACGGATTCCATACGGTGACTGTGACGGCGTTCGAGGAATCCGGACGTGGGAACGCCGTCAACCACACCTTCTTCGTCGACCGCTGCAAGGCCGACTTCAACAAGGACGGCTTCCTCGACTTCTTCGACTACGACGACTTCATCTCCTGCTTCGAGGGCGCGGGGTGCCCGAACGGGCGTCAGGCCGATTACGACGGCGATGGCTTCGTGGACTTCTTCGATCTCGACGCGTTCATCTTTGACTTCGAACGCGGGTGCTGAAAGGAACGACTGAGATGATCCGAGGTGCGGCGTGTGCGGTGGGCGTTCTGTCGATGGCACTGGTCTCCGGCGCGATGGCCGAACCCTGGCGGGGCGAGATCGCCGACGCGGCGGGCCCAGGTCCGGGCGGTTCGGTCCGGCTTTCGGTGGTCCCCGCGCTGTACGAGGCGTGGAACGCTTCCGATGAAGTGATCGTCGAGCGTTTTCCGCTCTCCGACGGACGCGAGATGACACTCCGACTTTCGAGGTTCGAGGCCCTCGCCCCGGACGCCACCATCGTCGTCGCGACGCCCGAGGGCGAGCGGCCGCTCCCACGTCCCGCGATGACGCTCTGGGGCGGAACGACCGACGAGGACCCGTCGCTTCGCGTCTATCTGGCGGTCACAGCCGAGCGGCTCGACGGCCTGGTCTGGTCTGATCAGCACACGTTCGTGATCACAAGCGGGCCCGAGGACCGCGTGATGCCGACGGTGATTTACGACATGCGCGAGATGCCCGAGGAGTTCCTGGGACTCACCGGCGGGGGGTGTTCCGCCCTTCGAGCGCCCAACGTGACGCTCCCCGCGGAGCAGGCTGCCGGGGTTCGAGGGTCGCCGCCCTGCCGCATCGCCATGATCGCCATCGAAACCGATCACGAGACTCTTGCTGCCTACCAGGGCAACACCGCGATGGCGACCGAGTACCTCACGCGGCTGATGGGCGCAGTCTCGCAGGTCTACTTCGCCGACGTGAACATGAGGCTGCAGATCCCGTACCTCCGGCTCTGGGCGGATCCCAATGATCCCTGGGACCAGACCGACATGGGGCCCCAGCTCGATCAGTTCCGGTCTCACTGGGCGACCAACATGCGGGGCGTGCGTCGCACCCTCGCCCATTACCTCACGTTCCGCGGGCTCGGCGGGGGCGTGGCCTGGGTCGGCACGATCTGCGACTACGACTGGGGCTTCGGGCTTTCGTCGGGCGTTGGGGGTGGCTTTCCGTATCCCCTTCAGAACAACAACAACCGCAACTGGCCCATCTTCGTCACGGCGCACGAACTGGGGCACAACTTCGGCAGCCTGCACACCCATGACGGGTACACACCGCCCATCGACGGGTGCGGGAACGGCGACTGCACCAACGCCAACCTCGGCACCATCATGTCCTACTGCCACGGGTGCGAGGGCGGGATGCGCAACATCGTGCTGACGCTCGGGCCGCAGGTTTCTCAGCAGATCCTCTCCGTTCTCCAGTCGCGCGACACGACATGCCGGCTTTGGGGCAGCGTCCGCTTCCGCACCCACCCCAGGGACACGACGGTTCGACGCGGCATGCCGGTCACGCTCACTTCAGAGGCGACAGGGCCGGGAGTCCTCGGCTACAGGTGGTTCCGCAACGGGACTTCTCTCGCAGGTCAGACGGGGCCGACGCTCACGCTCTCGTCCGCCTCGCTCGCCAACGCCGGCGTCTACACCGTTCAGGCGTTCAACGTCTGCAGCACCGTTATCGTCAGCAACCCGGCGACCTTGACGGTGCGGTGCAGGGCCGACTTTGATCGCGACGGCTTCGTCGATTTCTTCGATGTCGACGCGTACTACGCCTGCTTCGAAGGGCTGTCGTGCCCGGCGGGCGAGTCGGCGGACTTCACGGGTGACGGTTTCGTCGATTTCTTCGACATCGATGCGTTCTTCGAGGCGTTCGAAGGCGAGTGCTGAGGACGCGTCATCGGGCCTGCGTGAAGATGCACCTCGCTATTCCTGCTCGGCGGATCGGCGCAGGCGTCGTGCGAGGTACCAGTCGCCCAGCGAGGGGAACGCGGTCAGCAACCCAAGGCTGAGCCGCATCTTTGTGCTGGTCCAGACCTCTCCCACGGGGCGGCGCAGGCAGGCGACGATCCGGTCGGCGACGAGTTCGGGCGATTGCATCATCGACTTGGGCGTACGCAGCGCCTTGCGCACTCCGCCCGATCGGTCCGCCGTGCGCTGGGAGAACTCGGTGGTCGTGCCGATGGGGTGGACCGTCGAGACATGCACGCCCGTACCCATCATCTCGATCCGCATGGCGCGGCCGATATGGTCCTGCATCGCCTTGGTGAGCGAGTACGCCGAGTGAAGCGGCAGCCCGACCTTCGAGACGCAACTGCTGCAGATCAGGACATGCCCCTGGCGGCGTTCGAGCAGGTGCGGGAGTGCCGGGCGGATCACGTTCATCGTGCCCCAGAAGTTGGTCTGGATGATCGCCTTCAGTTGGTCGTCCGTGACGTGCTGCACCGACCCTTCCAGCCCGTATCCCGCATTGGCAAAGACGCTGTAGAGACCTCCAAAGGCCTCGATCCCGCGTCGGACGAACTCCGCGGAACTCTCGGCATGGTCCACGTCGACAGCGTGCGCGACCGCCCGCCCGCCCTGTGCCCTGATCTGCTCCTCCACCTCCCGCAGTTTGTCGAGCCGCCGGGCGCCCAGGATCACCGGCATGCCGGCGCGTGCCGCGGCCAATGCCGTGGCTCGCCCGATCCCGCTGCTGGCGCCCGTGATGGCGATCGGCTTTCCTGCGAGGTCGATGTTCGGCATCGTGGGTCTCGAGAGGTGAACGGTTGGGGTGAGATTGTTCGATCAGCGGTCGGGGTTGGTCCCGTCGTTGGTCGAGGCGGTGCGGGGCTGGTCTCGCGGGCTGTCTGAAGAGAGCGCCCGCTGCGTCGCCTGGGACGCTTCTCGGAGATCCGTCCCCAGGCCGTCGATGGTGTTGCATCCTCCGAGCGAGCAGATCAGCCCGAACCCGAAGGCCAGGAGCATCCAAGAGCGGGAGCGCGAACGGTGTGCGGTGTTCATGGCGTATCGTCCTTGAGAGCCGAGAACTCCTTGATGATATCTCGCCTCGCGCGGATATCTCAGGTGGTGAGGATATCTCACTCGGCGAGGAAGGCTCCCGCGCCGCCCTTGGGCGCCCGCTGGACAAGCCATCTCAGCTCGGGCAGCCGCAGGGCGATCGCCGCCGCCAGGAACGCAACCCCGCCCGCGGGCACCAGAAGCCCGAGGCGAAGTGCGTGTCCCGACCAGCCGTCGGGCCTCGGTAGCACGACCCGAAGCCCCAGGAGCAACCCCGCCATCACCGCTGTGCACGCGACGATATTGACCGCGCCGCGGAGCGTTCCCCGATCGAGCAGAGCTCCGTATCGCCGTGAGAAGAGCACCGCCAGAACCACGCATTGCACCGTGGCCGAGATCGAAGTCGCCCAGGCAAGCCCGGCCTCGCGGAGCCACCAGATCAGCACGAAGTTGAGACCCACCGCCAACGCCACGGCCAGGAGCGAAACCCGCATCGGCGTCGTCGTATTGCCCTTCGCGTAGAACGCCCGTGTTACGACGTTGTTGAGCGAATAGGCCCACACCGCCGGGGCAAAGCCCACCAAAACCCACGCCGCCCGGGAAGTCCCCTCGTCGCTGAAGGCGTGCTCACCGCCCGAGAGCATGACCTTCGTGAGGTCGTCGGCGACCAGCACAAGCCCGACGCTCGCGGGGACGCCCACGACCAGACTCAGGCGAATCCCACGGCGGAGCATCGCGACGAACGCCGCCGGTTCGCCGGCGGTCCGATTCAGCAGCGGAAAGACCGCCGTGGCGACCGCGAGCCCGAACACGCCCAGTGGAAACTGGTAGAACCTCGACGCCGCCGACAGAATGCTGTTGCTCGCCTCGTCGAGCGGGACGGGTCTTCCGAACATCGTCGGCCCGACCCAGGTGGGCCACATCGCGATGACCTGATCCACGACCGTGCTCAGTTGGAGCGCGCCGAGACCGATCACCACGGGCAGAAACCGCGTAAGCACGGTCCGAGCGGCATCGCCCACCCCCGCGAACGCACGCGTCCACCGCACGTGCCCCCGCAACGCCGCCAGAGACCAGACGATCTGCGCCACGCTCGCCACAAGCGCCGCCCCCGCAACGACGTACGCCGTCCCCTCCGCCGAGGCGTCGCTCCGCAGGAAATGCGACCCCGCGGCCGCGATCATGAACGCGTTGAGCAGAAGCGGGGCGGCCGCCGGTGGGCCGAACCTCCCGTGGGACTGCAGCATCCCGCCCAGGATCGCCGTGATGCACACCATCGGCATCATCGGGATCATCAGGATCGTCAGGCGGATCGAGAGCCCCGCCTCCGCCGGCGCCCACCCTGCAGCCAGCGTGAGCGCAAGGAAGCCCGCGATGAGCAGCGTGAGAACGCCCGTCACCAGCGCGAGCAGACCGATCACCAGCGACGCGAGCCTTCGCGATAACTCCGGGTCATCCTTGCTGAGTCTCGTGTACTCGGGCAGGAATGCCGCGGTGAGGGCTCCCTCTCCAAAGAGCCTGCGGAACAGGTTCGGAATGAGGAACGCCGCCGCGAATGAGGAGCCGATGAGCGTGTCGCCCAGAACGCGGGCGGTCAGGATCTCGCGCACAAGCCCCGCAAGCCTCGAGAGCAGCGTGAACGAGAAGACCACCCGGATCGCGCCCGCCAGCGCACCGGTCATCTCCGCGTGATCCGGCCCGGGTTTGTCTGGGGCGTTGGTGGTCATCCGTGAGCGTGCATCGAGGTCGGCGTTGCGTGGGCGTGAAGCGTACCTCCAAGGTCGATCGCCAGCACCGACTGGTCATCGATCGCCGTGCCGTGCGATCGGGCTGCCGCGAAGACGGCCTCCTGAACCGCCGCCGCCGTACCACCCGCCCGAGCGATCGCCTCCCGCACCGCCGAGAGCCCAAGCTCGCGTCCGCGAGCGTTCTGCACCTCCACAAGCCCGTCCGTCAGCATGACCAGCACGTCGCCCGCGTGAAGGCGGGTTGTGCCGCTGCGGAACGACTCGTCCGGATCCACACCCAGCGGAAGCGACTCGTTATGGCACTCTTCGATCGTGCCGTCCGCTCGGCGGATAAAGATCGGAAGGTGACCCGCGAGCGCGAACTCGACCGCTGCCCCATATTCCACGGGCGTCAACCGGACGCAGGAAACCGTCGCGAACATCCCCGGCTTGGTCAGTTCGGCCAGCATCGCGTTCAGGTCTGAAAGCAGGCGGGGAAGTGGGGGGCTTGTGCGCAGGAGCGTGCGGGCGGTGCTCTTGACCATCCCCATCACGATCCCGGCCCCAACGCCGTGCCCGGCCACGTCCACCAGCAGTGCGTCCAGCCCGTTCGGCCTGACGACCGCGTCGATGAGGTCGCCGCCCATGGTGTTCGAGGCGGCGCTGCGTCCGGTCACTCGGATCGGGCCCGAAACCAGCGCGAGATCGGGCACCAGGGTGCGGTGGATCTCCGACGCCAGATCGAGTTCCGCCTTCGCCTGGTTGCTCCGACGCTCGTGGTGCCGTGCGACCTTCATCGCCAGGATGTACCCGATCACCATCGACAGGATCGCCGCGACGAGCATCACCACTCGCATCTGCGGGATGCTGATTCCCGGCGAGCCATCGAACACGCCTCGGGACGCCAGCATTGGGAAGCCCAGAAACGGGATCATGAACTGCAACGGGGCGATCAGCAGTGTGAGCCAGCGCACGTTGTAGATGAAGGAACCTGCCCAGCACACCGCGGAAAGCCCGGAGAATTCCGCGATCATCACCACCGCGGTCCAGTTCCCCGGATTGTCTTGGATCATGGTGCCCATCAGGCCCATGGGCATGAACGTGCAGAACACGCCTACCAAGAGCTGGCGACGTTCTCCCTCGTCGGCCCATCGCTGTCGGGGTCGATCCCTCGTCAGGTCGAACGCTCGGGCAAGACTTCCCACAAACCGTGGCATTCCCAGAGCCTACCCGACGCGGTCGTGGGGGACCTGCTCCCGCATCTTCTGGATGTCCGTCAGAACGTCCGCCTGGTGGTCGGCGTGGTAGCTCGAACGCACCAGAGCGCCCGACTCCACCACCTTGAAGCCACGCCTGAGCCCCTCCGCCTTGAACTCCACGAACTGCTCCGGCGTAACCCACCGGTCGATCGGCAGGTGGTTCCGCGTCGGCTGCAGGTACTGCCCGATGGTCAGGATGTCGCAGCCGTCCGTCCCGCCGCCGACCCGCGTTCCGGCCTGGACCTGGTCCATCAGCTCGAGCACTTCCTCGTCGCGCTCCCCGATCCCCACCATGATCCCCGTCTTGGCGACCACTCCCTGTTCCTTGCAGCGCCGCAGCAACTCGACCGACCGGTCGAACTTCGCGCTGGGCCGGACCGCCGGGTACATGCGCCGCACCGTCTCGAGGTTGTGGTTGATGATGTGTGGGCGGGCGTCGATCACCATCTGCAGGGCGCCCCAGTTGCCCTCAAAGTCCGGAATCAGCACCTCGATCGACATTCCCGGGCAGGCCTCGCGAGATCGCAGGATCGTCTCGGCCCAGATCCCCGCCCCGCCGTCCGCCAGTTCGTCCCGGTTCACGCTCGTGATCACGATGTGCTTGAGCCGGGCGTGTTCGTACATCAACCGGAGCGACTCGGCCACCCGCCTGGGTTCGTCCTTATCGAGCGTCGCGGGTCGCCCGGTCTTTACGTTGCAGAAGCCGCACGCCCGGGTGCACGTATCGCCCAGGATCATGATCGTTGCGACACCCCGGCTCCAGCACTCGCCCATGTTCGGGCAGGAGGCCTCCTCGCACACCGTGAACAGCTTGTGCTTGTCCAGAATGCCCTTGAGCCGTGTGTACCCCTCCCCGCCGGGGACGCGGGCTCGAAGCCAGTCGGGCTTCTTCTTGAGCGACAGCGTCTGGGGCCCGTCCTGGTTGTTGAGCACCATCCCCGAAAGACTGACCTTGGGCGGATCCACGGTCCGCAGGGGGTCGCCGCCCGCCGGCCGAGGGTGCCGCGCCAACGTCCGTGCAATCGCCGCTTCGGTGCCCGAGCCATGGACCGGCGGGGTGTTGGGGGTGCTGGGCGGAGTCGGGCTCATGTCCAACTTTAGCGCCGTCCTGCCCGAGGCCGCGAGCATTGACTCGGCCCGAAGACGTCGTAGCCTCTTCCGCCGATGTGGGCGGGGTCGGTCGAAGTTTGCTAGGATGACATCCGGGCCGATAATCGATCGGACCCCAAGGAGATCGGTGTGAATCACGCTCGATTCGTTCCTGCTCGCCGCAGCCTGCGCATGACCGCTTCCGCCGGGATGGTCGCGGGCGTCGCCGCGTTCGTTGGTGGGTGCTCCAACTTCGATTCCTACCTCGATCCGAGCGTGCTTGGTCGCTGGGAATACACGCCCGCCTCCGTGCCCGTTCTCGAGTACATCAGTTCCATCGAGGGCAAGCCCGCCGACCTCGTCGCCTACAGCGACGTCATGCCCAGCGACCTGCTCCCCAGCCCCGCCGATTACCGCGTCGGGCCCGGCGACCGCATCCAGGTCCGCGTCTACGACATCATCAGCCGAGACGACATCCCGACCCAGTACGAGCGGCAGGTCGATATTCGCGGCACCATCGACGTCCCCCAGCTCGGACGGCTGTTTATCTCCGGCAAGACCATCGGCCAGATCAAGGACCTCCTGACCGAACGCATGAGGGGCCTCATCGCCGACCCCCTCGTCGAAGTCGACATTCTCGACCTCCGCCAGCAGACCTTCACGCTCCTCGGTGCCGTGTCTCGCCCAGGCGCGTACTTCATCCCCAAGCCCGACTTCCGGATCCTCGAAGCGCTCCCCTTCGGCGAGCGGTACGAGCCCGCCGCCAAGGAAATCTACGTCATCCGTCTGGTCGGCCTCGATCCTGCCCTCGATGATCCCACCGGCGGCCCACCTCCCGACGCCATCGGCGGCCCGTCCTCGGGCGCCCAGCCCGCGACCCCTTCGGGCTCCCCCGGCACTCGCGACAAGCAGCCCGCCGCCGGCGAGGACCTCATCAACATCATCGATGATCTCTCCAAGCCCGCCGGCGAGCCCCGCCGTGATCGGCCCAGCCCCGCCGCCGTCCGCGGTGGTCAGGGTCTCGATCTCAACGCGAGCGCCGTGCAGCCCGCGGCCGACCGTCGCCCCATCATCGATCTCCCGGATCCCACCGCACCCGCCGCCGCGATCGAACAGCCCGCTGTCGGCGAGACCTCGGCCGCACCGTGGGCCTTTGTCAACGGGAAGTGGGTCCAGGTTCGAGGCAACGCCTCTTCCGCCGGCACCGCCACCACCAGCGGCGGCGAGCCCATCGGTCTCGAGGGCGACGGCCGCCGTTCCTCAGACATCATCACCCAGCGAGTCATCCGAATCCCCCTCGAGAGGCTGCTCGCCGGCGACAGCTCCCTCAACATTATCGTTCGGCCGGGCGACGTCATCCGCGTCCCCGATGCTCCCAGAGGCGAGTTCTACATCGGTGGCCTGGTCCGCAGGCCCGGCGTCTACAACCTCCCCGCCGACGGCCGCATGACCATCCGCCGCGCCATCGATACCGCCGGCGGCCTCGACAGCCTCGCCTGGCCCGAGCGGGCCGAACTCATCCGCGTTGTCGGCAAAAACCGACAGGCCATCGTCAGCATGAACCTCCGCGCCATCGCCGAGGCCACCCAGCCCGACGTGTACATCCGCCAAGATGACCACATCAACGTGGGTACCAGTTTCTGGGCGATCCCGCTGGCGGTGCTCCGAAACGGCATGCGAGCGAACTACGGCTTCGGCCTGCTGCTTGACCGCAACTTCGGCAACGATGTCTTCGGCGTCCCGCCCGAGTACAACGCGCGGTCGCCAAGCCTCTTCCCCTGACCAAACTTCTTCCGAACAATTCGGATCGCTTCTCGTCCGAGAACCTTACGGACGATGCGAAGTTGGGCAAGGTGACCCCGTGTGGGCAACGCGCGGGACGCGGTACGCCGATGCAAACGGCAGACGTCGTCGTGAACCCGGAACGGGTCGCGCGGCGTAGTATGGCCGTCTCCAGACCTTGAAGGACCCATAACCTTAGACGTACAGAAGAGTTGTTCACGTGAGCAGCGTTCCAGCGCAACAGCCGGGAGTGTCGGGATCGACGCCGGGAGAGGCCAAGCTTCTCTTCGGGATGATGACGCCAGCGCGTCTGACGATGCTCGGGCTTCTGGCGTTGGCGTTCGTGGGCGTGTTCTGGCGGTGGTTTTACTCGCAGCACCGGCACTGCATGGACGCCTTGCAGGACTGGGGGCATGCGTATGCCGTCCCGTTCATCGCGGGGTTTCTGGTGTACCGGTCGTGGCCCGAGTTGCGGGCGACGCGGTTCCGGACGTTTTGGCCGGGGCTGGTGGCGTTGACGACGGGCATTTCGAGCTACGGGTTCTTCCTGCTGGGGTACCCGAACCACATGGGCCAGGGATTCTCCATGATCCTGGCGTTGTTCGGGATCGTGCTGCTGGTGCTCGGGCCGGCGGCGAGCCGGGTGCTCTTCATTCCCATCGCCTTTCTCGCCTTCGGGGTGACGATCTCCGAAGCGGTCATGATCCAGTTCACGTTCAAGCTGCAGGACGTGGCGGCGCAGGGGGGCTTCTTCCTGTTGAGCGTTCTGGGTCCGATCTTCGGGTACCAGTGCACCCTCGCGGGGCACCAGCTTGAGATCATCAAGGACAACGGCGAGGTGATCCCGCTGGGGATCGCCGAGGCGTGCTCCGGGATGCGGATGGTGATCGCGTTCCTCGCGCTGGCGGGGGTTGTGGCGATCCTGTCATGCCGCTGGTGGTGGCAGCGCGTGGCGGTGTTCCTGCTGGCGCTCCCGGTGGCGATCGCGATGAACATCGTGCGTATCGGCATCCTGGGCGTGGCGTCGCTTTGGGACAAGAACTTCGCCGCCGGCGAGGCGCACATCTTCATCGGCACTGTCCTTCTTCTGCCCGCGCTCCTGGCGTACATGGCCTGCGTCTGGTCTCTCGATCGGATCTGGGTCCCGGAAGAGGAGACCGCCAAGCCCGTCGGGACGCCTCGACCCTTGCCCGTGGTTCATGGGTGGGCTTCGGTGGCTTCGCCCGCCTTCCTTGCGGGGTTCGTGCTGCTGGCGGCCTCGTCGGTGGTGCTCCCCGTGGTGATCGCCAAGTGGGACGTGCACACGATCAAGAAGCCGGTGTACGCCGAGGGCGGACGACTGCTGCGAGACATCCAGCCCAAGGCGATCGCGGATTGGACCGCGGGCCCCGACCATCGCGAATCGGCGGAGATCGAGGAGACCCTCGGCACGACGAACTACATCACGCGCCCGTACCGCAAGGTGGTGAACGGACGCAACATCGACATCGTGCTGCACGCCGCGTACTACACCGGCGGGATCGACACGGTGCCGCACGTGCCCGAGCGTTGCATGGTGGGCGGGGGCTGGGGCATTCTGTCCGGGCCTTTCCGGGTCCCGCTGTCGCTCGACCGGTCGAAGTGGTACGAAGATCCGCGTGATCCGGAAGCGGTGCAGCTCGGGTATCGCAAGGCCCGCACGGGATTCACCAGCGATTCGCCCGGAACCGGCGTGACGCTGCCGCGCGGGATCGAAACCGTGGCGATGCAGGTGACCGAGTTCGGGGACCGCGACAAGCGGATGTACGCCGGGTACTTCTTCGTGGCCAACGGCGACATCGCGGTGACGGCCAACGACGTGCGTCTGCTGGCGTTCGACCTCAAGTCGGACTACGCGTACTACATGAAGGTTCAGATTTCGTCTTCGATGGTGTCGGGCCCGGACGAACTGGCGGCGGTCGCCGCGGAGTTCCTGAACGAGGCGATGCCTGAGTTGATGCGGTGTGTGCCCGACTGGGTGAAAGTGACGCGCGGGGAGTATCCCCCGGATAACCCGCGCCGCGGGGCTGGGAAAGACGCGAAGTGACCGAAAGCGGCGGAAGATCGCCGAGGAGAAGGTTTGACCATGGCCGGATCTCGAGTCAACAAGAAGTTCGTGACGCTCTTGGTGGGCGGGCTGGTGACGGTGGTGTGCGTCGGCGGGGGGCTGGCGTACTTCTTCGTCTTCAACAACGCGGGTCGGCTTGCCGCGGCGGGTGATGCCGCCCTCGCAAGACAGGACTACCTCGCCGCCGACAAGCTCTTTTCCAAGGCGGTGAACAAGGAGCAGACCAACCCCGAGTATCTGCGCAAGTGGATCGAGGCGATGAAGAACTACACGCCGGACACGGAAACGGCGTACCGGGCGAAGTACTCGCAGGACTACCTGCGTGCACACATGGCCCTCGCCCGCGCCCTTCGCACCGATGTGCGGGCGTACAACGAGGCGCTCTCGCTGCTCCACAACGAACTGCGGGAGATCCCGCGGGTTGATCCCTCCGTCAACAACGACATCGTCCGCATGGTCGACGAGTCTCTCGCCTTCTTCGGCGGCGGGAACCAGAAGGAGGGCGATTCGCTCCGTCGGTTCAGCGGTCTTGCGCTCCTCCGCAGCTACAACTCCGGCGCAAACATGTCCGATCGTGAGATCGAGCGGTCGAGGACGGACCTCGAAGCGGCGTTGGCCGCGGATCCGAAGGACGGGGAAGTGGCGGTCGGCCTGGTCCAGTGGTGGGATCGTCGCGGACGCGAACTTCTGGCGAAGCAGGACATGGAAGGGGCCAACGAGGCAAGGACGAAGAGCCGGCAGATTCTCACCGAGCAGTTGGCGGCCAATCCGGAGGATCCGCTGCTCATGCTGACGGAGATCGCGGTCTACTTCGGGGACAAGCAGGCCGAGCTGCGCACGCTGCCCGACCGGGCCGCGCGAGAGGCCGGACTGGCCGAAGTCATGAAGGTCGGAGCGACGAAGCTCGACGATGTCGCGGCGGCGATCGGCAAGATGAGCATGCAGACGGTCGAAGCCCGGCTGATCGACCTGCTGCAGACCACCGAGGAGCGGTACGAGGGGCCGCAGGTGGGCATGAAGCGGGCCGAAGCGCTGTACAAGCGTGCGTTGGAAGCCAGGCCCACCGATACGCGGATGCTGATGTCTCTCGGGGTGCTGATGGCCTCGCGGGGCGAATTTGAGAAGGCGATCGAGCAGATGCAGCGGGTGGCCGACCTCAAGCAGCAGCCGCTGAGTTTCGTGGGCGTGCAGCAGTTCGGGCATCGGATGATGAGCCGGTACCTGCAGGCGCAGTATGCCCTGAAGATGCACGAGACCGCCGACAAGGACAAGAAGGCCGAGTGGCTTCAGAAGGCGGCGGGGTACCGTGCCGAGCTCGCCAAGCTGACCGAGTCTGACAGCAACCAGTTGCTCCGCATCGACGCGGAACTGGACCTTGCCAAGGGCGACGTCGGGCCCGCGCAGAAGAAGCTGCTCGAATACTGCCGCCGCACGAACAACGAAGAAGTCGAGGCGATGTGGCTCCTCGCGGAGGCGTCGTTCCGCGTGAACGAGCCGGGCACGGCGGAGACGACGCTGAAGGCACTGCTCGCGAAGGAGCCGTTCAATTTCCGCGCGGTCGCGAGGCTTGGGCAGTACTACGCAAACGTCCGTCGATATGCCGACGCTGTTCCTTACTTGCAGCAGGCCTCGGCGATGGATCCGACGAACGAGACGCTCAAGGCGATGCTGACGCAGACGATGGCGGCGGCGGGCGCCTCGGTGTCGAGCAACGACCCGATGGTGGTTCTGCGCCAGCAGGTGGACAAGCTCGAGTCCGAGGGCAAGGCCGAGCAGGCCTTCAAGCTGCTGCAGGATGCGTACGCGAAGGAGCGTCGCGGAGATCTGGCGGCGCTGTTCGCGGCCAAGATGGCTCAGCGGGGCGACCGGGCCGGTGCTCTGAAGGTCGTCGATGAATTCCTGGCGACCGACGCGTCTGACGATCGCCTGAAGCGGATGCGGGCCGTGCTCTCGACCGACAACCCGTTGGAGCAGCGGATCGCGCTGATTGATATCTCCGGTGCTTCCGAGGCCGAGAAGGCCGTCGCGAAGGCGGTGGTGTATCGCGAGGCCGGGGAAGCTGCAAAGAGCTTGGAGTGGACCGACAAGGCGGCGGCCGCGGACCCGGCGGCGGCCGGGGTGCTGGAACTGCGGTTCCAGGCTGCGCTGGACGCGAAGGACTTTGCCAACGCCTCGAAGCTTGCGGACGAGGCCCGCACGCGTGACGTGGATCGCGTGGAGGGGGCGACGTTCCGGGCGAGGCTGTTCGATGCGCAGAACCGACTTGCGGATGCTGTGCGTGAGCTCGAGTCGGTGCGGAACCGCTCGACGTTCAGCGTCGAGGCGGGGCGGATTCTGGCGGCGATGATGATCCGGCAGGACCGGGTGGTGGACGCGGTGACGGTGTTCCGCGACGCTCTGGCACGCCGCCCGCAGGACCGCAACTGTCTTCTGGGATTGATCTCGCTGCTGGTCCGGCTGGACCGCGGTCAGGAGGCGATGGAAGAAGCCCGCTCGCGTGCGCAGTATCACATGGGCGACGCCGAAGTGATCGACGCTTGGCTCAAGCTCGAGGCGGCGTTCGGCGATCGGGATCTCGCGCTTCGTGAGCGTCAGAAGCAGTACGACCTGAACCCCAATGACCGGGCGACGCAGGTCGCTCTGGCGAGCCTGTACATCGACATGAAGCGTTGGCCGCAGGCCCGCGAGATGATCGACCGGATCAAGAAAGACCGGATGGATCTGGAGATCGCGCAGATCGAGGCCCGCTGGAACTCCGAGCAGGCGAGGCTGACGGAAGCGCTCCAGGCGTTCGATCAGTACATCGCAACGCTGCCTGAGGATCAACGCACGCCGGAGGTGTACCTGGCCAAGGGCCGGTTCATGGAGCGGATCCAGCTCCTTGACGAGGCGATCAAGGCGTACGAGTCGGCATCGAAGAACCAGTCCAAGGCGATGGAGGCCGACAAGGCGCTGGGTGATCTCTACGCTCGTCAGGGTCGTCTTCAGGAAGCGCTGGACGTGTACGCCCGGATCCTCGCGGGTGGCGCGGACACGCCCGATCACTCGATCGCCAAGCGGTCGATCGAGTTGCAGCTGCGTACGAGGAAGGTCGACGAGGCCATGGCCGCGCTCGACAAGCTCGGCTCGACGGTGATCGGACAGGACGCGGTGCTTTCGATGCAGTACGCCGAAGCCGTCCGTCTCAAGGGTGACGAGAAGCGAGGCGCGGAGCTGCTCGACCAGTCGGTGGCGAAGTTCCCGAACAATCCGCAGGTGTTCTATCGCCGTGCGATGGCGAACCTGAACTATCCCCAGCTCCGGACGCAGGTGATGCAGGACCTGGATCAGGCAATTCGCCTGCAGCCCGAGCACTGGGAAGCCAGGCAGGCCAGGGCGGTGCTGCACGAAGAAGCGGGGAACGTGCAGGCATCCATCGCCGATCTTCGCGAGGCGGTGAAGCTCAACCCGATGATCGACGAGCTCCGGGTGTCTCTGTTGCGGTACCTGCTGAGCATCGGCGATCGCGACACTGACGCTGTCGAGGTGGTGGAAGGCGTGATCAAGCGTCGCCCGGGCGATCTGGCTCTGCTGGTCAATACGGGCGACATCTTCCGCGAGGCGGGTCGTATCGACCGGGCCGAAGACTATTACGAGCGTGCCTACAAGCAGAGTGCGCAGCTGTTCATCGTGCTGCGCTATCTGGATCTGCTGCAGACCCGCAAGCCCCCGGCCCTGACGAAGGCCGACGAGGTGCTCCGCACGATGGGTTCCGCGGTGGATGCCGAGCCGTCGCTGCTGATGTCTCGTGCGAAGCAGTTCGCCTTCCGCGGGAGGCAGGAGGAAGCGCTGCGCGACATGACCGCGTCGCTGCGGTTGATCAAGAAGGACCAGCCCCGGCTCATCATGGCGTGGTTCGGCGATGTGAAGCGCAACATGAGCCGTCCCGATGACATCGCCAAGCTCCTGGACGCGGTCGATCGCGAAGGGCTCATCCCGGGTTGGACGACGTTCTTCCGGGCGGGTGTTCTGCTCGAGAAGCCCGAAACCGAGAAGGAGGGTCTCGCCCGTCTCGAGGCCGCCATCACCAAGACCGAGGACATGCAGCTTGTCCAGCAGATGGCGATGATTCTGCAGGCGAAGTACTACCAGTTGAACGATTGCGAGAACTCGCTGCGAATCACGCGCTGGAGCGTCGAGAAGTTCCCCAACGACGCGCTGATGCTCAACAATCTCGCGTTCATGATCGTCAAGTGCGGCGGGGATCCGAAGGATGCAGTCCCCTTCGCCGAGCGGGCCCTCAACGCCGCTCTCTCGCAGGGACAAACGCAGACCGCGGACGTCTACGACACGCTGGGCTGGGTGTACACGCGAGCCGGGATGCTGAAGGAGGCCGAGGCGCCGTTGCTCATCGCGTACCGCCAGGCGGGCAACACCTCGATCCGTCCGACGGTCATGATGCACATCGCCGAGTGGCAGATCGCCCGCGGCGAGCTGGGCGAGGCCGAGAAGCTCATCCAAGGGCTCGATACGTACTTCAGCAACCCCCAGGCGCCCCGCGTACCCGGTCAGGACGCGCAACTGGCCGAGCTCAAGAAGAAGTTTGAGGCTCAGAAGAAGAAGTGATGACCTCGGACCCCGGGGACCACCCCGGGCCGATCGACCGGACAAGAATGAACCCTCTCCCGATGGCGGGGGAGGAAGGAAGACTGCGATGACCACCATGCCAACCAGCGCCACCAGCCCACTGCCCGTGCCCCGGCGAGAGCCCGCGCCCGCCCCGATCACGGTGGGGGGTGGCATCGACCCGGTCAAGCTGATCATGCGCAACCTCTGGCTGCTGGCCGGGGCCGGCATGGCGGGTGCGTTCATCGGCGCCGCGGCACACTTTGCGCTTCTGTTTGTGTACCCGGTCTACAAGCCCAAGGCCGTCTTCGAGTGCAACTCGCCGGTGGACAACCCCTATCGCCCGACGGGCGCGGGCAGCGTCTCCACCCAGGAAGAGCTTCAGACGTTCATGCAGACGCAGGTGCGCATCATGACCTCCGACGAGGTTCTGGAGCGTGTCGCGCGGAGCCCGCGACTCGCCGCCGAAGCGCCGAACTGGATCAAGTGGTATCTCAACAGCGACGGCACGACCGACCAGAACGCCGTCTTCAAGGAACTCCAGGACGAGATTCGTGCACGCACCATCCCCCAGACCCGCCTCATCGAACTGACGTTCGGCTGGAAGAAGTCGCAGGACGCGGCGGGCGTGGTCCAGCTCGTCATGAACGAGTACATGGATCTGGTTCGCGCGCAGGGCGACAACGAGTTCAAGGACCAGACCGCCGCCCTCTCCAAGAACATCAAGGACCTCGAGGACGAGATCGGCCGCCTGAAGACCCGGCGTGCCGGCATCATCCGCGACAAGTCGATCGACTCGTCCGACCCCCGTCTCAACGAAACGACCATGCGTCTCGAGGGACTCGGACGCGAGCGCCTCATGCTGATGGGGCAGAAGCGAGACACGGAGACCCGAATCTCGATCCGCGAGGACCAGCTCAACGACCAGGGCGGCGCCGGCGCGATCCAGATCCCCGAGGAGATCAAGTCCCGGGTCTCGGTCAATCCGCAGATCCTGAACATCGAACAGTCGATCGCTCTCTACGAGTCCGAACTCGACGGGCTGCGCCGCAAGGGCATGACCCCCGAGAACCGTGTTTTCAAGCGCACTCAGTCGACTCTCGAGGCGTATCGGCAGAAGCTCGAGCAGACCCGGCAGGAGCTGGAGGAACGCGAGTTCCGCGCCGAGCTCGAGCTGCTCCGCACGCAGTTGCGGTCGGTCGAGTCGCAGTTGGACACGGTCGACAACGAACGCAAGGAACTGCTGACCCGTCAGACCGAACTGACGCAGACCCTGTCGGAACTCAACGACATCGACGACCGCATCAAGCAGTCCGACTTCCAGGCGTCGCAGGCGAGAGAAAAGCTCAAGGAGCTCAACGCCATCACCGCGATGCCGACGGCAAACCGCATTCAGGTGCGCACGCCGACCATCCGTCCGCCCCGCGAGCCGGTCTTCCCCAGGCTGATCTTCCTCGTCCCCGCCGGCGGCATCCTCTGTCTCGCCCTCGTCGGCGGCATCGTGGTGCTCCGCGAGGTCGTTGACCAGCGTATCAAGAGCCCCTCCGACGTCACCATGCTCAACCGCACCACGCTCTTGGGCTGGGTGGCCGACGTGCAGGAGGATCCCTCCCAGCCCGCGGTTGTGGAGACCGCCTTCCGCGATCGTCCAAAGGGCGTCATCGCCGAGAACTTCCGCCAGCTGCGGTCGAGTCTCGCCAAGCGCATCGAGCCCGCCGGACGCAAGACGATCCTCGTGGCCGGCTGCATGCCCTCCTCGGGGACGACGAGCGTGGTCTCGAACCTCGCCCTGAGCTTCGCCTCGGCGGGCAAGAGCGTGCTGGTGATCGATGCCAACCTGCGCCGCCCGGCACTTCACAAGGTGTTCGGCGTGCAGGACCGTCCGGGTCTGGGCGAGATTCTCGCGGGAGAGGCGACCCTCTCCGCGGCCGCCAAGCCCTTGGACGATGCGCCGGGGCTCAGCGTGATCTGGGCGGGCGAGAAGGAGAAGCGCGTCTACGAATCCCTCGCCACCGAAGCCATGGGCAAGGTGCTCCAGGAGGCCCGCGGCAAGTACGACATCGTGCTGGTGGACTGCTCTCCGGCCGTCGTTGCGGGCGACGCCAACGCGATCGCCTCCCGTGCCGATGCCTCGATCCTCGTGGCGAGAGCGTTCTCGGATAAGCGGGGCATGGTGAACCGCATCAAGAACGAGCTGCTCGAGGCGCGCGGAGAGTTCCTCGGCGTTGTTGTCGACGGGGTGAAGCACTCCGCGGGCGGCTACCTCCGTGGGAACATCAAGGCCGCCCACGAGTACCACAACGACCCTTCCAAGCCCGCCGCCTGAGCCTTGCGAGATGACATCCACAGGAGACCGAAATCCTCCGCCCCAGTCCAGACGCGTCCTTGTCACGGGCGGGGCGGGGTTTATCGGTTCGCATCTCGTCAGGCTGCTCGCCGACCGCGGCGACTCGGTCACCGTGGTCGACGACCTTTCCACAGGCAGCCGGGGGAACCTCGATCAACGGGCCCGATTCGTCCACGCCGATGTCCGCGACGCGTTGGGCGGCGTGCTGGCGGGCGAGTCCTTCGATCAGATCTACCACCTCGCCGCTGTCGTCGGCGTCAAGCTTGTTGTTGACGATCCGCTCAACGCCATTGAGGTCAATGTCGGGCGCACGAGCGATGTCCTTCGCTTCGCCCTGACCGCCGGGCGCGGCGGATCGCCCTCCAAAGTGCTCCTCACATCGAGTTCCGAGGTCTACGGCAAGGGCACCGCCAACCCGTTCTCCGAGGACGACAACGTCGTCTACGGCCCGACCACCGTTTCCCGCTGGTGCTACGGATGCTCCAAAGCGATCGACGAGTATCTCGCGCTCGCCTATCACCGGCAGCACGGCCTGCCCACGGTCGTGGTTCGGCTCTTCAACACGGTCGGACCGGGCCAGATCGGGGACTACGGCATGGTGCTGCCCCGCTTTGTGCGCGCCGCGTTGGAAGGCCGAGCCATCGAGGTCTATGGCGATGGCACACAGACCCGGTGCTTCTGCGATGTGCGGGACGTCGTGCAGGCCTTCCCGGCGCTGCTCGATCAGCCTCAGGCATTGGGCAGGGTCTTCAACGTGGGGTCCGACCAGCCGATCTCGATTTATGACCTTGCGACGACGGTCGTGCGCACGTTGGCGTCCGCGTCGTCTGTCCGTCTCGTGCCCTATGCCGAGGCGTATGCCCCCGGATTTGAGGACCTGCGGGACCGCCGACCCGATCTTTCGCGGATTCGAACGCTCATCGGTTGGCAGTCAAGACTGCCCCTTGACCGGACGATTCGAGACGTTGCGGCGTCGCTCGGAGCGACCCGAGAGCCCCAGCGTGTGGCCGGGGGGAGCCGATGATGCAGATGATGCTGGCGAACATGCTGGCGATGGTCGAGCCGACCGCAAGTGCGGATCACTCGATTACGCGCCTGGACATGTTCCATCGCTACATCTGGGTGCTTCTGGTCGCGTTCGTCGTGACGATTTTCGCGACGCCGATCATGCGCCGCCTCGCGGTGAAGCACGGCGTGATCGATCGCCCGAGCGAAGCCCGCAAGATTCACAAGATGCCCATCGCCTATCTCGGCGGGGTCGCTGTCTTCGGCGGGATTGTGGCGGGGATCTTCTACAGTTATCTGGGCGCGGCATATCCGGAGCTGCTCGACTACCAGGGGATCCGGCAGATGGAGTTCAGCGCCGAGCAGGAGCCGGTGCCCCTCTCCGTCCTGCTGGGAATGACCATCATCGCGGTGGTTGGCCTGATCGACGATGTGACGGGGATCGATCCTCGCGTGAAGGTGGGCGGGCAGCTGATCGCGGCGGCCGCCCTTGCCATGGACGAAGTCGGCGTGAAGGTCGCGGCCGGGGCGGTTCTTCCCATCGCCCACGCGGTGGGGATCCCGGTGACCGTGCTGCCCAGCGGTCTGGAGACGATCCAGTTCACGCTCATCCCGGGTTTGCCCCCGGTGGACGCGGTCTATTGGCTTGGAACCGCCGTGATCGGATTCTGCGTGGTGGGTGCGTGCAACGCCTCCAACCTCGTGGACGGGCTGGACGGGCTGCTTTCGGGAACGACAGCGATCGCGGCAGCGGGCCTGCTCATCATCGCGCTCACGCTGGCGGTGCAGCACGACGGCCCGCGGGACAGCCAGAGGATCGTGCTGTGCATGGCTGTGCTGGGCGCCTGCCTTGGGTTCCTCCCCCATAACTTCAACCCCGCCACGATCTTTCTGGGCGACTGCGGGTCGCTCATGCTCGGTTTCTGCACGATCGTCATCATCCTCAGCCTCGGAGATACGGGCAAGACTCACCTCGTGCTCGCCGGGCTTGTGATCTATGCCATTCCCCTCATCGACACCTCTCTGGCGATCATCCGCCGGAAAATGGCGGGCAAGCGGATCAGCGACCCCGACAGCGACCATCTCCACCACATCTTCAAGCGGGCGTTGGGCGTGAAGGGTGCGGCCCTGGCGTTGTACGGGATCGGCGCGTGCTTCGCGACCCTCGGCATCCTGATGAGCCTTTGGCGTCAACGCGTCGTGTACGCCCTGCTCGCGATGCTCGTCGGGTACATCGCCGTCATCGCCATCAAGATCGCCCGTAGGAAGCAGATCGAGGAGCAGGCGTTGGCCTTTGACGCCAAGCGGGCCGAGGCCGCGGCGATCCAGGCGGCGGCCCAGCCCGCCGTGGAGTCCCAGGCGTCGGTGCAGGCGGATCCCGAGCCCGCAGCGCGGGGGTCGTGATCCGCTGCCCTACGCGGCGGTGAGGACCCGTCGGGCCCGAAGGCGGCTGTTCCGGGGGAGGAAAGGGGGCGGGTCGCGTGGGGGTTATACTGGCGGCATGAACAGCAGGCCGGTGCGCACCATCGCGCTCATGAACCAGAAGGGTGGAGTGGGCAAGACGACCACCACGGTCAACCTCGCGGCGGCATTCGCACGGGCGGGGAGGCCGACGCTGGTCGTGGATCTTGATCCGCAGGCACATGCCTCCTTGCACCTGGGCGTGGATGTGGCGGGAGAGAAGGCTGCCGGCGGCGCGGGCACTTCGGTGTACGAGGCGATGCTCGACCCCGCGGGCGATGTGCGGGCGCATGTGCGTGAAGTGCGGCCGAACCTGGGTGTGCTGCCCAGCACGACGGATCTGGCGGCGGTCGAGGTCGAGTTGGCCGCGGAGCCCGACCGTCTGGTACGTCTGAGTCGGGCGATCGAGAATCTCGGCGGGGCGTACGAGTTCGTGCTGATCGATTGTCCCCCCTCGCTCGGGCTGCTGACGCTCAACGGGCTGACGGCGGCGAGGGAAGTGCTGATCCCGATGCAGGCGCACTTTCTGGCGCTGCAGGGAGTGAGCAAGCTGCTCGAAACCGTGCGCATGGTCGCCAAGGCGAGCAATCCGAGGCTTTCCGTGCTGGGTGTGGCGTTGTGCATGCACGACCCGGCATCCACCCATGTTCGCGAGGTGGTCGCGGATCTGGAGCAGTTCTTTGCCGCTGGACGCGAGCAGGAAACGCCCTGGCGATACGCGCGGGTGCTCCGCCCGGCGATCAGGCGGAACATCAAGCTCGCGGAATGCCCGAGCTTTGGTCAGACGATTTTCGATTACGCGCCGACCGCGCCGGGTGCGGAGGACTACGACGCGCTGGGCAGGCAGATGATCCGCGAGTGGGACGCGATGCTGGCCAAGCGAGAGCCGGGCGTGGTCGAAGTGCCTGCTCGTGGGGTCTCGGCGGCGTCCAAGGGCTGAATCGGACCGATGCGAGTGGAATCCCGATCGTGGCACGTGGTGCCGGGCTGACCGTCGAGGGGCGGAGCGGTTTTCGCCGAGGCCTCGCGGAGGCGCGCGAATCGCGTTGGGGCGGCTGTCGGACGTCAAGCGCGCGGAAGGACGGGTCGATAGGTGGGATGAGCCCACCGCGGGCCGGGGTTATCGGATCGCGGCGAGCGAGCCAGAGGACTCGATATGCCCGCCCGAGTGCTTGTTGTCGATGATTCGGCGTTCATGCGGAAGGTGATTCCGCAGATGCTCGCGGGGGTTCCCGAGTTGGAGGTCGTGGGTTCCGCGCGGGACGGGGAAGATGCGCTGGAGCAGGTGAAGCGTCTGAAGCCCGACCTGATGACGCTCGACTGCGAGATGCCGAAGGTGGATGGGCTCGAGGTGCTTCGGCGGCTCAAGTCGATGGAGGCATCATCGCGACCCAAGGTGGTGATGTGCTCGAGCTTGACGAGGGAAGGCAGCGAGGCCGCGCTGACTGCTATGTCGCTGGGTGCGAGCGGGTTCGTGGCCAAGGACGCGAGCGTCGCGGTCACCGGGCTCGATGAGCTGAAGTCGGATCTGGTGAAGCTCCTGGTGGCGTTGTCGGCGGGCGTTCGTCGTTCGCCGATGCAGGCTGCGGTGAGGCAGGTCCAGGTCCCGATAGCGCAATTGCCTGCTCGCGTGGATCTGATCGCGATCGGTTCGTCGACGGGCGGGCCTCCGGTGCTGGAGGCGGTGCTGTCGGCGCTTCCGGCGACGCTGCCCTGTCCCGTGGTGGTGTGCCAGCACATGCCGCCGCTGTTTACCAAGAGTCTTGCGGAGCGTCTTCGTGCGGTGTGCAAGGTGAAGGTGGAGCACGCGGAAGAGGGAGTGGTGGGGCTGAAGCCTGGCACGGCGTACATCGTGAAGGGCGCGATGAACGGGCACATCGAGAAGCCGGGGGCGTCGCTGCTGCTGCGTGTGAAGCCCGAGCCCCGGGAGGCGGTCTACAAGCCGAGCGTGGACGTGCTGCTGGAAACAGCGGGTGCCGCGGCGGGGAAGCACGCGGTGGGTGTCGTGCTGACCGGCATGGGCGAGGACGGACTGCTGGGCGGTCGAGCGTTGGTGGCGGCGGGGGGCATGATCCTGGCGCAGGACGAAGAGAGCTGCGTGGTGTGGGGGATGCCTCGGGCCGTCACGGTGGCGGGGCTGGCAAGTGTCGCCAAGCCACAGGAGATCGGGAGGCATCTGGCTGGAGCGGGCCGGGGCGTGGGGCGTCTCGCGGGGTGAGCCGGGTAGGGAAAGTGCCGGTGTGGTCAGAGGATCAAGTCCGTTGAGCAACGGCACGATAGCGGGAAACGGACGAGTGCATTCTGCCTTGAGGAGCAGTCACCATGGAACAGACGACCGAGAACACGGCGGGACGGATCGGCAATGACCAGCTTCAGCTGGTGAGCTTCGAGCTGGCGGGCGAGGAGTTCGCGGTGGACATCCTGCAGGTGCAGGAGATCAACCGGATGATGGAGCTGACGCGCGTCCCGCAGAGCCCGGCGGACGTGGAAGGGGTGATCAACCTGCGCGGCAAGATCATCCCCGTGGTCGACCTGCGGAAGAAGTTCGGCCTGGCGACGACCGAGCGGACGGAGCACAACCGGATCGTGGTCGTGGAGGTGAGCGGCAAGGTGCTCGGCTTTATCGTGGACCGCGTCCACGAGGTGCTGCGGATCAGCCGATCGATCGTCGAGCCCGCACCGCGGATGATCTGCTCGATCGACTCCGATTTCATCGCGGGGGTCGGCAAGCTCGAAGATCGGCTGCTGATCCTGCTCGATCTCGAGCGGCTGTTCGGGGAGCAGCAGGTGCGTGCGGCGGCGTGAGGTCGCCGAGCGGCGTTTCGGGCGAGAGGTGAAGCAACATCCGGGCTGGAGTGAATGATGTCCGAGTCGATGACAAAGGCGGCCATGACGGATCAGCAGTTCAACGAGCTGCGCAAGATCATCTACGCCCGCTCGGGGATTCACTTTCCCGACAACAAGAAGTACGTCCTGGAAAGCCGGCTCAGTCACAGGCTGGCCGAGCTGGAGATGGACGACTACCAGCAGTACATCATGTTCCTGAGCGTCGGGCCGTATCAGACGGACGAGTTCCAGGAGATGTTCAACCGGATCACGATCAACGAGACGAGCTTCTTCCGAAACGAGCCGCAGCTCGAGGTGTTCGAGAAGCGCGTGCTTCCCGAGCTGATCGAGGCGAGGAAGGGCGTGAAGCGGCTTCGGATCTGGTCGGCGGCGTGCAGCAGCGGGGAGGAGCCTTACACGCTGGCGATCATGGTTCATCGGACACTCGTGCTTCGTCTCGCGGATTGGCGCGTGGAGATTCTCGGGACGGACATCTCGGAGAAGGTGCTCGAAATCGCGGGGAGCGGTCGGTACACGGAGTACTCCCTGCGGACGACGCCGCCGCTCGTGCGTCAGAGGTACTTCAAGGCGGACGGTCTGTACTCGGTGCTGGACGACAGCGTGAAGTCGATGGTGTCCTTCGAGCTTCACAACCTGCGTGATCGGGCCGGAGCAAGACGGCACGGTCTGTGGGACGTGATTTTCTGCCGCAACGTGATGATCTACTTCGACGACGCGATGAAGAAGCAGGTGCTGGGGACGTTCGCGGATCAGCTCGCGCCGGACGGGACCTTGTTCATCGGGCATTCGGAGACGATCAAGGCGGGCGAGGCGCCGTTCGTGCAGCTGCCTCATCCGCAGGGATTCTGCTACCGGAAGCAGACCGTCAAGGCGTAAGAAAGGCAACTCCGTGGGCAACCCAGCGCTCGATCCATCCATCCTCCAGGACTTCCTGACCGAATCGGGCGAGCTGCTCGAGCGTCTGGAGGGCGATCTGGTCACGCTCGAGCGTGATCCTCGCGATCCGGAGATGCTGAATCAGATCTTCCGAGCGCTGCACACGATCAAGGGCAGCGCGTCCTTCCTGGCGCTGACGAATCTCGTGCAGATCGCGCACGCCTCGGAGAGCGCGCTGAATGCCGCCCGCAACCGCGTCGTCGTGGTCGATCGCGGCGTCATGGACCTGCTGCTGTCGGCGGTGGACGTTCTGAAGCGTCAGATGCAGCAGCTTCGCGACGGACAAGACCTTGTCGCGCCACCCACGGAGCTTGTGTCGAGCCTGACGGCGATCGGCGATGGACGCTGGAAGGGATCTTCGCCCGCAGCAGCGAAACCTCAGGCCGAACCCCCGGCGCGGATTGAGCCGGAGCATGCGAGCCACGAGCGTGCGTTGCAGTTGCCATCGTCGAAGCAGGACCTCCTGGAATTCCTGATCTCGGACCTCGAGGAGACGATCGGCAAGCTGCGCGAGAGGCTCGACGGGCTCAGGGCGGCGTCGACCCGGGCGGATGCCTCGGGCGATCTCGTCGAGACGTCCGTCGCGCTGGTGCGAGCGGTGGAGTTCTTCGAGCTGGATCGGACGACGGCGATGGCGCGAGCGTTGTCGGAGAGTCTGCAGGCGCTCGCCAACGCGGAGGACGCGACGGTCGAGGCGACGCTGCCGCGTTGCGGGGCGGTGCTCGAGCTCTTGACCCGCCAAGTTTCGTGCCTGAAGCGGTCGGTGGTGGGGGAGTGGCTTACCGAGACGCTGGTGGAGCGTCTTGTCGCGTCCGCGCGGGGTCAGGCCGATGTGCCGCGGGCGGGAAGCGTGAACGAGGCTCTCCGGGTGGACGGCGTGGACGTCGGCGTTCAGGAGGCGGCGGAAGCATCCTCGGACGCGGCGCCCGTCGCGGAGCCGGCGGCCAAGGGCGGGGTCGAGCCAGCCAAGTCGGGCGAGGAACGTGCCTCGGAAGCGCCGCGGAAGGGTGGGGTGGGTGGCGATCAGACGATCCGCGTGGAGGTGGGTCGGCTCGAGACGCTGATGAACCTGGTGGGCGAACTGGTGCTTCAGAAGAACCGGGTCGCGTCGCTGGCACGCACGATCGGCGCCCGGGATGTCGAGCAGTCCTTGCGTGAAGCCTTGTCGACGGCGGCGGGCGGGTTGGACCGGGTCACGAGCGACATCCAGATGGCGGTTATGCGCACGCGGATGCAGCCGTTGGACAAGCTCTTCGGTCGGTACCCACGGCTGATCCGGGATCTGTGCGGGAAGACGGGGAAGAAGATCGATCTGGTGATCGAGGGCGGGGAGACCGAGGTCGACAAGTCGGTGATCGAGGAACTCAACGATCCGCTGGTCCACCTGCTGCGGAACAGCTCGGATCATGGGATCGAGATGCCTGAGGACCGCGTGAAGGCGGGCAAGCCCGAGACGGGCGTGATCACGCTCAGCGCGACGCACGAGGGAAGCCACGTTCGCATCAGAATCCGCGACGACGGCAGGGGGCTGTCGCGGGATCGGATCGCGAAGAAGGCGATCGAGCGTGGTCTCGTGAACGCCGAGTCGGTCGCGTCGCTCTCGGACCGCGAGGTGTACGACTTCATCTTCCTGCCGGGATTCTCGACGGCGGAGCAGGTGAGTGATCTGTCGGGGCGGGGCGTCGGAATGGACGTGGTTCGGACGAACGTGCAGAAGATCAAGGGAACGATCGAGCTGTCGAGCGTCCCTGGATCGGGAACCACGATCGACATCACGATTCCGCTGACGGTGGCGATCATGCCGGCGATGATGGTGGCGGTCGCGGAAGAGGTGTACGCGATCCCGCTGTCGAGCATCCTTGAGATCGTCAGGCCCGCGCCGGAGACACTGAGCAGCATTGGCGGGCGCAAGGTGATGCGTCTGCGCGATTCGGTGCTTCCGCTGGTCAGTGCGGCGGAGATCTTCGGCCTGGGCGAGGGGGGCGAGGTCGAGAGCCCGTTCGCGGTGGTTCTGTCGCAGGGGGGACGGCGCGTGGGGCTGCTGGTCAGCCGTCCCGTGGGCCAGCAGGAGATCGTGGTCAAGCCCCTCGATGTGGCCTCGGGGCATGGGAAGAAGGCGGTGTCGGGCGCAACGGTCCGGGACGACGGCGGCGTGAGCCTCATCGCGGACGTTGCGGAGTTGTTTCAGTTGGCGGAGTTCGGCGTCAGCGGCGCCGATCAGGCTTCATAAGGAAGGAAGGCGCAAGCATGGATCCGAACTACATCCGTCCGTTCATCGCGAGCATCCAGAATGTCTTCAGCACGATGCTCCAGTTGCAGGTGGCGATCAAGGAACCCCACCTCAAGGGCGGGTCGGGAACGTCGTACGACGTCTCGGGGATCATCGGTCTCTCGGGCGACGTCGTGGGGAGCGTGGTGCTGAGCTTCCCGCAGGAGACCGCGCGGCGGGTCGTCGCGCTGTTCTGCGGGCAGGACGTCTCTTCGAGCCAGTCCGACTTCGCGGACGCGGTCGGTGAACTGGTGAACATGGTGAGCGGCGGCGCCAAGGCGGGGTTCACCGGGCGGCGCGTGTCGATCTCGTGCCCCAGCGTGGTGCTCGGCGCCCAGCATGTCGTGGCGAGGCAGACCGACGTTCCCACGGTGATCATCCCGTGCGAGACGGATTGCGGGTTGATGGCGATCGAGGTGACGATCCAGGAGCAGGCGGCGGCGAAGGCGGCCTGAGCAACGGGGTTGTGCTCGCGGCGTGCCGCGGCATGTGGAGATTGAACGATGAAGATCCTTCTCATCGACGACTCGAAGACGATGCGGAACATCCAGAAGGCCGTTCTCGGCCAGTTGGGCTACACGGAGATCCACGAGGCCTGCGATGGGCAGGACGCGTTGTCGAAGGTCGGGGCGATCCGGCCCGACCTGATCCTCGTGGACTGGAACATGCCGAACATGGACGGGCTTTCGTTCGTGAAGGCATACCGACAGACGAACAAGACGACGCCGATGATCATGGTCACCACCGAGGCGGAGAAGAGCCGGGTGATCGAGGCGATCAAGGCGGGCGTGAACAACTATGTGGTCAAGCCGTTTACACCCGATCTGCTGAGTCAGCGGATCAAGGAGACGCTGGGTCGAACCACGGCCGCCGCCTAGCGTCTTCTCGAGGGGTTTGAGGCCGTTCCGGGGTTCTCATGTCCGGGGACAATCTGGGGTCGTTGCGGATCGCTCTCACGGGCGACCGCATGGAAGCATGGGTGCATGTGCCGCC
>ERZ1066130.172-NODE-172-length-33051-cov-11.596072_pt1 | contig 33051 bp, 32 predicted proteins | sample MGYA00382777_ERZ1066130 | MGnify/ENA primary metagenome ERZ1066130 (study PRJEB33369, sample SAMEA5778360) | biofilm metagenome | biome: Industrial cooling water; feature: Water cooling tower basin; material: Biofilm | place: United Arab Emirates | collected...
GCCTATAGCAGTGGTGGTTCAAGTGCCAATATCACATCCGAAAACTATTCTAAATTTTCTACCATGCTTATCAGAGCTCTTGATGAAATTAAGAATTCACATGGAATTTCATTTAGATATCTTAGTCCGTTCAACGAACCTCAATGGGATTGGAATGGAGCGGGTCAGGAGGGAAGCCCCTGGAATAACATCGAAATGAGCGCTATGTTGAAAATCTTGAACAATGATTTAGTAGCTTCATCTCATATCAATACTCTAATTGAGATACCAGAGGCAGCTCAACTTAATTTTTTGTATTCAGGTGATTTGAATAGTGGACGAGATGATCAGGTTGATGCCTTCTTCAATCCATCTAATACGTCTACTTATATCGGAAACATAAGTAGGGTTACAAAAAAAGTAGCTGGTCACAGCTATTTTACTACCTGGCCGCTAACAAATTTTGTTGAAACAAGGAGCAAATTGAATCAGAAACTAGGTGAATATTCAACACTTGGTTTTGAAATGACTGAGTATTGTCCTTTAGAGAACAATGCTGATATTGTTGGCAATGGAAGAGACCTAGGTATGGACTTAGCCTTATATGGCGCACGCGTTATGCATGTTGATTTAACGGTAGCTGATGCTATGTCATGGAGTTGGTGGCTCGCCATTAGTCCTTATGATTATAAGGATGGGTTAGTCTATATTGACAAGAGCACTACAGATGGTAGAGTCTTTGATTCAAAGATGCTGTGGGCCCTGGGTAACTATTCAAGGTTTGTGCGCCCCGGCTACCAGCGAGTTACCGTATCGCGATCAGATCTAAGAACTGTTGAACAAACATTAGAAGGCGTTATGGTCTCCGCGTTTGTTGATCCAATTAGCAACAAAACTGTTTCGGTAGTAATAAATCATAGCGCCAATAATGTTCCACTTAATATTGAATTACTAAATAATAAGAATCGTTCATGGAAGTATTACAGAACATCTGATGTTCCTGAGGAAGATTTAAAGTACATGGGTATTTATACGAGTGGAAGCCCAACAGATATTCCACCAAGAAGTATCACCACATTCTTGCAACAGGATTAGTTTAATAGCGAAAGCTAATCATGACGTAATAATTATAGAACTGAACGTCAGAAACTTAGCCCCGGAAAGAGTTATATAATCTTCAGGTGTCATGCTAACATAGCTTTGGCATCCGGCCTGCCAGGCTGTGCCGCACCCCGCGGGTAGGCAGCGGCACTCTCCCACGAAGCGCGGGATCTGCGATTTGGGCAGGCTCTGAGCCCGATAGCTATCAGCATGGGGGCCATGGCAACGTTCCTCATAGCAGTACAGAACCGGCAGGGTAGTCGGATGGCTAATCCTGATACTAAAGAAAACCAGGTGCTCGTTATGGATTTGGTCCACCCAGCGCATCTTCGATTCAGTTACTTTTTGTCAGCCTTTGCATTAGAACCATTACACATACCGCTAAACACATATGAAAACCTATCGTTTATTTCTGCTGTGCCTTATCCCGGTGTTGGCCATGGGCCAAAGTGGCGAATTCAAAATCTACAACAACGGTTTGATCTATGATGAGGCCACCATGGCCCGGCTGGGGTCTATCGTAGATTCACTCAACCTGAAATTCAAGACGTGCGATTTAGCGCATCCCTATTATTCGTTTGAACAGGGCATGGCCATGCGCGTTAGCGTGTCTGACAAAGAGATGCGCAGGCTGATTGAAAGTGGTGTTTCATGGGGTGATTTTGAGAAGCGATATCCGAACCGTGTACAGGAGCAACTGTGGATAACCAAAACTCGGTTTACCGATTGGCAGAACAAACCCATCCTCGAATACAGCGGCCTGCCGTATGGCTACAACAGCGACCCGGCCATCCGGCTGGACGATACACCTCGCCATAACAAGACTTCGGGCTGGGTGATCAGCCCCGAGGGCGAAATGGCTTTCTACTTTTCCAAACTGGAACGGTTCACAATACCGTTCGAGTATGCGCGGTTGGTGCAATACGTGGATTGTATGATAGACACCACAGCCAAAATCTACTTGCCGCAGGCAAAAGTAGCGGTGTATCAACGGTTCGAGCCTGGCAACCGGTCTGATGATTTTATGACGTGGGCCAATAGCTATCCCGGCAAACCCAAAGAGTTGAATTACAAGCGCAGCCGAGATGCTGATTTTGAGCGGTACTATGATCAATACGCCACGTGGGATAGTTTGCGCAGAGCCTATGTAGAGGAGCAACTTAAAACGTCTCCCAAGCGCAGAAACCAGTTGGCAGCTTCGGTTGACGAATGCATCAGAACCGGCAACTCCGACCGCGAGTTTGAAAGTTACGTGGCCCGGTATGTATCGCCTGCGAAGGCGCTGCAATTAAAGCGCAGCCGCAAGGTATTGGGTAACTGCAGTATGGACATGAGTCCTCGCTACCATGCCATGGAGATCTGTCAACTGTCAGCCGAAACGGCTCAGTGGGACATCTTTCTTCGTTCACACCTGGATATCATGAATGATCGCTTCGAACGTATGAGTGATGGCAGCTATGCGTGGGATGGCCGAAAAACCTACCTGCGGGAACTGGAAGAGTTAGGTATACCCGCGATTGAGTTATTGCTAGGCACCAGCTTGCGGGTGGCCAACGTGAGTAACAATCATTACTGGGGTTCGATTGGGCGTACGGGGCGCGCCTTGATGGATGCCCAGGATAAAGAGGCACTGGAGCAACGGTTAACCCGTATGATCCAGGACAGCAGCCTGGATCCGTATAACCGCCTGCTCATGGCGTATTTGTTCGCCAATTATGTTGGCCATCTGGATGATGAAGTCCAACGCGCAGCCAGCACCCAACGGCTCGAAACTGCGGTAGCCACGTTGCCGGACTACATACGAACCGTATGGAAGAAAGAGTAGCGCACGAACAGACGGGGAAGGGCACGAATCTGGACCAGGCTGGACTTGCTGCGCCCCGCGGTAGGCAACAGCCACCCTTTGTTGGTGGCAGTTTTTCTTAATTTAAATCCACCTTTACTTCTTCTCCCTCTTTTTTAATTATCACCAATTTAGTATTCATTACATTAGTTGGGGAACCCCATTGTATAACATCCATATTTTGAGTTGCAATGCCTGAACCGTCAGAATTAATATTAATATTATAAGAGCCGTTTGGCGTACGAGTAGTATGGGTATATTTTGTAGCTACAAACTGAACTGCTAAATAATATTCTCCAGGTTTTAAATTTTGGAATGAAAAACTGCCTTTATTGTCTGTAACTTCTGTCAAAAGCGCTTGTTCCTTTACTTCCAATGGTAATGGATAAGGACCACAACCACTAATTACCTGTCCTCCAACAATGGTCCCCGGAAATTTATTTTGTATTGAAAGATTGAAATCTACCCACTCTTTAAAATAGGGTGTATTGGGAATCAGCATTACAATACTGCCTTGTGGGGCTCGTATTTTGTCTCTGCTTTTAATACTCTCCATGATAGTCCTTGGCTTATTTTCGTCCACAGTATATGCTCTGCCATTAATCTTTGCAGTACCCTGGCTAATCATGGCGTTGGCTTCATCAACATTAAACTTTGTTTTTATTGGATTTATATCTTCCAAGTTATCTTCATAAAATTTTTCACTGCTGCCATTATATACAAGTGTTAGTATTCTTCTTGTTTTTTTGTCTATGACTATTTTATAGGTATCAGTAATGGTCAGTGTGTTTCGAAGTTCTACTAAAAACACATCTCTTATTTCACCTGTTCTGCACGAGGGGGTTTTAAGCTCCTGTACCTTTTCTATCTCCCAACGCATCACTTTGGTCCTGTAGCCCTGGTCAAACGTTACTTGGGGAATAAATGCCTTATAACCATCTTTTAATGGCAAAATGCTTATCAGAATTTCCAACGAACTGCCAAGAAAAAATTTCTCTTCAATAGGAACGTCAAACTTTTCTTTTTCTCCATTTGTATAATTTTCTAACTCCCCTTTTATCTTACTTCCAAACGTTAAATTGTAAGAAAACGTTTCTGTCTCTGATGTGGCCGTTATAGGCTCAAATGTTTTAGCATTTAGAACGGATTTTCTTTTAACCACATCCTTTCCATTTTCTGTAATCCGTTCCAAAATGGTTATTTCCTTGGCTGTCTTGCTAATCGTAACAAAACGTCTATTTGGTAATTGAGGATTTCCGGTATTAAAGAGATTGTTTACTTTTTGTTCCCATATAAAACTTCCAGTGTTAAGTAGTTCAGCATTGATACTTGTACTATTCGGTTGAATAATGTCGGGTTTTTGGGCAAAACTATAAAGCGATGTTGTTAGTAAAAACGTAGCAAAGATGGGTTTCTGAATTAGTCGTTTCATTTGATCTTTTATATTCATAATCTGTCTGTTTTTTTGAGTTAAAATTTATCGGGTAGTGTCTTACTACATTGCCACCAACGGTACCGGGCTTTGTGTTCGGGCGGGTTTTCGGCACGCCAATTGAGTACTTCAGCCCGCCCCATGGAATCTAAAATGTCTTCTTTTGGTATTTCGGAGTTATTTGAGGCCAGCTCTGTTACACGCTTCTGAACTGGATGTTTTCTTTCCATCATTGCATTGAAATTTCCTCTACTCTCTTTACGTTATCGTCCGGAATCCTGTCGATCATTTTGTTATACGGGTCGATACCCGCTTTGATGGGTAGTTTATTGGTGATAAATGTATAAGTAGATTTTCCTGGTTTCACCCAAACTTTCTTTATAACTAACGGTGCCTTGATCGTCATACCCTGTTTGTTTTTAGTCTCATGATCAAATACGGCAATTTCCAATAAGTTTGGTTGAGTGCCTGTCGACAATAACTTACCATTACCATCATAATAGCTTTTCGAACTTTCAACTTCGAGCGTTACTTCGTAGTTGCCGTTGGCAACTTTTTTATAGGAAGCATTTATTATTTTGTTAGAATAAAGCGTAATCTTTTTGAAACTATCTTCTAGGTAATACTGTAACTCGGCTGGTGTTGCTGCCTTCATAAAGTCATACCATTCTACTGTAGTAGTGAAAGGCGCTTTTTGCCTGAAAGCCGCTGCCTCCACATAGGCTTTGAAAGCGTTGTTTAGGTTCTTTTCACCAATTAAATCCTGAAGACCATAAAGTACCAAACTGCCTTTTTCATACCACACATATGCCTGATTATCATTGTCCATCAATGTTTTTTCAAACTTACTTTCGTTGGCTCTACTTCTTAAATATCGATCCAATTCTTCTTTTAAAAATTTTTGCATGGCGTCAATCCCATATTCTTTTTTCATGACCATCAACGAAGAATACTCCGCCATCGATTCTGAAATTTGATTGGCGCCACGAGTGGCCGATGGCATCACTTGATGACTCCACCATTGATGAGCGACTTCATGTGCGGTTACTTTATAAACGTTACCCAAATCATTTGGATCACTAACCCAGCCAAAACTTTCTGTGAACGGAACCGTATTCGGAAAGGATTGTGCAAAACTGGCATAACGAGGAAATTCGAGTATCCGCATTTGAGTGTACTGGTAAGGACCAAAATTCTCTGAATAATAATCCATCGAGTGTTTTACACTTTTTACAAAACAATCAATATTATGGGTATGTGTTGGATGATGGTATATTTCTATATTTACTTTTTCGCCTGCTTTGCCTTGCCAAACTTCTTTATGAACAGCATATTTAGCTGATGAAATGTTATAGAAAAAGTCTAACTTATCATTCATTTTATAAGCATAATACATTCTGCCATTGGCTTTCCATTTTTTCTGTAAGTAGCCTGGCATAATAGCCATTTGATCAGGTGCTGTACTCACTGTTCCTTCAAAAGAGATTAAATCACCATCATCGTTAAATAATAGATTACTCAATCCCCAGGCATCGGTTGGTGTTGGTTCCTGATAGTCTTTCATAGGCAGCTTGTATTTCTTTCTATCCTGGTCACTGGTTAGCTCGCCTTGGGTATCATAACCAAACGAAGGAATGAAGTTGTTGTTTAAAAATGTACCGTTATATACAATATCGGAACCCGATCCATCATTGGGAAACCCTGTATAGAAACCAGTAACTTGTAAAACCATGGTAATGGTATCCTTCGGTTGCAATGGTTTGTCGAAAGCATAAATTTCATAACCAAAATCTTTGTACTCTTCAATAAGTTTTGGCGTTTTACCTTCAATAGTAAAGGTGTTTACCTCTTTTTTTAGCACATCTTCCGGACCCCAATTCAAATGTAAAGCGGTGATAACTTCATCAGATTTATTGACCATTTTATAAGTTACCTTAATTGTAGCCGACCTGTTTTCTGGAAATAAATCTGCGTTTACTTTTACATCAATAACTTTTGGCTGCGCAATTTTATCATACTTGCTCAATTGTTTTTCATACTCGGCAGAAGCAATGATTTTTCCATTATCTGTTTTGTAGTTATTCAGAATGTTGGTGTTGTAATAAATAAAGCCTCCCGAACCCATAAAAATGCAAAACAAAATAAAGAGTGTTGAAATCGTTCGAACATTCAATCGCTCTCTTGCTATTTGCCAACGTGCTTTTCTGCCAGAGTCAGTTCCTCGTTTCCAGAATAGATATCCAATGACTAGTAAAATGCCACCACAAGCCAACCAATAGGTTCTGAACCAAAATAGCGCTTCGGCAAAATGCCCAAATCCATTCATGTCAGATAACGTATAGTTTGGCGAGTAACTATACAAGTATAAATTGTTATCTATATTACCAAATTGATTCAATCCAAAAATGAATACCCAAATCGCAATAGCAACAACGTGTCCCATAAACTTTTTGACTACTAATGAATGCACAAAAAAGGCCAATAAAACGAAAATGATGTACTTCGGAAATTCGATTAAATACAAATCAGTGAGGTACATATCAAATTTGAAACGGAAATACCCTTTCATGATTTGGATAAGTACACCGTTAAACATAATGATGTTAACTAAGACAAAACTAACCAGCACTATCGATAAAAACTTAGCCCCATATACCAGGCGATTCGATAACGGAAGCGCACCAAATATCTGATCATAGTTAACGCTGCGTTCTCGATGTAATACTTCACCTGTTATAAATACGATAAGGACAAAGATGAGAATCATATACGTGTCATTTTTTATCTCTAGCATATTGTAGGTCGTTGGCAACGAAGTTGTTCCGTATAAAGGATTGCCAAGCCATGCATCGAAAAACAGAGCTAAGACAGACGCCATTAGAATGGCTATAAAGAAGTTATCTTTAATGATGTTCTTGAATTCCATAAAAGCTAAATCAATCCATAATCGAATACTTAAGCTTCTGGAAAACACTTTTGAAACCTTGGAAATTTTACTTAAGGTAGCAGATACATTGGCTTCATCCAAGTTGTCATTTTTCTTTTTTGGAGTATAATTTTTCTTTAAAAAGTTCATGAAGTCAAATCGGAATAATGCAAAAAGCAAAGTTGACACACCCAAGCCAACCCAGATAAGACGATTCCAAATAAGCATTCCTTGAAACGGAACCGTCATCGAGTTTTGTTCCTCTGGTGTCCAATAACGAATGATATTCAGATACGTTCCTAAACCAAAAGGGTCTAGTAAACTTGCCAAGTTCTGCTTTTCAATATCTTTCGTTAGGGTTATTGTAATAATATACATAATAAACAAAATGGCACCACCCGCATAGGCCAGCATCACCCTTTTTGTTAAACTCACCAACGAAAAGAAAATACATCCTGCAAAGAATAAATTTGTCCAATACAGCATGAAAGTTGGCTGCAAATAGTACCAAAGATGAAAACTTGTAAAGCGTTCAGCTTCCTCATAACCCGCATATGGGCCCATCATAAAACCTATCATTAATCCCAACTGCAATCCCACACTTATCATGAGCAGTATTGTCATGGAACCAAAAAAGCGGCCTAACAAATAGCCTTTCTCTGTAATGGGATAGGAAAAAAAGTAATGCTCGGTTTTATGCTCAATTTCCCTATACACGGGAACGCCCATAATAGCACTGGCCAGCATAATACCAAAAATGCTAAAGGTTGATATAATAGTGGCAATAGCAATAGGAGAGTTCACAAACACCTTCTCTGAATTTGGACCCTTTCCGCCAATAGCCATGATTAATCCAAACAACAGTAGTATAGCAAAGTAGGACCAGGTAGCGGGTCTATTTAATCTATATCTGATTTCGAATAGGAGTATTTCTTTAAACATAATTGAAGAATTTTATACGATTGAATGAAACAATTATGCTAAAGCACGAGCGATGCGGGAAGTGATTTCAGCAAAATACACGTCTTCTAAATTGGCTGTAAAGGCTTCAAAAGAGGCATCAGGTCTGTTATCGCTCAAGACATGAATGACGGTTTTCCCAGCTTTTAAATGCGTAGAAATAACTTGTAATTCGGTTCGATAGTTTGCCAGCTGATCTTTTTCAATGGCTTTGGTCCAAATTCGGCCTTTAACGCCTTCGGTTAATTCATTTGGATTTCCTTTGGCCACAACTTCACCCAAACAAATAATCGCCATGTTGGTACATAAGTTAGAAATATCTTCTACGATATGCGTTGACAAAATAACAATCGTATTTTCTCCAATTTCACATAATAAATTATGAAACCGATTTCTTTCAGCAGGATCTAAGCCAGCGGTAGGCTCATCCACAATCACTAATTTGGGATCACCAATCAAGGCTTGTGCAATCCCAAAACGTTGCTTCATACCACCCGAATAGGTTCCTAAACTTTTATTTCGGACATTCCATAAATTAGTTTTGTTTAAAAGCGACTGTACTAAATCTTTGCGTTCGCTCTTATTTGAAATACCTTTCAAGGAAGCAATATGATCAAGCATCGTATACGAACTAACTTTAGGATACACCCCAAATTCTTGGGGAAGGTATCCTAGAATTTTTCGAACTTCGGCTTTGTCTTTTAAAATATCCAAATCCCCTAGGAAAACTGAGCCGGAATCCGCTTGTTGCAAAGTAGCGAGCGTTCGCATTAAGGATGATTTCCCCGCTCCGTTCGGTCCTAAAAGACCAAACATGCCTTGAGGGATGTCTAATGTGATACCTTTCAATGCATGAACACCGTTTGAATAAATCTTGCTTAAATTCTTGATTTTTAATTCCATAATTTTATTGATCTTTTGATTGGTTAATGTTTTAACAATCTTTTTATTTTTGAAAATGAAAGCTCTTGCTGATTAAGCTTTCGATTTTGCACCGACTTCAAGGAAACAACACAAACCTCAAAGTTTGCCTAAAACCCACTTGTGCCCAACCATTGTTGGGTGCTGTTTTTCATTTTTGTTGCGTTGAATTAATAAATTTTACTTCCTCTTCACTCAATGGATATACATTATATTTTGTCCAAAAATTGTCGGTAAAACTATTTCCTGCTGGAAATAATGCTTTCTCACGATATCCATTGTCAGGAACTTCAACATTATCTTCAAATTCATAAACAAATAAATCACACGCAAAATCAAAATTATGATCAACCTTCTTTCCCATTTTTATATACATGCCAACCTGCCTTTTGCTGTATATCAAAACATACTGATTATTAATTATTTTAAACTTTGACCAAACTAACTGATTGGTACGTTTTCCTTTTGCAATTAGTAAGTTTCTGGTTTTTGCATTTTTCAAGTGATTCTCAGAAGTATAAATTTTAAATTCTAAAATACTTTTTGATTTTGGGTCAATGATCACATAGCCTTTATTCAACATTTCATCACTTTCTTCATTTGGGATGATTCGGATATGTTCATATTCGTCTCCATTGGCTTCCTTTTTAATTATCCTTTCAAACTCATAATCATCGCTTTTTAATAACTCTTCAATGGTTTCAAAATCATAAGCATTTTTCACAAAATCTTTTATGTTAAACACGGTATTGGTATTATCTATACTTTCATCATCTATAGTATTTAGATTGGTACTTTTCAATGCTCGATGCTGACCTAGCACTAAGGTTGATTTTCCGTTACCTTTTTTTATGAAATAGTCAACTAATGCATCTGAAAATTTAGTGTACTCACTATTTACTTTTACCATTTCTCTGTAATAACCTTTCAACAAAGTGTTTTTGTCGATTTTGTTTTTTGATGAATTAATTATTTTCGTCAGATAATCCTTCGGCTTTACGTTTGAAACTACTACTTCATCTAAAACATAAAATTTAGGTTTCAATAAAATCTCTTTTAAGTTTCCGTCAGACTCTATAGAAAAAGGTTCATAATTTATATGGCTAAATACAACTTTTGACTTATTGTTTATTAGTATGGTGAATTCTCCATTTTCGTTTGAAATTGAACCTGTAGAATTATTTTTTAATTCATTTTCACTATAAATACTGACATAGGGAATGGGTTGTAATGTTTCGGAATCTTTAACTACACCTTTGATTTTATTGTTTTGACACCAGGTTTGGTTGCTAATGAGTAAAAGGAAAATGCAAAGTCTTTTCATATGTAGTTTTCAATTTTTTTGGGTAAAATATCACCCCATGTTTCGGGACTTTACGGCTGTTGCTGATTAAGGAAGTCAAACTTTTCGGATGTGAGCGGACTTTAAGATTCAAGACAAATTTTGTAGTAAGCGCTAAACCCGAAATAGCGTAGAACCGGTTTTACCAATTCGGCTTTACATTACTTTTCCTTTTGAAGGGACTTTTATCAATACTTTTGCTCGTCAATGGATTTGGTAATGGAAGATTTAACTTTTCCAGTATGTTCCGTTGTTTTTGATTCAATCAGCATAATGAAACACTCCTCTTCTGATGAAACTCTGTGATTGATTCCTTTTTTCACAACAAAGAAATCATCTTTACGCATAATCAAATCTTCCTGATTTTCAATTTCCATCAGCAGCGAACCTTCTACTATGAAAAATAATTCGTCTTCGTTCTCGTGATGATGCCAGGGCACTTCCTGCCCCTTTATTTTGACCACTTTAATATATTGGTCATTTACTTCGCCAATAATCTTTGGTGAATAATAGTCGACCATGCTCAAAAACGCATCATTTACATTCATCTTTTAAACAGTTTACTTTTGACAATTTTGCCCTCTCTTTTTGCCAGGTAATAAAGTATGATTCCAATGAGTAATAAAAATGCTGTTGTAAAAATGGAATCTTCAACTCCAACGGCACCACCTGTTAATAGTTCAGGACCGCTGAATTTTGATTGAATAATACTGCCCATATCATTTAGCCCTGTGAGATTGGAGCCATAAAATGGCTGGGAAAAATTCCAACCTAAATGGAAGAAGAATGGCAGCCAGATTCTTTTCGTATAGATAAACATCATCCCCATCGTAAATCCCCAAATCAAAGTGGAAAAGAGGCTAAAGAGGCTGAAATTTGGATTAAAAATATGTTGCATTTCTACTAACATTCCAATGACAAGGCTGACATGCGTACCTAACCAATCTTCACAGACACGAACGATTAACCCTCTATGAAATAGATCTTCAACGATGGCCGCAAATAGTAACAACGTGAAAAACTTTAGGGGGTAATGAGCTGTTGTAATACTACTAGCTTGATAATATCCTAATAGGTATAAAATGAAAATGACTACTGAGATGGTAAAAAAGCCGAAGAAAAATCCTCCAAACATTTCTTTAGGCAAATAGCGTAGGGATAGCTCTGTTATTTTTCTTTTATCATAAAAACGAAATAGAAAGTAATACGCGGCCAATAAAACCAAAAAGGAAATACAATGAATGATGGGGTTGGCTATATTTTTATCCTGAATGATGCTATAAAAAAGTGGTTTTAATACAAAGTTTTGAATGACTACGAATAGTGAGAAGCAAACGACAATGCCTACGATAATTTTAGTAATGGGAAAGTACAGTACTCTTTTGACGGATGCCTTCATATTTTTCGGATTTGTGTTTTCTATGATCTGGAAAAGACCGATCATGTCACACAAAATCTCTTGTGTTGAAAGTTTCTGTAAATAGAAATACATAATATCTTTGTAACAAGTACATACAAGAATGTACCCTACATACCAGAACTATACTATCGTTGATGGTCAACACGTTAAAAATTCAAGAAAATGAAAAAAAAATCGAGTAAAGCGTATTGCGCAGTGGATTACGCCTTTCAACGAATTGGAGGAAAGTATAAAGGAAGAATTTTGTGGGTCTTGAAAGATGGTATTTTACGCTATGGAGAGTTGAAAAGAGCGGTGGTGGGGATAACGCCAAAAATGCTTACCCAGACTTTAAAAGAGCTGGAAGGTGACGAGCTGATTACAAGAAAGGTCTATCTGGAGGTTCCACCTCGAGTGGAGTACGCACTTACCTCTACCGGGAAGGAGCTGATTCCGGTCATTAAACAAATGCGCGCCTGGGGTGAAAGGCAAATGTCCTTCAAGTGAAGGAATGTAAACTCCAGGGGCATTGTCAATCATGTCACTTGCTACCTTCATCAAAAGTTTTTTAGCGCGTTGGACTTTCAGAACCAAATCTCTTTTCTTCACAACGGGCCGGGGAAACGGCACTTATTGGCGGGCTTTGGAGTGGGAGGGGGAAGTGCGGCTTGACAATGTGTGGCGATGCTGTGATGGAAATGCAATAGGGATAGAAGCAAAAAGCACGAAGCGCGTTGGCAGGAGTGAGGCCGGACTTGAAGCGAATAGCCCGGGCCTCAGGCATAGAAAAATTTTCTTTACAAAGTAACCAAATTGGTTACTTTTTGGTTTATTTGTGCATGAACATTTACAATCGGAGCTCGCTCACTGCTTTTTATAAGGAGCATCCCGATTGCAAAGCCACACTGGAAAAGTGGTATCATGATGTGGAATCAAAAAACTGGAAAAAACCCGGAGACATTGCACGGGATTTTAATACAGCCCGAACTATAAAAAATAGCCGTGCGATTTTTGAGATCAATCATAATGACTACCGCCTAATCGCTGAAATAAACTACCTTAAAGGCTGGGTGTTCATAAAATTTATTGGAACCCATGCAGAGTATGATAAAGTGGATGCAGGGGTCGGTGAATTTGTTTAAAAACCAAAAGAGAAAATTATGAAATTCAAAATACTTAAAACAAAAAAGGATTACCTGATTGCCCTAGAGCGCTTTGAGGAGATATTTCAGGCAAAGCCAGGATCACCTGAAAGCGATGAAGCAGATATCCTTTCTCTCTTGATAAAGGAATACGAGGAAAAACGTTATGTCATTAAAGCACACAATCCGCTGGAAGCCATTAAGTACAGAATGGAGCAACAGGGTTTAACCAATAGTGACCTTGCTGGGATCCTTGGCTTTAAAAGTAGAGTAACTGATATTTTTAATAAACACCGGAAGTTGAACCTTACCATGGTGCGCAAGCTTCACACTCAATTGAATATTCCACTTGAAACCTTAGTGAAAGAATATTAGATATTCTACATCAGCAACGGCTCATTATGTAACTGGTACCGTTTAAAGCATCTATCTTGTTACATAATTTATATTATGTTAAATAGATTAAAACCAATTGCCTATCCCTTCCCTGCATGAGTGCTAAAACGCAGCAGTCTGTTGTGTAGGTGACGGAACCAAACAGACGCAAAACGTTTCGCAACCCAAGCCAATGCTCACGGTGACATGAATCCCCCTATTTTGGTTTTATTCTTATTTTTGTGTAAATAATACACAAAAAATGCAATCCATTAAACTATCCGTAGATGCCGTGGTTTTTGGGTATGATCCTGAGGATGGTGTCTCCGTTCTTTTGATTACCCGAAAATATGAACCATTTCAGAAGTTCTGGGCACTTCCAGGAGGACTGGTAAAGAACGAAGAGTCCCTGGAAGACGCGGTTAGGCGAGAATTGAAGGAAGAAGCAGGCATGGATGTCAGTTATTTGGAACAACTCTATTCTTTTGGGAAGCCGGACCGAGACCCAAGAAACCGAGTGGTATCTATAGCGTACTATGGATTGGTGCGTCCCAAAGACTACCAGATTTCAGCACAAACTGACGCAGAAGACGTGGCCTGGTTCAATATTAAAAAACTCCCCCGCCTGGCATTCGATCATAAACACATCGTAGACACTGCCATTAAGCGATTGAGAGGAAAGATGGCTTACGAACCAATCGGATTTGAATTGTTAGATAAGAAATTCCCCTTTTCAGATCTGGAGAAGCTATACCAGTCTTTGCTTGATCGCGAACTCGATAGACGTAACTTTAAGAAGAAAATAATGGCCTACGGTTTTTTAGAAGAGTTAAAGGAGCGTATTCAACGTGGTGCCGGCCGGCCAGCGAAGCTTTACCAATTTAGCAAAAAGACCTATTTCGAACTTAAGGAGAATGGATACAATTTTGATCTTTTTCTCTGAAAATCAATACATTAACTAATTATTGTAATTTTTACACAAAATAGAGCGCCAAAATGCATCTTTCGTGATATATTTGCGTATATATTACACAAATAGGAATTATGAATACCACCATCGGAGTTATCATTGCCCGCTTTCAGTGTCCCTACTTACATGACGGTCACAAAACACTCATAGCGTCCGTCCAAAAAAATCACAATAAGCTCGTCATCGTCTTAGGGGTCTCCCCTGTTCTGGGTAGCCGCAAGAATCCACTTGATTTCCATACACGTGAAAAAATGATCAAGAAGGCTTATCCGGAGGTGGTGGTTCTACCCCTCTCCGATCATCCACTTGATTGGAATTGGTCGTTAAATCTTGACCACTTGCTCAGTAACTCCTTTCCAGGATCTAAATTTAAACTGTATGGTAGTCGCGATAGCTTCATTAGTTACTACAGTGGGCGCTTCGAAGTGGTAGAACTTCCGGAAACGGGTTCACACAACGCCACACTTATTCGTGAAAAAATAAGTGATCAGGTGTTGGATTCTGAGGAATTCAGAACAGGAATAATCTATGCCTACTCGAACACGTATCTCAAGGTGTATCCGACCGTTGACATCGCTCTGTTCCGCCACAACAAAACAGAAATACTTTTAGGAAAAAAAGCGATTGATCATAAATGGCGCCTGCTCGGTGGTTTCTCCGATCCCACAGATGAAAGTTATGAGGATGCCGCAAAGCGAGAACTCACAGAGGAGTGTGGAGCCGTTGAAACAACTGAGCTGCTATACGAGAAGTCCTTCCGGGTAAACGACTGGCGTTACAAATCTGAAGAAGATAAGATTATTACATGCCTTTTTTCGACTGACTATGTGGCCGGTAATCCGAAAGGAAGCGATGACATTGCAGAAGTTAAGTGGTTTCCGTTGACAGCAGTTGAAAAACTACTGGAGCAGAAAGAAACTGCTGAAGAACATGACCCCCAACTCACACTATTAATCTCCAAGTACAACCAAAAATAGTCGATTATGAAAAAACAGAATCTCTTATTACTCGCGGATGCCTATAAATACTCGCACTATAGCTTATATGCCCCCGGCACCACTAAAATCTATTCTTACCTCGAAAGTCGCGGTGGTCTCTTTACCGAAACCATGTTTTATGGACTACAATATTTTTTGAAGGAGTATTTAGAGGGGCAAGCCTTTACCAACGAGGATTTAGATGAGGCCGAGGAATTGCTTACCGGTGTTTTTGGAAGAGCAGGCATTTTCAAGCGAGAGAACTTTGACTACATTCTTAAGCGGCATGGAGGGCGCTTACCCGTGCGGATCAACGCTGTTCCCGAAGGAACCATCGTTCCTGTCAAAAATGTGCTCCTCACCATAGAGAACACCGATCCGACTTGCTTTTGGCTCACCAATTTCCTGGAAACGCTACTGATGCAAGTGTGGTATCCATCTACGGTGGCCACCCTTTCTCACGAAATTAGAAAAATGGTTGAATCTTACTTCGAACAAACCGCGGACGAGTCTGCCAAAGCCGGGATTGATTTCGTGTTAAACGACTTCGGCTTTAGAGGCGTAAGTTCGGTAGAAAGTGGGGGGCTCGGTGGATCTGCGCACCTGCTGAGTTTTATGGGCAGTGATACGGTCTACGCATCCGCCTTTGCCAAAAAATACTATGCTGCTAAAAAGACATATGGCATGTCCGTTCCTGCTACGGAGCACTCCATTATGACATTGCTTGGGCAAGCAGGCGAAAAACAAACTTTTGAACACGTACTGGATGCCTATCCGACCGGAATCCTTTCTTGCGTAAGCGACTCCTACAACATTTTTAATGCCGTAAGCGAGTTGTGGGGAAAGGAGTTTAAAGAGAAGGTTCTTCAACGCGATGGCACGCTCGTTATCCGGCCGGATTCAGGAGATCCTATCCAGACATTGTTAAAAGTCTTTTCCCTGTTATTTGATCGGTTTGGGTTCTCGGTGAATGGAAAAGGATATAAAGTGTTACCAAGCCAGGTACGCGTCATTCAGGGAGACGGTGTCGATTATGATTCAATTCAGACCATCTATCGGTCCCTGAAAGACCATAGAATCTCTGCTGAAAATTTAGTGTTAGGTATGGGTGGCGCCTTGCTTCAAAAAGTCAATCGAGATACACAAAAATTTGCTCTTAAATGCTCCTACGCGGAAATCAATGGAAGAAAGGTGAGCGTGCAGAAATCTCCCCTGGAAATGGACGAACATGGTGAACTAACCAAATCGTTCAAATCCTCTAAGGCTGGCAGGTTAAAACTGATCCAAACTACTATGGGACTAAAAACTGTTGCAGAACAGGAGCCTGGAGAAGACATCCTCAAAACTGTTTTCGAAAATGGTGAGATTAAAAGGGCCTTTACATTTGAAGAACTTCGCCAGCATGCCTCGGATACCAAACTTGTCTTCGCTTAATATGGAAAATATCTTAAAACTATACTGCACAAGCACCGCCACAAAATTAGGAAAAGCGATTGCTGATCAATTAAAATATCCATTATACTTTACACACGTAGAGAAATTTTCGGATGATGAGTTGTTTGTTAAATTCAATGAGAGTGTGCGCGGCCAAGTAGTTGCCCTGGTTGCAAAAATTCACATGCCGTATGATAATATCTTTGAATTATTAATGACCATTGATGCAGCTAAAAGGTCTTCCGCCAAGGAAGTGATCCTGGTGATACCCTACTTGCCACACAGCAGACAAGAGCGCAGGGATGGTCAGCGCACGGCTATTTCCTCGAGGATGGTAGCCGATATGATTCAATTAATGGGAGCCGACAGGCTCATCACATTGGACTTACATACGAATGCCATCGAGGGGTTCTACAAGATACCTGTCGATCCTCTCTCCTCTTTGCGACTATTCCTGAACCACCTTCAGGGATCAAAAATTGAAAATCTTTGCTTGTGTAGTCCAGACTTTGGAGGGATCAAGCGAATCAAACAGTACAAGAAGAATTTGGAAGCGGAAATAGTCGTAATCAACAAGGAGCGTCTGAAGGCCAATGCAGTGGCCAGCATGGAGATTATCGGAAATGTAACCAACAAGAATGTTGTGATTATTGATGATCTGGTAGACACTGCCGGTACGCTGTGTAAAGCTGCAAATCTATTGATGGAGCAAGGTGCGTATTCTGTTCGGGCATATTGCACACATGGAGTGCTGAGTGGGGAGGCCTTGGAAAACCTGAGTCACTCAAGGATTGAAAGACTCTATATATCTGATACCGTGAAGGAAGAAGTGAGACATCCCAAAGTTGAGGTGATCAGTTGTGCCTCTGTACTAGCGAATGCCCTAGCGAATATAACTTCAAATAAAAGTTTAAGCCAACTATGATTACGAGAGCTATCGAAACCTGCTTACGTACCGCCACTGAGAAAAGATGGAACAAGACCTATTGGGCCTTCGACATCCATGGAACCATTTTAAAACCCACCTACAAACCCAGTGAAATCAGCACAGAGTTTTACCCTCATGCCAAAGAGGCACTGCAAGAGCTAAGCAAACGTAACGATATTGTCAAAATTCTGTACACGTGCTCTTACCCTGATGAGATTACGCAATACCTGGATTACTTCGAATGCTTTGGAATACGATTTGACTACGTGAATGAGAACCCGGAAATCGCTGATGGTGGATATGGATATTATAAGGACAAATTTTACTTCAATGTGTTAATGGACGACAAGGCCGGTTTCGATGGCGAAAACGATTGGCTGCCTATCCTGACATTACTTAAAAATGGTTATGGAACATTTAGAAAATAAACTGAACGCTTCAATTATAGAGGCTATGCGATCGGCAGAAATTACCAATGAAGCATTTGAATTTTTCTGGGAAACGAATTCTCCATTCTCGCAATGGCATAGATGCTCTTTTCATTCAAAACTTCTTTTTCCGGTAGCTGGTTTTGATGAAGAACTTAGTTTCTCTTCTGCAGAACAATTCATGATGGTTCACAAAGCGTTGCTTTTCAACGATGTGGAAACCGCCAAAAAAATAATGATGACTCGAAACGTACGCGAACAGAAGTCATTTGGAAGACAGGTGAGCGCATTTAATGCTGCGGAATGGGACCGTGCAAAAGTGATGGTCGTGCATGAAGGAAATAAAAGCAAGTTTCAACAAAATCTCGATTTGCATCGCGTACTACTGGCTACAAAAGGTAAGACGCTGGTGGAAGCTGCGCCCGATGATACTGTTTGGGGTATAGGTCTGTTACGGACTGATCCCCGCGCGCAGAAAAGAGAAACCTGGTTGGGCACAAATTTTCTAGGCCATGTACTGACGGCTTTGCGAATAGAGTTAACGGGAACTTACTAAAACACACTAAGTAACACTAAATATATGTTCGGACTAAATTTCAGCAAATTTGACTCCATGACTTATGTAATTCATAACGTCAATGGAAAAGTAAAGCGAGAAGGGAAAGCGCTTAGCTTTTTCTATTTCTCTCCGGTATCAACGATTGTGGCAGTCCCTCTTGGTAGTCGGGATATTCAGTTTATCTTTAGCGAGACCACACGCGATTTTCAAACAATCACGATTCAGGGGCAAATCACTTACGTTATTGACAATCCCAAGGCCTTGGCCGAGCTATTTGATTTTACGCTGACGGACAACAGTGCAAGCAATCACGTTGAAAATTTTGAAAAATTGAATCAACGACTGAATAACGAAGCACAAACAGCCACTTCCTCCTTCATACAAGGACTTTCGTTAAAGGATGCTCTGCGAGGGGCAAAATCAATTAGTGATGAAATATCCACTGGATTAAAATCTTCTCATGCTATTAAGATGTTAGGTGTTGAGATTGTGAGTATTGACGTGTTGGCCGTGCGCCCTACGCCTGAAATGGCTAAAGCACTGGAGACTGAAACCCGCGAAGCTCTCCAAAAAGACGCTGACCATGCCGTTTATAGTCGCAGAAATTTCGCTGTTGAACAGGAACGGAGAATTAAAGAAAGTGAGTTGAATACTGAAATTGCCGTACAGGAAAAGCAGAAACAAATAAACGAGAAGACCTGGGAAATCAAGAAGATTGATGCTGATCAGGCGCGCAAGTTGCGGGAAATGAAAATGGAGGCCGATTTAGCGGTGGAAGAACAAAAAACAAAGTTGACGGAAATACAAGCGGCCAACGACAAACGAATTGCCGACTCAAAAGGGTATATGCTTGAAAAGACCTTGCAACCTTATAAAGAGTTGGATTGGAGGACACTGATGGCTATTCAACCTGGAAGTCTTAGTGCGGTGGATAACATCGGATTTGCCTTTCGTGAGTTAGCCGAGAATTCGGGAAAAATTGGGACCCTTAACATTACTCCCGACTTACTCGAAACTGTAATCAAAAGTCAAAAGGCAAAATAAATCATGGCTTTTGAAAATGTTACGGTGGTCATTGGAAAGACACGGCTTGAGCAGTTGATTGATCGCTTCCATACAAAGGCTCAGGCACGCTTCTACATTGAACACGCTGGTGGTAATTTTCAGGAGTACGAAGATGAGCATGATACCTTCCGAAGATCATTGGACTTCGTAGTTGGTGCTGCTGGCAGAAATGCAAAAATGAAGTTAGTGGAGCGGAAATTTCTTCCTAACTTTCTTTTCAGCGAGCGTGATGTAGTCGTGGCATTGGGGCAGGATGGATTGGTGGCCAACACAGCAAAATACATCAAAGATCTTCCGCTTCTGGGGGTAAATCCAGATCCCAAGAGGAATGATGGTGTCCTCTTAGCTTTTACTAGCGCCACGTTTGAAGCGGGTCTGGTAGGTGTCCTGGAAAATCGCTTCCGTTGCAAAGAAGTAACCATGGCACAAGCGGTAACGAATGATGGCCAAAAGTTGTTAGCCTTTAACGATCTATTTGTGGGTCCGGCCACTCACACGTCTGCTCGCTATCAACTCAGTTTTGCCAGTAATTCTGAAATTCAGAGTTCCAGTGGACTCATTGTGTCCACCGGAGCCGGTTCAACGGGGTGGCTAAGCTCAGTAATGAACATGTCCAGCGGTGTTTACTCAACATTTCATCACGCTCGAACGAATAAATTGAATTTCAAAATGAACTGGGATGACGACCGGCTCGCTTTTGTTGTACGGGAACCCTTTCTGAGCAAACACTCTCAGATAAGTGTAACGGCTGGCATCATTACCCCTACCCGTCCCCTTCGTCTTGAGTCGCAAATGCCTTTTAATGGGGTCATATTCAGCGATGGTATCGAATCCGACTTCATCCAATTCAATGCCGGATGCAAGGTAGAAATTACGTTGGCCAACCAGAAGGCAAATATTGTGCAATATCAAAACTAAGCTTATGAAAATACAAAATATTGAAAGCTGCTTCCTAGGACTAGCCATTGGCGATGCCCTGGGAGTTCCTGTTGAATTTCGAAATCGTTCCGCTCTCGAAAGCAATCCAGTAAAAACAATGACAGGATTTGGTTGCTGGAATCAACCGCCTGATGGAACGTATGAGAGAAACATCGGGTATTACCCACCGTCATTTTAGATCCGTGTTTTCCTGCTTCATTTTTTCAAAAGTTGTGGCCAAACTATTTGATGGTCTAGAAAAAAAAGATGCCTACCATAGTGCCATGGAGGAGGTAAAGAGCTATATCAATACTCAGACATTTAACCCCAAAGAGATTGAACTGTTTAAAAGAACCATCAGCGGTAGGCTTCTTGATGCTGCTAAAGATGATATTTACTCAAGTGGATATGTGCTTCATACCCTAGAAGCCAGTATCTGGAGCTTCCTCCATACAGAAACATACAAGGATGCCGTACTGAGAGCAGTAAATCTTGGTGGAGATACCGATACCACTAGTTGTGTGACTGGTGCTTTGGCGGGGTTGTATTACGGAAAAGAAACGATTCCTACAGACTGGATAGAAACCCTAGTCCGAAGGCACGACATTGTATTACTGGCAACAAATTTTCAAAAGTGCATAGAGAATGTGATCTTAGCGAAAAGCTAAGATTACTATGTACTTACTCTTTCCCGGACGCCATCACCTGTTGACGCAATTCCAATTCGACTACTTGTCAGATATCTTGAATAAACAATTGGAACAAATTCAGGATATTAACGGCAATTCACTTGGAAAGAATGGTGCAATTGAAGCAGTTATCTTTGCGGTAACATCAGCCAATCATAGTAATACACGAAGAAATCCTGTACCGTTTTATATTCGGGCCTTGGCCTTGGAACAATTCGGCAAGTCCCTCCCGGTACCTTGTTTTATTTACGGAATAGATGATGTTGGCAGCGTGGCTAATTTTTCGAGCTACACAATAAAACGTCTGAAGCACGATAGCGAAGGAATTCTGGATCTAAAGCCTGATAACACAGCAGTACTTTGTTCTACACCCGTGCTCGAAATGTACGAGAAAGAAGGATTCAAAATACTTCCAGCGGAATTGGAGAACCGGAAATTATGGAAATACAAGACGTTACTCCCCTGGGATATCGTTGAGAAAATTGCGGCACAGCCCAGTTGGCAATCCGATCCAATGATTACTAAAGCCATCCACAGTTCTTCCTTTGCTATCTGGACTAAATATTCTCTGGGAAAGAAAATTCAAATGCTTTTTAGAGATAGAATGATCTCAGAGGATGGAGACATCACTACGACACGAGACTACAACTCGTATGTGCGACAGATGGATGAAATTGCTACACTCAAGTATCAGGATACTGCCGGGCATATTCGGCAGGGACGGATTGGGGATATTGGGTGTGCGGTGGGATCTTGGATTAAGTTGGCATGTTTGGATGAGCGACTACGGGAGTCCGATTTTTATGGAATCGAAGTAGCCAGGCATCTTTATGACATTTGTCAACAACGCAAACATAATGGAGAGTTTAAAAATCCGTTTGTTTTCTTCTCGCAACAAAACGCAGTAACCGGCTTGGTGTTCGACAAGAGTTCTATGAACACCATTCACACATCTTCTCTCACACATGAAATCGAATCGTATGGAAGCAGAGCTGATCTGTTGTCCTTTATCAAGAACAGGTATGAAGAATTGGCTCCCGGGGGAATTTGGATCAATCGGGATGTGGTAGGACCTGCCAAAAAAGATGAAATCGTTTTAATGAGATTAAATCAGCAGGATGGTCGCAACGAGGATTTTGAAAAATCTTTTTCGACCCGGGAAGAGCTTGCCAACTATTTGGCAGGCCTATCCACACACGCGCGCTTCCTTCGATTTGCCAATGATTTTAGAAAGAAAGAGGGATACACACTCAGCTATGAAAGTGTGGAAATCCAAAAGAAGCAATACTTTCGGTTGGCATTAAAGGACGCGTGCGAATTTATGAGTCGAAAGGACTATACTGACAATTGGGAAAGCGAAATGCATGAGACATTTTGTTTCTGGGATTTTGAGGAATGGAAGGGGCATCTCGAAAAAGTGGGATTTACAATAGCTGAAAAATCCAATGCCTATTCAAACACATGGATTGTACAGAATAGATTCGAGGGCAAAGTAGAATTATTCAGTAATCACGAGTCACCCACAAAGATTGAATATCCAGTGACCAACATGCTTCTTTTAGCTGTAAAGAATTGATGGGATTTTCGCGGTGCTTAGTTGATTTTAACTACAACGGAAGGATGCCGGAATCACAATGATTCAAACAGTTATTACAGTTTTGGACAATTTTACTTTTGGGGTCAAAAAATAATTCAATTAAAAAGTTATTGCACCACCACCCGCTGCACGCTAACGGTCTCAGCCTGCGTGACCCTGACGACATAAACACCTTTGGCCATCCGGCTGCCAGATTGGTTCACCGCGCCCCACTCCATTTGCTGATGGAAGCTCTGCTTGAAGACTACGCGCCCGGTTACATCCAACACTTCAAAAGAAGTAACTGTCAGCGGGTTATCCACTTCCACAAAAAGTGTTTCGGTAAAAGGATTTGGATAGATCTGAACTCCATTTTCCGGAAGCACCGCGGTTATCAAATTGCATTCGCCCGGCAGATTGGCATCCATCCAGTCAAGACGTTGCTGTATCCAGGTCTTCAGAAAATTCAGCTCATCGGCATACGTGGCACCCACAAATTGGTTGGGCCATACATACGTACCTAAGATCGGCCAGCGTGTGTAGTTACGCTGCTGGGCAGCATTCAACACGGCCGCTATCGAATCAATCTTGTTGGGAAAGTATTGATCTGTTAAAAAGCTGGTGCGCAGTCTGGTCCAGCGGCATTTCATCTGATCGGCAAAGGCAGGATCCTGCATCATGCGCCTGAACCAGAACATGCGGTATTGATCGTTCCACATCCACCCCGGGGCAAATTGGGCGTTGGCCAGGTAATCTACATTTCCAAAAGCCAGATTAAAATCCCACAGCGGTCCCAGGTGTAGTTTGCCTCCATCACTGTCCTTTTCTTTATACAGATAGGTGCTAAACACAAATCCATCAATGTTCTTCCCGATCTCGTTCACCAACATGAAGTCGATCGTTGATGGCAGATCCAGGAAAGACTTAAATCCGGTCGTGTTGTTTGTAAACGTGGCGGTAGTCAAGGCGTTTTGAAACGAACGCATGTAATTGCGGATGTAGTTACGCTGGGCTTCGACCAGCTCCTCTCCGGCCGGATCAAAATATTGAAACGTGATATCATTCTCGCCTGCCAACATAGGCGATGGCGTGGCCGTCCAGCCCGGATAATCGTTGCCGTCCAGTTTATCGACACGCAGAATATACCCACCGGTCAGTTCATCGCTACTTACATCCCCTGGCTGCAGGGTGGCAATGTCCACCCGGCTAATGTCGCGTTTGATGCGCTCGATCAGCACATACACACCTTTGTAGTCATCGTTAATGACCACTTCGGCAAACCGCGTGCGCGGAGCATACCTGCCCATGTCACGACCCAGTTGATAAGCCAGTACATCACGCATCATGGTCTTATCCGTATAAGGGGCATACAATATCCAGTCATTTTCGGGTGGCATGCCCAGCAGCGAAGCATTAAAATTGCTGCCATCGACTTTTTGTGTTTCTATGCTATAGGATTTTTTAGGAAACCCCTGCGAGGACTCCCCTCGGGTCTCTATCGTAATTCTGCCGTCATAATTGGTAAAGGAATCCGACAGCCGGTTTGGAATTCCCGCGCCCTGGTCAATGATGCCCATGTGTGCTACAATCCTTGGATCATCCTGAATAAATTGTCCGTTGGTGTTAATGACAATGATGGGCAGGTTGGATGAAAAATCCAGAGGCCCTGTAAACCAGGAAGGTGTTGGCAGGTAGGTCTGGCCGGAGTTGTCCGTAATCCCCACGGAGAAAAACACACGAGCCGTTAAATCTGATGAACTGATATTCTCATTGTGCACCTGGATCGCGAGTGTATTTTCTCCAGTTGTCAACAAACCGTCCAGTTGCTCCTTTCGGATTAAAATTCCTTCCGGAGCTTGCCCCTGATAAATAACGGCTTCGTGCAGACCGACACTTGCCTGATTGAATGGAACGGTACCCGCAGGCATAAAGGCACGCGCCACCTCTACGCCATTCAGGTAGGCGATGTAGCCATCGTCATAGTCGATGTGGAGCAGCGCGTCTTTAATTTTATCGCGGTTGGTGATGGTAAACTTTCTGCGCAGAAAAACCGATATCACCGGACTGATGACGGTTCGATCATCGCCATCGCCATACCCCACACCGCCCCTTCCCTCCTGCCAGAGTTGGTCGTTAAATGCCGGTGTTTGCCAATTGGCACCCGGTGCGGAAGTACCCGGCCAGTAGCGCCACTTCATGCTGTCATACACCACGGTCTCCCAATGATGGATCGTCTGCCCCACACATTGTATGGCAACGAACATCAAGCCACCCCACCAAACGCATGCTCTCATATTCATCCCGGAGCCAGTTCAGATAATTCAGGCGACAAATAATTTACCAGCGGACGCTGTTGCAGCACTTCCGAATAACTCAAAAACTCGAGGTATGCGAGATAGATTTGTTGCTTCAGTCGGGCGGCCATTGTTTTCAAGCTAATCAAATTGCTTTGGAGGCGTATCCCCGCGCTGGGATTACTGTCATTCATCTGTTGCAGCGTGGTGGCCAGCGTACCCACCTTCAGATCATTCATCATGGTGTTCACCTCTGTGTATCGCTTCAACAGGCTTTTGATTTTCGCCTGCATCAATTCCCGACCGGCTTGCTGATCATTTCTGGCCTGGTCGCGATCGCCTTCTGCTTCGATCACCTCCAGCTTACGTTTCGTCATATCGCCTTTATTTGGGTTGAAGATCGGAATGGTAATTCCTGCGGAGATGCTCCACGGCTTTCGGCCCTGCTCTATACGAAAGTCCTGATACTGGGTTTGCAGGAATCCTACGCTTACGTTGGCTTTTTCCAGCAGCCATTCGGTATTCGCCAGGTCCACTTGTTTTTGCCGATACGCTACCTCACCTCCGATGGTCTGTGCCTGTGCCAGGCTGTCCACCACCGCCTCCAGCTTTTGCAAGGAGATGATCTTCGAGGCCGGCCAGTTAATTATTTTGAGCTTAGCTTTTTCAAACAAACCCTCTACCCTTTTCCGCTGAAGGTCGATGTCAAAGCGGGCTTCTTCCAGTTCGATCACTTTTTCCACCTGATCCAGTTTTAACTTGACATAGTCACCGGCATCAAAATATCCGGAGTAGCGTTGTGCTTCCAGAATGGAAATCAATTTTTCGGTGGTGTGTTTGTCCTCTTCTTTCAAGGCCTGAATTTCGTGGTAATACACCCATTCAATAATCACCTGATAGCGTGCCAGCAGCGATTCTTTTACCTGCCGGTCGCGATTCAATTGAACGAATTCCTGATACGATTTAAAATATTGGTTGGTGCGCTTCACTTCCCAGGGGTTTGCTGCGTTTAGCCGCAATGCAAAATCCTGTCGCTCCGGATCCAGTTGGTTGCTGCGCGTCCGAAACTCCAGCTTCTGTATGGGAGCCAGCCGATAGGGTTTTGTATTTAAAAAATCGTCCTGATGGGTGAACGATTTGAGAGCGGGCTCCTCCAGGGCTGCATACAAAAAATCTTCCATGCTTACCTGACCTTGCGCCAGTAAAGGAAACAAGAAAAAAAAAGACCAGGCCACCCGCTTCATCGCACCACCACCTTTTCACCATTCGCCAGCAGATTCTCTGCCGGCACTTCAATAAACACCTCCTGACCAAAGGCTGTGGTGGCCGTTGACTTTTGAAGAATGACCGGAAGCTCGCTTACCGAACCATAGCCAATCACTTTTCCGGTCACCGTATTTCTTCGCTGATCATAGGAGGAAACAGAAACGGTGGCCCCGATGGGATACCGATCCGATTTCTTGCCAATCAGATAGACGATAATGGTGGTCGGTCGCCTGGGATTCACTTCCATCAAGGGAGTAAAGGCATCTACCTGCTCCCCGGCTTTTACGAACACATTTTTAACCACCCCGGCAGCACTCGCATACTTGTTCAGCTTGTTTTTCTCATTCTTCAATAACTCTAATTCACTTTCCTGCAGTACAATCTGATTCTCCAGCAATTTTTGTTCAGTGGTACTTTCCTGCAACACATCTTTCACTTTGATTTCCTGCGCCATCAGGTGCATCTTCTTTTGTTGTTTCAGGGAATTGATTTTGATTTCCAGCGGACTATCGGTTTCCGATTTGTTGGTGGAGGCAAAATCCCGGGTGAGCGTTTCATTCATGGTCAGTTCACTGGTCGTTTGCCGGATCTCAAGGTCTATTTCTTCCAGGGTGATGTTATTTTGGGCCCGGATGTAAGAAATCTCGGCTTGGGTCAGTTTTGCTTTTTCTGCCCGCTCCGATTTTAATACCGAAATGCGGTTGAAGAGTTTGGCGATCTCTATTTCCAATGATTCGCTGGTGAGTTCGATCAGCAAATCTCCCTCGTTGACTTCCTGGCCTGGCACCACTTTGATTGACTTCACCAGGGCCGATTTATCGGAATTGATTTTATATTCCTTGCTTTGAGCAACGCCAATAGAAGAGTCACCGCTCCCTTTGAAGTAACGCGAATTGACAAACAACATCGTCAGGAACATCGCCCCGATCAAGACATAAAACCCATTGATGCGCGCTTTCATTAGCCGGGTATTACTTCGTTGGATGATACCTTTACTTGCTTCACGCCTTCTAATTTTCGTAACACAGCTACCAGGTCTTCCTTGCCAAATTCTTTTTTCAGCGAAACCGCATAGTGATAGCGCAAGGTATTTTCTTTCGTTACCATAATGGTGATGGCCCGATGCTCAGTCACATAGGCTGTTAACACTTTCAGCACAGCTTCCAACCGATCGGAATTTTCAAGAGTAAAAAACAAATGGCTGTGGTGCGCAAAGCTTCTGAAGGGTGAGAAATGCAATAACACGGCCACCAGACAGAACAGAATGGCTCCTACGAAGGAAATGGTAAATCCGTATACTCCGATGGCCAAGCCGGTACTTAACGCAGCAAACAGAAACAACACATCGCGCGGATCATCAATTCGGGTGCGAAACCGGATAATGGCCATGGCTCCAAACACCCCCAGGCCGCGGGCCAGACTATCGCCAATCGCCATCATGACCAACGTAGTCACTACCGCTCCTAGCACCAACGACTGAAAAAAGTTTTTAGGATAATAATCTCCTGTAAAGGTGAGCTTGTGGGTAATGGCAATGATGGAGGATAGCAGAAAAGCCCAGACAAACGAGTAGGTAATATTGATCAGTTGGGGATACTCGTAAACGGGCTGATCAGGAAACAGTTCAAACATGAAGCGGTAATGTTAGGTATGAATCAATTGGATTGTCCGGGAGTTGGTGATGCAAAACTTTTCCAGGTAGCCGCTCCGTTCATGACCCGCCCCCACGAAACATCTTCGCTTTGCGTGCCGAAGGTATAGTCATCTACTTTCCGCCCATCTATATAATATAATCCTACATCCTCTCCCGTGTTGCTTAAAGAAAAGTTCAGATGCACCGGTCCTTGCGAAGGCTGCCCATCCGCCCACAACACCAAAAATCCACCCGGAGGAATGAGCGTAGCTGATGGGTTATCGGATGATATCTTATCTTTAAAGGGATCGTTTTTATCATCAGACAAATACCAATCTGCTATATTGACGGCTACATTCCCTTTATTGTAAATCTCAATCCAATCGTCAAATTCATTTGTGCCACTGCTGTTGTCAGGGCAACAGGAAGTATTAAAAGCCATAAACTCGTTGATCACCAATAGAGGCAATGGGTCCGTATTCAAAAGATAATTTTTAGCTTTGGCTGGTGCGGTAGCGGGTTCAAAACTAGACTTTCCATTGGTACCTGTTACCTGCACGTAATACTCAACCAGGCCGGTGCCTGATACTCCCGGAATAACGGCCGTATACGAGGAACCGGAAAGATTCATGTCCAACGAAACATAAGGAGAGCCATTAAATCGATGGAATAATTTAACAGAGCTGATGTTGACACCAGCAACCAGAGTGGCTGTGACGGTGACTGGTTGATTAAGACCGGGCACCAATGGTAAGCGGGTTACAGAGGCAATGGCGGGCGCTTGTGAATCACCGTTGGATATGCCCTGAGTGGTAGTTCCAGAAACCGCCAGGGTGCCGGAACCATCGGGGTACCTTCCATATGCCTGGCCTGCATTCAGCTCGGGAAACTCTACTCGGTCAATCAGGACAGAGGCCGCATTTTCCAGAAAAACGGTTTCACCGGCAGACGTTAACTTGAAATTTGTGTTGAGTCCGGTCGAGAGGTCGTTGCAAAGAAAAACAACAAATCCCTTGGCCGGAACGGTTGTTCCTGATGGAATCTGATATTTCGTAGCTTCGTTGTCGTAGATGAAGTATCCGCCAATATCCTTGGTGATTTCCAGACTGTTATAGACTTCGATCCAATCTTCACCGGAAGCATAAATCTCATTGATGAATAGCCCTTCGCCCACGATGGGTTTTGCGTTGTCTTCATCTGAAGAACAGGATTGTATGAACAATCCGACAAGTGCCAGTCCGACAAATAACAGTAGGTTGAAGAAATACCTGTGCATGGGTTAATAATTCAGAAACATTTGGGTAAAGATAAAATAACAGCAGACATCTTGTTTATCTTTTTTCGTGCCACCAGTCAGAAGGGCCCGACAACCAAAGGTGGCTTCATGAGGCATGAACACACGGTTAACTCCCTTTTTATGACCCCTCACTCCTGATTTTCAGCAACGACCTAAACCGGTGTCCTGTTTTTAAGTTAGTTGACTTAAAACCACCTATCGCGATGAATCGGCTCACGCTACTTTTTGGACTCTTTATTTGCAGCACAGCTTCCCTGGCACAAGGATGCAGCGATTCAGGATTTTGCACCATGGGAGCACTGAAACCTGATCGGATTTTTATGCCCAAAGTAAAGCTACGAGTTCACTCCCTGGAGTTGACCCAGCATTACGGACGGACCGAACAAGGCGATCATATTTATTCATCATTTCTGGATGTGGTGGTTGGCGTTCATCGAAAGACCATGATTCAGGTCAGAATGCCTTCTTACAATATCATTAGTGGCACGATGCCAACGGCCAGAGGATGGGGCGATTATCATTTTAATCTTTCGCATGTGATATGGGAGCATCCGAGGTATCATGTGAGTTTATCGGTTGGCTCCAAGATTTACAACCGCAGCCAGGAGGTCATCCGATCATCGGAAGGTCATGCCATGCCGCTCTACCAGCAACCCAGTCTGGGTACCGATGATGTGGTTGTTGGACTTTCGTTCATCAATCGGATGTGGATGGTGGCCGCGGCTTATCGCAAGCCCGTACGCATCTCGGCTAACCAATTTGACCATGATGTCTGGAATGAGAGTCCCTTGCAATCTGTGGTTCAGCAATACGATCCTTCTCGCGGGTTAATTTCAGGTGATGACATCATGCTTCGGATGGAAAGAAGCTTTCGGTTTTCGCAGTGGACACTCTATGCCGGAATACTCAATCTGTATCGGGTTCGACCAGATCGTATCCTGACGGCCGATGATTCATACATGTATGTCAAAGGATCAAGCGGTCTGGCCAGCAATTTTGTTTCTGGCTTACGTTACCGATTAAATGTTCATCACAGTTTACGGCTACTGACATCGGTTCGATTAATTCAGCGGGAGGCCAATCCCGATGGACTAGCCCGCACATTTGTTAGTCAGATCGGATATGAGTATCGGTTTTAGGATCACCGATTCCCCGGTTGTATTTTTGATCCGGACGTTTTTATTTTTCCTGATGATCTCGAAAGAAAGTTTATTAGCCGAGCTTGGCCACCACACATTTGTCATCTTGCGCCCCTCGCCCGTTGCCGGCATCGGGGTATTCGCCATCCGATCCATTCCAAAGGGGTGCCGCGAAATGTTTAGCCGGCCTGACCCGGCCGACCGGTGGGTGACGTTAACACGGACAGAGGTAAGCCGCTTACCGCAGGCTATTCAACACCTGATCGAAAATTATTGTCTGTTTGATGCCGACCATTACTTCGTACCAGAAACCGGATTTAAAAAAATAGACGTTTCTCTTTTTATCAATCACTCCGACAACCCGAACATTCGTTCGATCGATGAAGGAAACTATTTTGAGGCCATTCGTGATATCCAGGAAGGAGAAGAATTATTCGTGGATTACGGCACCCTGGTAGACGATAAGTAATTTTACAGGCTGATTATTTTAACTAGATACCAAAGAGGGAATTAACGTTCACAGATTAATTGATGAATGTATTCAAGCCGTCCGGTGTCTCAGCCATCGCAGAACTAGTCGAGCATTCATAAGCGTTCACCGTGAAAAACATCAGATAGGGCTAAAACCACAGGTGAGGCTGCATGGATGGCCTACTTTTGCTCAAAATCTAACCGAAATTTATGTTTCAAGAATTCAAAAAGTTTGCCATGCGTGGCAACGTAATCGATCTGGCCATCGGGGTCATTATCGGTGGAGCCTTTGGAGCTATCGTAAACTCATTTATCAATGATGTTATTACGCCTCTGCTGTTAAAGCCAGCGCTGGAAGCTGCTCAATTAAGTAGATTGGAAGATCTGACTGTTTTTGGAGCGGTGAAGTATGGAAAATTCATTGCTGCTACCATCAATTTTCTGATTGTTGCCTTTGTTTTGTTCCTGATTATTAAGGGTGTCAATGCCACTCAAAAGAAGGAAGAAGCTGCTCCTGCTGCACCGGCAGAGCCTGCAGCTGATGTAAAACTGTTAACCGAAATACGTGACCTGTTAAAAAAATAAATATGATCAAGAAATCTGTACTTTTTATGATGCTGTTGTCTGGATGGACGATGGCTGTTTACGCTCAAAGTGGTAATTACTATCTGGGCATATCTTCCCATCTGATCAACTTTGAAACCAGTGATTATCTGAAAGGCAACTGGCAAGACAATTGGGGACCCACCAAACTTTCCGTTGGCATTCCATTGAATGAGCGTTTTTCCGTCATGCCAACGGCTTCTTTTGGCAAGGCTAATTTCACCGGTCTGGATAAGAATTCTTTTTGGAATGTGGATGCCAACCTGAAATATGATTTAAGTCTGACTCGTGTACAGCCCTATGTGATGTTGGGTGGAGGAGTTAGTCGCATTAATGAAAAAAGTTATGGGGCTGCTAACGCTGGCCTTGGGCTAAATTTCTGGGTAACGGAAGGCTTTGGCTTTAACGCCCAAACGAACTATAATCTGGTTCCCAGCTTTGAAAATTATTTTCAGAATTCATTGGGAATCATTTTCCGTACCGGAGGGGGTCCTCGTGACAGTGATAAAGATGGTATCCCGGATGACAGTGACGCCTGTCCCAAAGTAAAAGGAAGCGCCAGTGCACAAGGTTGCCCGGATGCGGATGGCGATGGTGTTAAAGACAGCGATGACAAATGCCCGAACGAAGCCGGTACGATGGCTACATTTGGTTGCCCGGATGCCGATGGTGATGGTATTCCCAATGCTCAGGATAATTGTCCTACCGTAGCCGGACTGGCAAATTTTAATGGCTGTCCGGATAGCGATGGGGATGGCATCATCGATCAGGATGATCGTTGCCCTTCGGAGAAAGGAACCGCTGCCCTGAAAGGTTGCCCTGATACGGATGGGGATGGTATTGCTGACAAAGATGATTCGTGTCCGGCCGTAAAAGGAACAGAAGCATTGAAAGGGTGCCCGGATGCAGATGGTGATGGTATTGCGGATAAAGACGACAACTGCCCCGATCAACCAGGCACTCTTGACAGAAAAGGATGTCCTGAAATCAAAGCTGAAGAAGTAAAAGCCATTGAAGCGAAGCTAAACATAGCCGCCAAAAAAATCCAATTTGAAACAGGCAGTGCTAAAATCAAGACCACTTCGTATGGTGACATTGATCAGATTGTAGAAATCATGAAACAATATACCTTTACCCGATTTGCTATCGAAGGTCATACGGACAATACCGGTAAGGCGGATGCTAATAAAGCATTGTCACAGCAGCGGGCAGATGCCGTCAAAAGCTATATCGCCCAAAAAGGGATTGATGGTAATCGTCTGCAAGCGGTAGGATACGGATCAGACAAACCGATCGCTGCCAACACCACGGCTGCCGGCCGCGCTCAAAACAGAAGAGTGGAAATTCATTTGAATCAATAGTTTTTTTCAACCTAGGCCTATGC
>ERZ1066130.174-NODE-174-length-32696-cov-12.593242_pt1 | contig 32696 bp, 26 predicted proteins | sample MGYA00382777_ERZ1066130 | MGnify/ENA primary metagenome ERZ1066130 (study PRJEB33369, sample SAMEA5778360) | biofilm metagenome | biome: Industrial cooling water; feature: Water cooling tower basin; material: Biofilm | place: United Arab Emirates | collected...
AAAATGCTTCTGCAATAGCGCGGTGACGTGTAAGCTATAAGTGTTATCTTCGTTCCACGTATGGTGTCGAGGACAGGACGCGGCTTCGAAAGCGCAAACGTTGTGGGCAACCAGCTGGACAAATTTTAGCTATCGAATGACTACGAATAAATCAATCTATTTCGGACTCTTAATCATACTTGGCTGTTCGACAGCAAAGAATGACAATCAAGTGGACGGACATTGGCATTGCATTAAACCTGGACAATGTGAATTTGAAACGCTCGACATTAAGGACTCAATTATAACGGTCGACAAATATGTTGTTGGCTCCTTCATTCAATACCTATCATTTGACAGCGATAACAGGGACGGAGACAAAGATGTTGAAGTCGAGATTCATGGAGACGAACTGACTTTGAATTACGCTGACACTTCGTTTAGTTTTATTAGGGCAGACTTAAAAAAATGTTTAGTTCTTGACAGATATATAAAGAGCATGATTGACCTGTCACTACCCAGAGTAGAGACCGCATTGCCATTTGACAGTTCGATTACAAGGTTCAGAACAGGCGACTTATTAATTGGAAAATTAAAACGAGGGATAGACGACTCAAACGACAACTTAGCTATACAATACCCCGACTCAATATTCATTCAAGTAAATGACGTTTTGATAAACTATAAGGACATTTCTAAATACATGCGTGAACTAAAAAACTGTTTGGACTGCCCTAGAGAAAATATTAATCTGCACGTTGACAAAGATGTACCCGAAGGAATTGTTGGTATTGTTGTTAAACTAATTAACCCAGGCGACAGCCGCTCGACAATAATTCATAATGTCGTGCAAATGAAAAACGGGGACATTGGTTTACTAAAAAGATAGCAAGATGCGGGCAGCCCACAACAAAAATGCTTCTGCAATAGCGCGGTGACGTGTAAGCGATAAGTGTTATCTTCGTTCCACGTTTGGTGTCGGTGACAGGACGCGGCTTCGAAAGCGCGCTACTGCAAAAGCCCAAAATCGTTGTGTGTCATTTTTTTGGGACAGTTTGATGAAAGAGAAATTGATTAAAAATTCAATAATTGTTTACATACTTCTTGGACCAATTATCACATTGATTGGCGGACTGACTGAGACGATGGACTGTTCATTCTATATATTTCCCGTGACCATTGACTCTCTTGACTTACGACCAGACCCCGAACAGACAAAAGAATGGAGAATAGGGACATTAATAATTTCATTTTTCAATATCAAAATCTTAGTCTTCGGACTATTATCAATAATAAAGACCGTAGCGGACGAGACTCAAACTAGACAAAGGTTTTTTATAATGTTGCTTCTCTTGACATCAATTAGATTTGTTCAACTATTTCTTTATTCGGACTACAGCTCAGACGGGATAAATTATTACTTCGGACTACTCGCACACATCCTTCTGATTACCGGGATAATTTGGGTGTTAAAAAAGACGAACACACAACAAAACTGACTGTTGTACAACTAGGATTTTAGCTCTTTGTTGAAAAATAAACTTTGAAATTCCAATGAATTAGGGATTGTGGGATGAAAAATGTGCCAGATCTATAGTTGTGCAACAAGCACAAAATGCTTCTGCAACAGCGCGTTGACGTGTAAGCTATAAGTGTTATCTTCGTTCAACGTTTGCCCAAGCGGACAGTGGCGGCTTCGAAAGCCCACCACTGCAGAAACACAAACGTTATGCGTCACCCAAAACAGACACCCTACAAAAAATTGGCGGACTTTTGTCACATCTTCATAATTGAGTTGTCTAATTGAAAAGGACAATAAAAGATGCAGACAATTTTCCCTAACAAATTCGTAAAAATCACCTTGCTGACAAGTATTTGGATAAATATTTCAGAGGTGTTTCGCTATTTCGTAATAGTAATGCCGACAATGCGAAAAGATTTATCAGCAATACCAAATGTTGCACCAATGGATTGGTGGGTATTTTCAATTTGGGGTGTTTGGGACACAATCCTAACAGCAAGTGTTGTATTCATAACTTGGCTTTGTTTTAAAACTTTTGGAGACAAAAAAAGAACAATTTATATAGCAGGTACAACCTGTTGGGCGATGTTCTTCCTTTTGTTTTGGGTTGGTATGGTAAATATGAATTTATCTAATCCAAATTTGCTACTTTTAACCCTACCATTAAGTTGGATTGAAATGACAATTGGTGCTTGGATAGCTTTAAAATTATTAGATAAATCAGATGATAGAAAATCCGTTTGACAACAAACATTACAATGACCAAAATGATTGGGAATTAGTTAAGGCTTCATTGGACGGCTCAAAGAAAGCACTTGGAGAATTAATTGAACGACACCAACCATTCATTTATAATGTGGCTTGGAAAATGGTGCTTAATCCTCAAAATGCCGAAGACATTACGCAGGATGTTCTGATAAAGGTTATTACAAAACTATCACAGTTTGACAATAAAAGCCAATTTAGAACTTGGCTTTATCGCATTGTGGTAAATCATATTTTGAATTGCAAAAAACAATTTCGTGAACTTCAATTTACTGACTTTGAAACCGTAGGCAAAGTGATTGACAGTTTGCCTGATAATGAATTTTTTGAAAATGAACAAACCATCTTTGTAGATGCGACAGAAGATGTAAGAATAAGTTGCACAGCAGGAATGTTGCTTTGCTTGGACAGAGAACAAAGAATAACGTTTATTTTAGGAGCAATATTCAACATTGACCATAAACTTGGTGCAGAAATTTTAGAAATAACACCTGACAATTTCCGCCAACGCCTAAGCCGAGCAAGAAAGGACTTGCACAGTTTTATGCACAACAAATGCGGGCTTGTAAACAAAAACAATCCTTGTCGCTGTCCAAAAAAGACAAAAGCATTTATTGACAACGGTTGGACTTTCCCTGACAACTTACAATTCAATACACGACTCCTAAACGACATTTACAAATCAGTACCCGAGAAAAACGAACAACTTTTGGACATTGTAGAAGAAAAGTATCAAAAGCTTTTTTCGGAGCATCCACTTCAACAACCTCTCAATTCCAGCAAGATTATTGACGAGCTATTGCAAGACAAAAAAATTAAAACTATCTTTAATTTAAACTAATAACGAAGATGGGCGAACGCATAACAGGGGGTTTGGCGTTATTGGGGCTTGACCTTGTAACATCATCTTCAGCACCATGGCATCTTCAGTTCCGGCTTGACGTTTTTCAATTTAGCTTTTAGTTGTTATCTTCAACTTCAGTTTTTCAATCTGGCTTCAGTTACGGGCGGACGATTTTCAAATCCCCCAACAACGCCAAGCCCTGTCCGTTATGCACAATGCCAACAGACCCCAACCGAACTAATTACTAAGCAAACAGCACGTTGTTTCCGATTCAGCCTTTAAGTTGAATGTGACCTTAAAGAACAGTTTTGGGCAAGGTGCTTTTGTTTGCAAAAAGACACAAATCATGTTGATGGGACCTATGGGCGTGATTTTTATTCCACTAAGCATAAAAGGCTGTGTGGGCGAAATTGATCTTATGGCCGGTAGTTTTTATGATGGTAATACAACAGACTTATCATCTTTTGGTGTTGACTTTTCAGATTGGGTAACAGTACAATGCCATGTTCAAAATCGCAAAATTTCAATTTGGGTAAATGAAAAACTGGCCTTTGAGGGCGATTACAAAACAAGTATTGGTCCGATTGTAGGAACTCGTGTAGACTTTATGGGTCTTGGGGAAGTGAAGGAGTTTACGTTGAAATAAAATTGAATTGAGAATGGTTCATATTCAAGTAAGCTTTCAATTCCAAGTAACTGGAGTTACTGGTTGTATGTTCTAGAGATCACCCTAACGTGACCCGAGGTAATCCTGGTAGGAATGTAAAAAACCTATGCTTCCTCTGACCAACCGATCTGATTCAGTGCCCCCTATTCCCGTTTCAGTCGGCTTGTTTTTGTTTCGGGCGTCTTTCTTTGTCATTTTTGAGCATTCGTTCGTAAACTAAGACATGCCTCAAAAAAGATCCTCCAGAAGTCTTGTCATCATCATCGGGTTGCTGGTGGCGCTCATGGCCTTTGCCCTGGTCACGCAGGCGCAATCAGACCAGGGTTATCTGTATGGAAAAGTCTATACCGATCGCACTACGTACACCGGACCGATCCGGTGGGGTGGTGAAGAAGTTTTTTGGAGCGACTTGTTTAATGCTGCCAAAAAAGATAACGATTACGAGAACCTGGTTCCCAGGAAAAAAGAAGACAAAGAGGGCTGGTCAAATTTTGACTGGACGTTTAGCAGCATCTGGGAAGACAAAGGAACCGCGCATCAGTTTACCTGCCAGTTTGGTAACATCAAAGAATTAATTACCACGGGGCGGGGAGATGCCATCCTCAAACTCAAAAACGGAGGCGATCTTAAAGTCGATGGCGAAGGATACAATGATATTGGGGCCAAGATTCAGGTCTGGGATGAAGAATTAGGCACCGTCAGCATTCCGTGGGAGCGGGTCGTCCGAATTGAATTTCTACCCACCCCGGCTACCCTCGATCAGGTTTTTGGAAAGCCTCTGTATGGAACCGTAGAAGGCGTTCGTAAAGAGAAATACACCGGCTTTATTGTTTGGGATAATGACGAGCGGCTGGCCTCTGATAAACTGGATGGCGATACCCGCGAGGGCGATGTATCCATCAAATTTGCAGACATCCACACCATTGAAAAAGAGGGTGACGGATGCGAGGTCAAGCTCAACTCCGGACGAACGCTATTCCTGGATGATTCCAACGATGTCAATGACGGCAATCGTGGAGTGTTGGTGGTCAATCCTGAATTTGGTGTAATCGAATTTTCGTGGAAAGCCTTTAAGCGGGTTACGTTCAGCTCTCCACCCAACGGTGGGCAGGCCTATACAGATTTTCCGGTACCGCAACCGCTGCAGGGCACCGTCTCTTTGCTGGAAGGCGAAGATGTTACGGGCCGGATTATTTATGATATTGATGAAGTCCTTGACTTTGAAATTGTTGAAGGGAGAGAAAATAACATTGAGTACCAGATTCCCATTCGGAACATCAAGAAGATCACGCCTAAGAATTTTGACTATTCCCAAATAGAATTGAAAAACGGGCAAACGCTTTTGCTGGGCGGTATGCGCGATGTGTCGGAAGATAACAGTGGGTTGCTCATTTTTGTGAAAGGAAAAAAAGAACCGGTTCACGTAGTGTGGAAAAATATTAATGAGATTACCTTCCGGTAGCATGCACTGGTTTCCCCGTTCGAGAAAAAAACTAATCACGTGGATGGCAGTTATGCTGTTGGTGGCGTCAATGGCTGCTGGGCTGGTGGGGTATCTGGAGCCTGGTCCCATTGCCTATTTTACAATTGGCTGGCTGGTCATCATTGCGCTTTTATTGTGGATCGGCAACCGACAGTTAACTGTTCGGCTCGACCGCTGGCTTCCCTGGAGTACGTATGGGAACTGGCGCTTCTTTGTGCACCTGCTGTTGGGGTTGATTTACCTGTTATTGCTGATCAATTCGATTTACTACGGCATCAAATATTTTTTAACAGAACAGCCGCCTTCACAAGAGCAGTTTATTGTGATGAATGTGTGGGGGGCCGCCATTTTTATTCCCATCTTTTCGCTGTACTTCAGTCTGCACTTTCTCCGGCACTGGCGCAGCTCTGAGTTAGCGGTGGAAAAAATTCAAAAAGAAAAAATCCGATCCCAACTGGATTCGCTCAAAAACCACCTGGATCCTCATTTTCTGTTTAACAATCTTAACATTCTTTCTTCCCTGATCGACAAAGACAAAGCGATATCAAAAACGTTTGTCGAAAAATTGGCAGACGTTTATCGCACGTTGCTGCGCACCAAGTCCGATGACTTAATTGCTTTTCGGGATGAACTGGAGTTTATCCAATCGTATATGTATTTAATCCGCATGCGGTTTGAGAATCACATTCTCTTCACCGATTCGGTCACGACCTCCAGCAAAAACCGAATGCTTCCCCCGCTTACCCTTCAAATGCTGATCGAAAACGCTATTAAACATAACATCATTAGCGAAAACCGGCCACTCACGATTGAGTTGTTGGAGGAGGGGGATCATTATCTGACCGTCCGTAACAGTTTGCACCTCCGAAAAGGTGAATCTACAAATAGTGGAAGCGGGTTGGCAAATATTCAGCACCGCTATTCGCATTTTACGGACTTACCCGTAAAAATTAAAAAGACCGAAACGCATTTTGAGGTTTCCATTCCATTGTTGCAACTTGAGCCCGCATGACCGTTTTAATACTGGAAGATGAAACGCTGGCTGCTGAACGGATTCAAAATCTCTTGCAGGAAATTGACAATCAAATAACAGTTGCTGGTCATTTAAAGTCGGTGGAAGCAGCCGTCACGTGGCTGACCAATCAGCCCCATCCCGATCTGATCTTGTCGGATATCCGATTGCTGGATGGGTTGTGCTTCGAGATTTTTGAACAGGTACGTGTGAAAGTACCAGTCGTTTTTACCACCGCTTACGATCAATATGCCATCAAAGCCTTTGAGGTGAATAGCATCGACTATCTGTTAAAACCGGTGCAATCGGAAAAACTGAAACATGCGCTGGAAAAAGTTAAAAGTTTAGTTCCGTCAGCCGCAGCTCCGGTTAACTATCAGGACTTACTCAAGCTCTTGCAATCCCCCCGCCAGGAGTATAAAACCAGGTTTATGGTACGATTAGGCCAGCGCATCATAGCTGTGCCAGTCGAAAAGGTGGCTTACTTTTTTAGTGAAAACAAGCTTACCTTTTTGGTGACGACCGATCAAAAACGCTATCCGCTCGATCAGCCCCTCGATGAACTAATCGAGCTATTGGATCCGCGGCTCTTCTTCCGGGCCAATCGCCAGTTCATTGTGACGTTTCCTTCCATTGCTGAAATTCACCCATACTTTAAAGGGCGTATGAAACTTCTGCTTTCCCCGGCTGCTACGGAAGAGGTGGTCATTAGCTCGGAGCGCACTCCGGAATTTAAAAAGTGGATTGATCAGTAAAACTTGGGTATCCCTATTTCCCGATTCAGTCAAACGATTGGCCGGTCCATCCTCTTTCACCTGTTGATAGCCTAACCCTGGGCGACATTTGGAGTATACTTCAAGAAAACAAACCCTTTCATTATGAAAAGATATTCGTACCTGTTGGCTGCATGCCTCGTATTAACGATCTCGATTACCGGAGCCCTCGCTCAGGACGAAGGTTTTATTTATGGAAAAGTATTTACCGTTGACAACAAAGTATACGAAGGCCCGATCCGTTGGGGAAAGGAAGAAGTATACTGGGTGGATCTGTTCAATGCCGGAAAGGAAAAAAACAACAATTTACGCTACCTGTCATCGCGCGAACGAGAGCAGTTAGACGACCGCCAACACTCCTGGGGCGAATGGAATGGCGGATATTGGCGAAAGTGGTTTGACGGCTGGGAACGGAACGAGAATGACTACACTCATCAGTTTACCTGCCAGTTTGGGGAGATCAAAAGTATATCACCGGCCGGACGCAAGTATGCCGACCTGGTCATGCAAAACGGTGACAGAATCACGGTAACGGGTGAGGGATATAATGACGTGGGTCTGGAGATCCGCATCATGGATCCGGAAATGGGTGAGTTGGATATGAGCTGGGGCAGAATTGAAAAAATAGAATTTATGAAAGCGCCTAAAATCATACCCAACAAATTCGGCAAGCCGTTGTACGGAACGGTGGAAGCTTTTGGCGAAAAATTTACTGGCTTTATTCAATGGGATCATGATGAACGTCTGTCGACCGACAAGCTTGACGGGGATTCGGAAGATGGAGATGTTTCCATCGAAATGGGAAAAATTCGTTCCATCGAACGAAGGGGTGGAAGATGTTTGGTGATTCTCAAATCGGGTCGTGAATTGCGCATGGAGGGCAGCAACGATGTAGACAGTGGTAATCGGGGAATCATCATCATGAATAAAGACCTGGTGGCGGTAGATGTTGATTGGCGTGAATTTGATAAAGTAACTTTTTCAGAAACGATTCCTGCCACCTTGCCTGCCTTCAATGAGTTTGCAGATCAGCGTCCGCTGAAAGGCACCGTTGTTACCCGCGATGGCAAGGCGCTGACAGGGCGAATTGTCTACGATCTGGATGAAGAATATACCTATGAATTGCTGCAGGGCAAAAGAGACGATTACGAGTTTATCACCTCCTTTCGCCAGGTGAAAAAAATAGAACCTTTGAGTGAATATCGTGCGACACTTACCTTTCTATCCGGTGAAAAAATCACCTTAGATGATGCCCAGGACGTGGGCGAGCGAAATCAGGGCATCTTGGTTTTCAGCGATGCCAAAACAGACCCGGTCTATGTATTGTGGGAAGATGTTAAATCGGTGGAGTTCAAATAGTTTTTCTGCGGAAGAATTTCTGAAATAACCGTAATGCCTTAACATTCATCAGGCCAGATCAGGTAGCCAAAGGGATATAGCTTTAGCGCGAATTCATCCGCTGCCTGGTGTACAATTAAAAATTTACATGAATATTTGTACATCATATGGCAGAAAGGGATCAGGAGCGGTTTTTTTTGAACATCTATTTTTTTCTTTCCGGAATCTGCTTCTCAACCTGGACATCCAGAATCCCCACCATCAAAGAATTCTTCCGTTTCAACGATGCGGAACTGGGTACAGTATTACTTTTTATGCCAATGGCCTCGCTGGCGGGGTTACCCTTGTCAGGTTGGTTAGTATCACGCTTTGATAGCCGTCAGCCGATGACAGTGGGGCTCCTGATGTTGGCAATATCGCTCGCTTGTATCGGGTGGGCCACTACCCCCTTTCTGTTAATTTGTAGCGTATCCGTATTTGCGTTCAGCATGCGCATCATGAATGTAGCCGTTAATACACAATCCTTAACCTTGCAAAAAAAATTTGAACGCAAGATTAATGGAACGTTTCACGGCTTATGGAGCACAGGTGGAATTGTTGGTGTTGGAATTTCTACTGTACTGGTAGGCCTGCACGTGTCTATGGAAATACACCTTTCCCTAGTGGCTGTCGTAGCTTTCGCAGCCGCCTTACTTTCGTATTCGCGTTTATTGAAACACGACAAGGTAACCTCAGGCAATAAACTCACACTGACAAAACCAGATCCATACATTGTATACCTTGGACTACTGGTTTTTTTTGCGGCCATTTGTGAAGGTGGAATGTTCGATTGGAGCGGTGTTTATTTCAGGGAAGTAGTAAAGGAAGATCTTTTTACCTTGGGTTATCTGCTCTTTATGATCTGCATGGCCCTTTCGCGTTTTGTATCCGATGATGTGATGGAGAAATTGGGCATGCCCAAAACCTATGTGCTAAGCGCATGCCTGATTATGGTAGGCATTGCTGTCGCAGTGGTATTTCCACAGTTCTGGACTTCCTTACTTGGATTTTGCCTGGTGGGGATTGGGACAGCGGCTATTGTACCTATGACTTTTGTTCTGGCGGGTTCTGCCAAAAAGTATTCGGCCGGAGTTACAATCTCTCTCATTTCAACCTACAGCATCGTGGGGATGCTTATCGGCCCACCCCTGATCGGATACGTATCGAATGCCTTAAACCTTCGTACGGCTTTTGTCTTGTTCGGGCTGGCAGGGTTTATGTTAATCCCGATTTCGCAATTGTTTTTCAGGTATCAGAAACAACAAGGAGCGTAGTATTCGCAGAGCTTTTCCTTTCGATTTCCCGGAAAATGAACATCACGTCTGCTGATTTTTTATCCGAATCAATTCTTGTACATCATATTGATCTAAAAGACCTTTAGACCCGGGCCGATGCAGGTTATTCTTATTCTGGATTAACAGGTCAATGCTGATGATGGGAATTCGATCTCCAGCCAGTGTAATAAATTGGGAACTTTCCCGAGCCTGCTGATAACTAACAGCCGGTGTAAATGTCAATACGTCCACCGCATTTGGTTCAAATCCAAAGGCCAAAAATAAAGGCCCCTCAAATTCTTCCGGACGCAAATCACCAAAATCAAGATGAAGTTCATCGAACGAATTTAACAATCGTTTGCCATTTTCCCGCGAAGGCTCTATTAAGAGATCAAGGTCACCCGTACCACGACTTACTCCATAATAAACTGCCGCAAACCCTCCAATAACGACAAATTTTACATGGTGTTTTAGCAGTGTTCGAACCAGATTTTCATGAAAAGGGCTAAATAAACTCATGGGATTTCCTTACATGCACCTTCATTCCTTTAAAAGAATAATCAAAACCAGGTTTTTCGAGACGTTGCATCCACATCCTTAAAATGGCAAGACGTTCCTCAGGCTTTAGTGATTCAAAATGACTCTGCCGATCGGCTGTGATTTTTTCTGGTGTCGTGCGAAACACTTTCATGATGGAAAGATACAATGAAAATCGTATCTGTTGTTAAAGCGAATATTGGAAAAACAACAGCAACCCCGTTTCCGGAGTTGCCGTTGAACTGCTGGTGATGAATTACTAATTATTGATGACCGTATCTTTGATGTCCGTGATCAACGCAGGCAGATTTTTTTCTTTAAATCGCTGATTGTATCGGGAAACATCGTTCTGGATCAATTGATTCATTTGTTGTTTGTACTTCGCCCAATCGGCATGTACATCCCGCGCACGATCCTGAACGCCTTTGGTCAGGCGCGGGTCATGCGTATCGGCTACACCCCGCAACTGCAAAAATTCCGCATTCAGTTTGTTGGGAAAATTGATAACATCCTGAAAATTCTTACTCCTCGGTTCCACCAGATTGCTTTCCCAGACATCTATTTTCTTGATGAGTTCTTTTCCGGTGTTGATCAAATCTTTTGCATCCGCTTGATCTTTTAAAGATTCATTGATGGTCTCGATTTGCTTTTTTACCTGCCTCATCTTATTTACTGACTTATGCACCTCTTCAAACTCATCGGCTGCCCGTTTTAAAAACTCCTGCTGGGCAGCCCAATCTGCGGCAGTGGCTGTTACCTTCGGATCTGCAATAATTTCTAAATCCGTTTCTGATGACTGGCCTTTATAGGTAACTCTTGCCTTGTACTTACCGGGAGCTACCCGGTGACCACTGTGGTCACCATACACAAACACGCCTGGTACACCGGTGAGTGTTTCGGTACGAAAATCCCACGCAAATCGGTTCACTCCTGCTTCGGCAGGAATGGTTTGCTTCGGTGCAGGGCCTCCCGGCCAAGGCTTGAAGCTTTCGTCTTTTTTATTGGTATAGCTGCGGATCACTTTGCCAGCAGCATCAAAAATCTGCAACATCACTTTGGCAGTATCGGCCTTGTCTTTGAGATAGTAGTCAAGAATGACACCATTCATGGGATTGCGTCCCAGACCAGGAATGTCACCAAAATACTCTGGAATGGTGACCGAAGACAGACGATAGGTTGGCTTGGGGGTGAATACTTTTACCAGTGCGTCACCCGGATTTCCTTTGGTTTGTTGCAGAGCTCCTAAATCGTCTAAGATCCAGAACGATCGTCCGGCTGTTGCCGCTACCAGATCATTGTCGCGAATGATTAGATCGGTCACCGGAACGATCGGCAGGTTCAATTGCCATTTGCTGAACGAAGCTCCACCGTTAATAGAAATATAAAATCCTCTTTCCGCCCCTGCGTAAAGAAGGTCTTTTACTTTTTTATCTTCCCGAATCACCTTTATGAAATCATCGTTGGCCACTCCCGTACCGATTTTAGTCCATGTTTTGCCATAATCAGTAGACTTATATGTCATGTTACTATAATCATTGAATTTGTAACGCGAAGCAGAAAGATATACAGTGCCCTTGTCGTGAGGCGATACTTCTATAGAATGGATCATGCTCTCCGGCAATCCGGCAGGGGTGATGTTGCTCCAGTTTTTACCTCCGTCTCGGGTCAGGTGAACCAGACCGCAATCACTGCCCGTGTAGATAACACCAGATTCATGTGGTGATTCGATCACATAGTAAATGGTGTTGTAGTTTTCGCCACCGGCACCTTCGTTGGTAATGGGGCCACCGCTGATGCCTTGCTTGGTGGTGTCATTCCGGGTAAGATCAGGACTGATGACGTCCCAGCTCATGCCTCCATTGGTTGTTTTGAAAAGTACGTTGCCGGCATGATACATGATTTTAGGGTCATGCGGAGAGTTTAGAAATGGAGCATTCCAGTTAAACCGATATTTCATTTGCCTGGGAGCAAAAGCCAAATTGGTGGATGGATATTCCTGTAGATCTTTGGTTTCACCGGTACGTGTATCTAACACATCAATTTGTCCCTGATAACAGCCACCATACAGCAATTCCGGATTGTTGGGATCGTTAAAGGCCACCCAGGCACTTTCGCAGCCCGGACCGTTAAACCAATCTTTATCGGTGATCCCGAAACTTCCATTCCGGCTGGGGGTTGCCACGGATGAGTTATCCTGCTGTCCTCCATAGACCCAATAAGGAAAACGGTTATCTACATTGACCCGATAAAATTGCGAAGTGGCCTGATTGTTAATGGGTGACCAGGTACGTCCGGTGTTATAGGTGATTTCACCACCTCCGTCATCGGCCAGGGCCAGGTTGTTGTTGTTTTTATTGTTAATCCACAGATCATGAGTGTCTCCGTGTCCCACGCGTATGTTGGTAAACGTTACGCCTCCGTCAATGGAGCGCATCATGGGTGCATTAAGTACATATACAATGTCGGCATTGATGGGGTCAGCAAAAATTTCCATGTAATACCACGAGCGTGCGGTGAGCGTCTGGTTGCTGGTCATCAAATTCCACTTCTTACCTCCGTCATCGCTTCGATACACACCGGCCTTTGATTTTTCTGCTTCAATGATGGCAAATACACGGTTTGAATTTGCCCGTGAAACGCTTATTCCGATCTTCCCCATTTCTTTGGGCAACCCTTCGTTAATTTTACTCCAGGTTTCACCTCCGTCAGTTGATTTCCAAAGAGAGCAGCCGGCTCCTCCACTTTCTACTTTCCACGGATAGCGTCTGTGTTGCCACGTAGCCGCATAGAGGATGCGCGGATTGTTCATGTCCATGCTCAGGCTGGAGACCCCTGTGTTCTCGTCTACATACAAAGTCTTTTTCCAGGTCATCCCACCATCGGTTGACTTATAAACTCCACGGTCGCTGCTGGGGCCATGTACCGCCCCCTGGGCTGCCACGTAAACCACATCCGAATTGGTCGGATGCACAACCACATCTGAAATGTGGCGGGTTTTTTCCAGCCCGATATTTTTCCAGCTTTTACCTCCATCGGTTGATTTATAAACACCATCTCCATAAGAGGTCATCACTCCGCGTACGGCATGTTCACCTGTTCCCACATAGATGACGTTGGGGTCTGTTTCGCACAGGGCGATGTCTCCAATAGAACCCACATTGAAAAAGCCGTCAGAAATGTTTTTCCAGGTCATTCCTCCGTCATCCGTTTTAGCAATGCCGCCTCCGGTGTATCCAACATAGTACGTCATGGCATCGGTAGGATGGCCGGCAATGGCATTGGCCCGGCCGCCCCGAAAGGGTCCGATATTGCGCCACTTGAGGCCTTTAAAAAGATCAACATTCACCGCAGGCGTAGTTACCGGCTTGGTTGGTTTTGCTTTTTGCGCAGAGGCCGGAAGCCATAACCCCAGACAGGCAAACAGGATAAGTATTCTCATAGATTGGAAAGTTTAGGGAAAAGTCGGAAACACCTGTGAAAAAGGCTAATGATTTTTTTTGAGCGGCAACGAATGGAGCGAACCTGTCACAGAAGACGGCAGTTGGAACCCGCTCTGAAGTTGTACTTTTATAGGTAGTACGCTTTACGTATCCCAAGAATGAATGTTCTTTTTATTTGCAGCCGAAACAAATGGCGAAGCCGAACGGCCGAAACCATTTTTAAGAATACACCCGGGCACGAGTTCAGATCAGCCGGAACAGAAAACAATGCACGGATCAAGGTGACCGCTAAACTGATTGTATGGTCGGATATAATTTTTGTCATGGAAAGGAAACATCGCGATCGGTTACAGGAAAAATTCAGAGAAGCGATGAAAGAAAAAGAAGTTATTGTGTTAGACATACCAGATGAATATGTCTACATGCATCCGGAGTTGGTAGAGATGTTTCAGACTTCGGTGCCTCCTTATCTGATGACACTCGATTAATTACCGGACTCCGGTATCCATCTGGTTTTTCTTTTTTTTGTTTTCGGCTAGGGGTATGTACTTGTTGGATTGTCGTGAGTACGCAAAACATTTCATTATTCACGTATGATCATTCGACTCTTCTTTCTTTCCTTTTGCCTATGTGTGCTACCCTTAATGACGATGTCTCAGTCGCTTACCCAAACCATTCGTGGGACAGTAGTGGATCGGGTCTCTCAAACACCGCTTCCGGGCAGTTCGGTTATCCTGTTAGGTACCGATCCACTGGTAGGAACAACCACCGACCCCGAAGGAAACTTTAAACTAACCCAGGTACCTATTGGTAGTCATACTATCCGAATCACTTTTATCGGATATAAAGACATGATGTTGCCCAACGTGATAGTTAACTCAGGCAAAGAAGTAGTTCTATCCATTTTGTTAGAGGAGGATATCCTCCATTTGGAAGAGTTAGTCATTTCGGCAGAGACTAATATCGAAAAAAACAAACCTCTCAATGAGATGGCTGTGGTGAGTGCCCGTACTTTTTCAGTAGAAGAAACACGGAAGTTTGCAGCGGCTGTGAACGACCCGGCACGAATGGTTTCGTCTTATGCGGGGGTGGTTTCTACCAGCGATGGCAATAACAGTATCTCTATCCGTGGAAACTCACCTGTTGGTTTGCTCTGGCGCATGGAAGGGGTCGACATTCCTAACCCAAATCACTTTGCTAATGTAGCCACCTCTGGCGGGGGCATTTCCATTCTCAGTTCACAGCTCCTGGCTAACTCTGATTTTTTGACAGGGGCTTTTCCAGCCGAGTTTGGAAATGCGCTGGCAGGTGTTTTTGATCTCAACCTCCGGAAAGGGAATAATGAAAAAAGAGAATACACGGTGCAGGCAGGTTTTTTAGGAACCGACATTGCTGCGGAGGGCCCGTTTTCTAAAAATTATCGCGGCTCCTATCTGATTAACTATCGGTATTCTACCCTTTCAGTGTTGTCAAAAGTGGGGGTCAATATCGGAGATGCCATCACCAACTTTCAGGATCTTTCGTACAACATTTACCTTCCCACCAAAAATCTGGGAAACTTTTCTTTGTTTGGCTTTGGAGGCCTGAGTGATCAAACACAAGATGCTAAAAAAGATTCCAGTCAATGGGAAGAGGAGTTCAGTCGTTACAATTCGCGATATTTTTCTAATACGGGTGCCGCAGGGATCAAACATGCCATGACGTTAAGTACACGCACCTATGTGCAATCGGCCGTGGTCTTCTCCGGAAATGACAATGGGTATGAAGAATTTCGCCTGGACGATAACTATGAAGATGTGTTCAGCTATCGTCAAAATCATATTAATAAGAAGATAACGGCCAGCGCTGTTCTCCAACATAAAATCAATGCCCGGCACAGTCTGCGTTCAGGGGTTTATTACAACAAATACTTTTTCAATTTACGACAGCGGGATTTTAACCGCGAAACAAACGAAATTGAGCAACCGTTAAACGCCTCGGGAAATGCGCAAACAGTTCAGGCTTTTACGCAATGGAATTATCGGGTGACGGATCGGCTGACGGTGAATTCGGGTATTCATTTTCTCTCTTTGTTTGATAACCAAACCTATTCCGTGGAGCCCCGGGCATCGGTGAAATATGATCTGCCAGCCCAGCAATCCATCAGCGTTGGATATGGGTTGCATGGTCAACTGCAACCCCTCGGGGTATATCAGGCGGAAGCAACCCGGGTAGATGGTACCCGCTATCAACCTAACCAAGACCTAGAGATGAACAAGGCTCACCATTTTGTCACGGGCTATGATCGGGCGGTGAGTAAACACATGCGCATCAAAGCAGAGACATACTATCAGCATCTCTACAACATCGCGGTGGCTGCTGACCCGACCAGTACACGGTCTACGTTAGTCAATGAAGATGGATACATCACTGATCCGCTGGTCAATCAGGGGCGTGGACGAAACTATGGTTTGGAATTGACGCTGGAGCATTTTATGCATCATCAATTATATTTTTTGCTTTCCGCTTCCTTCTATCAGTCGGAGTACAAGGCATTGGATCAGGTGTGGCGCAATACCCGCTTCAACGGCAATCACGCCATAACATTTACGGGAGGCAAAGAATATCTCTGGAAAAAGAACCGCACTTTTGGGATAAACATTCGCACGATATATACCGGAGGATTTCGGTATACGCCTGTGGATATAACCCGATCACAAATGGCCGGTGAAACCAGATACATTGAATCGCTGGCCTTCACGCAACAACTACCGGATTACTTCCGAACCGATTTGCGCATCAGTCTGAAGCGAAACCGAACCCGATCTACTACTACCCTGGCTTTGGATATCCAGAATACAACCAATCACAAAAATCTGGGAGGACAATATTTTGAAGTACGTAGCGGAGAAATAAAGAAATGGTATCAGTTGCCATTGTTACCCATTTTAAGCTATCGGATAGAGTTTTGACCTGTCATCTTCAGAAGCAAGGTGCCCAGCATGAAAGCTGATGATTGCCGATTGTAGATTGGGAGAATCCGGAACATAAAGCCGGGCAACCGGGTCACCATTTTTAATCGCTGGGGGGATGTTGTATTTGAAACCGCAGACTACAACAATCAAGACCGGAAGTTTACCAGGTTAACCAATGCCGGCAAGCTGCTTCCTTCAGGCATCTATTTTTATCGAATCGAATCAATTAACTCTCCGTCCCTTACCGGATTTCTTTCGATGAAACAGTAAGGATTGATTTGCTTTCTTGTGAACGTAGCAGGCTATTCATCCCAAAACACTTCTCAATTTCAGGTTCACTTCTTACCAACTGCCGCTGGCTCCTCCGCCTCCAAAACTTCCACCACCGCCTGAAAAGCCTCCGCCTCCGGATGACCAGCCCCCTGAACTTCCACCAAACCACCCGCCTCTTCCCGACCAACCACCCCCGGATTTACGATGGCGCTGACGCTCTTCCATTTCCCTGGCTTTGCGCTTTCCCCACCCGGTATTTTGAATAATCAACCGAAGGATCGGCATGCCACCGATATATCCCCACAACATGATTTGCGCCAACCGATCGGGGAGGACCAGTGGAGGAAACAACCAGACAAAGGGAATTAAAAACAAATAGAGTATCCATCCCAAGGATCCTCTGGTAAAAAGCAGGTTATACGCAAAAGAACCCAGGACAAACAAAATAATGGGTGCAGAAAACCAATCAGTGCCATCATCGGTTTTTGTCAACTCCGGTTCAGATACCTGAAATTCACCAGCCGCTGCTTTGGCAATGGCTATTATCCCTTTTCGGATTCCTTCGTCATAGTTTCCTTTCCGAAACGCTGGGGCTATTTCATTGCGAATGATTCTTCCACTCTGAGCGTCCGTCAAGGCACCTTCCAGTCCTTTGCCTACTTCAATGCGCACTTTGCGGTCTTGCACAACCACCAGTAATAAAATCCCGTTATCCCGGGCTTCCTGTCCCAGTTTCCATTCGCGAGCTACCCGATACGAAAATTCCTCAAGCGATTCATCGCCCAAAGTAGCCAGGGTAAGAATGGCCATCTGATTGGAAGTACTGTCTTCGTATGCTTGTAACTGTTGGGTTAGCTGAGCGAATGCATTCGCAGACAACACCCCTGCCTGATCATGGATGCGTTGATTCGCCAGGGCCGGTATAGGAATACGTTGAGCCGAAACATCGATAACAACCGATAAAAAAAAGAAAAAGACGAACAATCGAATCATTCCTCTATCCGCAAATCATCACGCAATTCATTCAAATCATCTGCCGTTTTGTGAAACCCTTTTTCTGCTAACAGCGCTCCACATTGGTGGACAGCCGCAATGATTCCCTCCACAATTTTACCTGCCCGGATCTTATCGATAACCGTACTGACCATTTTATCCCACTCCTTTTGTTCCACCACCTTGCTGATACCTCTGTCGGCCATCACAATCACTTCTCGTTCAAACAAGGAGATAAAAATCAGAATCCCCGTGCGATGCCGGGTATTAAACACTTCTTCTTCGAGGAAAGTAGTTTCCGCTCGCTTACGCGTGGCTTGATCAATATGTACCTGTGAAAGTAATTGTCGCTTGATCATTGGCGAAAAGTGGGTGACGAGTGCTCCGAACACTCCGCCCAGGATCACCATTAAAAAAATAAGTAATGGATCAAGAATGGCCCAGTTTACCGAATAGCGGTCAACCATGACAATCGTTAGAAACGTGATACCAGCCATGCCCAGGGCTCCGCGGTAATTGGCAATCGAATAGAAACCGCTTCGTTGCACAACTACGGGCACGATCTCCCCGGAAATCGTGCTCTCAGCTTCTCGCACCGCGGCTTTGATGCGATCCAGCTCTTCGGTGGTAAACTGCTTTTCCATGATGACTTTGATTGGAGTACTGTTTATTCAAAGGTAATGTTTTGTCCAGAGAAGTATTTCACGGATCATTTTTGCCGGCTCGCAATGTCTTTGGCAAATACGATCAGCTTTTGGGCTTTTTCAGGTGATGAAAACAAATGCAACGAAGAAAATGCCTTTTCAAAGTAGCTTTCAATCTTCTGCTCGGTCAGGGAGCGGATATTCAGCCGGGTGTACAAGGCTGTTACAGCAGCTACTTTCTTTCGTTTGTCAAATGTTTTCGCCTGAAGCCAACGGTTCAATTCAGTTTTATCTTTCCCCCGGGCCTTTGCCAATGCCTTGATCAACAGAAATGTTTTTTTGTTGGCGATGATATCTCCTCCTACTTGCTTGCCAAATTTCTTTTGATCGGCAAATACGTCCAGTAAATCATCCTTTAGTTGAAATCCAATGCCCACATTCACACCAAAGTCATAAAGTGCTTTCCGATCTTTGGGGGAGGCGCCAGCCAAAAGAGCTCCCAACTCCAGACTAAACCCCAGCAGGACAGCGGTCTTTAACCGGATCATGCTGATATATTGCGCTTCAGTCACTTGTTTTTTAGTTTCAAACTCCATATCCCACTGCTGCCCTTCACATACTTCCGCGGCTGTTCGGTTAAAGAGCATCAATGCCTCTTTTAATTGATCAGGGGGCAATTCCAATAGCATATCATACACCCGAACCAGCATCACATCTCCGGCCAGGATCGCGGTGTTGACATTCCACTTTTCATGAACGGTCGGCTTTCCTCTGCGAAGAGGTGCTTTGTCCATGATGTCGTCATGTAATAAGGTAAAGTTATGAAAAGCCTCCACGGCAGTGGCAAACGGAATAATGCGCTCCAGATCGTTTCGATACAGAGAATACGACAAACACGTTAACTGGGGTCGCAGCCGTTTGCCGCCCAGGGCCATGATGTAACGGATAGGTTCATAAAGCGACCGGGGGGTTTTGCCAAAACTATTTTTTCTGATCTGCTTTTCAATCAGATCCGCGTAATCCTTCAACATGTATTAATCTTCAATAACTAAATCAATGAGTCGTCTGTCAACGTCAGTTTTTTTAACCCGCACTTGTATGGTGTCCCCCAACCGATAAATCTTCTTTCTTCTGCGGCCGATCACCCGATAGTTGCGTTCATCATATTCATAAAAATCATCTTTCATGTCCGCCAGGCGGATCATTCCTTCACATTTCGTTTCGATGATTTCAACAAAAATACCAAAGTCTGTGACGCCTGAGATGATCCCGCCATATACTTTATCCTCGGCCAGGCTCATGAATTCCACCTGTTTATATTTAATGGACGCACGCTCGGCATCCGCGGCTCGTTTCTCCCGCTCGCTGGAGTGGATACATTTATCTTCAAAGTCTTTTTTGTTTACCGCTTTACCACCTTCCAGGTAATGCTGCAGCAAGCGGTGAACCATCATATCCGGATACCTCCGGATGGGCGATGTAAAGTGAGAATAGTGCTCAAAGGCCAGACCAAAATGACCTTTTGCTTCGGTGGTGTATTTGGCTTTGGCCATGGCGCGTACCGCCAGCGACTGAAGAACATTCTGTTCTGGTTTCCCTTCAATGGAATCCATGAGCTTATTAAGTGATTTGGAAATAGCCGCATCTTCCACGTTTAGCTTGTGTCCAAACTGGATGGCAAATTTCGCAAAGTCCTGTACTTTTTCAGGATCGGGCAAATCGTGCGTTCGATAGACAAACGTATTTTTCTCGGCTCCTTTTTTCATTTGATACACAAAGGTGGCCACGCCCCGGTTGGCCAGCAACATAAACTCTTCAATCAACTTGTGCGCATCTTTCCGCACCTTAGGCACCACCGCCAGTGGCTTCCCTTTTTCGTCAAGCTTGAATTTCACTTCGGTGGTTTCAAAATTGACTGCTCCTTTTTTAAATCGCTCTTTGCGCAACTGATGGTGAATCTCGTTCAGGATTTTTAATTCATTCGCAAATTTGCCTTGGCCTGTTTCAATGACTTCCTGGGCTTGTTCATAGCTAAACCGATGATCTGAATGGATGATGGTGCGGCCATACCATTCTTTATGAACTTTGCCTTTCATATCCATTTCAAATACGGCAGCAAAAGTCAACTTATCTTCATGCGGACGTAACGAACATAATCCGTTGGATAAGCGCTCGGGCAACATGGGCACCGTGCGATCCACCAGATAAACGGAGGTGGCCCGATCAAAGGCATCCTCTTCCAGTGCGGTGCCCGGCTTCACATAATATGTGACATCGGCAATGTGCACCCCCACTTCATACAACCCACTTTCCAGCACCCGGAAAGAAATGGCATCATCAAAATCTTTGGCGTCTTCCGGGTCAATGGTAAAGGTTAATACCTGTCGGAAGTCCCATCGTTTTTTAATTTCTTCCGATGATATTTCTTCAGGAATAGACTCCGATTCCTGCAGGACTTTTTCAGGAAAGCGAAAAGGCAAATCAAACTCTGCCATGATGGAATGAATCTCTGCTTCGTTCTCACCCGTTTTTCCTAAAATTTCAACCACTTTGGCCTCCGGACTTTTATCTCCATCGCCCCAGCGGGTCACTTCAAAAACAACTTTATCATTGGTTACTGCCTGCTGGATGTTTTCCGGATAGATAAAAAAATCCTGGTAAATCTTTTTGAAGTCCGGCACCACAAAGGCATAATTTTTAGAGACTTCCAATCTTCCGACAAAACGGGTGCGGGCTCGTTTGACAATCTCCGTTACCTGACCCTCCGGACTGGCGCCAGTTTTGCGATTAAACAATTCCACTGCTACGGTATCACCATGCAGGGCCGTGCCCAGAAGTTCAGTCTTTACATAAATATCTTTTTGGCCTTCCAGCCCGGTAACAATGTAGGCAAAACGTGGATTGACATGATCAACCGTTCCGGTCAGCGTAGCACTTTCGCGGGTGGAGATATACCCTCCGCTGGGCAGTTGTTTAATTTTACCGGCATCTTCCAGTTTCTCCAAAGCATCAAACAATTCTTTGTTATGGGCCTTGTTTTTGGCGCCTATCCGCTTGGCGAGTTGTTTGAAATCATAGGCTCGTCCGGGATTATCGTTAAACAAATCCAATACCTGCTTCCAAACGGTCAACTTCTGTTCTTTTTGTTTACGCTCCTTTTTCTCCTTGAATTTCTTTTTTGACATGAACCTCTGCTTTTTTTGATAAAGATACTCCCTTATTTCGATTGTCTCAGGGGCTTTCTCCGATTACGTTATTCAAAGAGTAGGGGGATTCGCTGAATCAGTTGTCATAGCGAAGAACAACAATATCATTTTATGCCCAGAGTATTTTTTGCCATCCTGTTTGTAATCTCTTTTTCAGCCTGTCAGGAAGAAGATCCCGGACCACGTCAGCAAGATGTGAGGCAGTATAATTACACAGATTTTGACAGACTTCAGCTTTCAGATGCCATGGTCGTGACCATACATTCCGGGGCCACGTTTACTGTGCGGGCAGAGGGAGACCGTAGAAATCTGGACGATCTACGACTGATTCAAAACGGAACCACGCTCACTGTTGAATTTGACAAAAACCGGGAACGTCAATACACTACTTATCTGACAATTACGCTTCCCACGTTGTTGGGATTAAGCATGTCCGGGGCAGTAGAGGCAACAGCCACGGGCTTTGAGTCGCCTGGTGTCAGTGTGCCTATTACATTAAGCGGAGCATCTGTTGCACAAGTATCCATCGAGGCAGAAGAGTTGAACGTAAACATCAGTGGGGCATCTCAATTGCGCTTACACGGAGAAGCATCAAATTTGCGTGGCTATCTGGACGGAGCCTCCCTGCTTCATGCTTTTAATTTGCCCGTGTCAGTGGCGGATTTTCAATTATCAGGGGCCAGCCAGGCAAAAGTTCAAGTATCGCAACTATTAAAAGCTAATGTCAATGGTGCCAGCGAAATCCGTTACCTGGGATCACCCGTTTTAAATGTGACCACCAGTGGTTCCAGTTTCGTTCGTCCAGACTAGTGGACCTTCGGTGCAAGACGTTGATAAACATTCTAAAAATTTAGATACGTTTGTGAATGCTCTTAGCGATCGATATTGGAAACAGCGATGTCACGCTGGGTCTGTGGACAGAAGGTAAGTGGAAACACGTGTGGCGAGTCCCCTCAAAGCCTGACCTGCCCGAGTTGTTTTTTGGTGTTCGGGTGCGTGATTATTTTTTGGAATCCGGCACAGAGATAACCAACGTGAATCACATTGTCTTGAGCAGTGTCGTGCCACGATTGACCGAGAAGTTAAAATATGTGGTTCGCAATCTTTTTGGTAAAGAACCGATCGTGTTAGGTCCATCCGTTTACTCTTCCTTACCTATTGATGTCCTAAATCCGTATGAAATTGGCTCTGACCTGGTTGCCAATGCATTGGCAGCCTTTACCAAATATCGGCAAACCTGCATTATCGTTGATTTTGGAACAGCGCTAACGTTTACTACGGTATCTCATCAGGGAAAGATTCTGGGGGTTTCCATTGCCCCCGGACTAAAAACGGCTATCCGCTCCCTCTCTCAAAACACAGCCCGTTTGTTTGATGTGCCGCTTGAGATGCCTGCTTCAGCCATCGGTAAAAATACCATCACAGCAATCCAGTCAGGTGTTTTGTTTGGCTATGAGGGGTTAGTGAAGAATATGGTAGTGCGTATTCGCGAAGAGTTAAAAGAAAATGTTCCGGCTATTGCAACCGGTGGACTATCATCCATCATTACACCCTTAGCCGGTTTTTTTACGGCCATTGAACCTCACCTCACGTTGGATGGACTTCGACTGGTGGCCATGCCTTCCAAGAGTTAATCAACGCTTTTCTTTATTTCGACCTGATTTATGACTCCTGTACCGTTTGGATGGATTCGGCTACTTTTATTGAATCGAGTCTTTTATATTTGTTATGTCTAGCGACAAGCAGACAGTCTATCTGTTTCAACATACGGTTGAACTATAGGATAGGTTTAGGTTGAAGAGGCCTGGCTGGGGAGTCAGGCCTCACTTTTTTGGTGAAAAGTGTATTCCTACTCTTAATCTTACAGTTGTCCGATGTGGCTGATCTCCAAAAACAACCAAAGAAAGAAAATATTGAGACAGGTGGCCGATAAAAAATTCAGCCACATGGTGCGGGGATAGTCGGCTGCGGCCGGATTTTTATAAACCTGATAAAACCAGATACAAAAGTAAATGACTACCGGACTCAGAGCCGCCATAAATGCCCATCCGTGGTGATCTGTCTGATAAAAATGAAAATAAGTCAGATAGGCACCTGTGACGATACCAAACACGAGCAAGACAAATAAAAAAGTCCCCCGGATACCCAATCGCAAGCTAATGGTTTGATCGCCACGGGCAGCATCTTCTTCATGTTGATAGACCTGGGTCATGGGGTACGTGCCTAGTAACATAAGGGTGGAGAGAGCCGCTGGAACATAAACACGGGCATGTATTAATTGATCCGGTGAAAAATCATTAATTCCAACATAACACATCATAAACGTAAAAAATCCCTGAAATACAGATACCGTGATCCAACCGGCCACCGGATATTTTTTTAAGCGTATGGCAGGGTGACTATAGGCTTTGGAAATCATACCGTAGATAAACAGCATGATGGCGAACCATCCGCTGACGAACCAGGCCCCCAGTACGACCGCTAAAACATCCAATCCGATGGAAGCATAATACAGACTTTTGTTCACGGGAGGAGGATTCTTTAATCCCCCAATGGCGCCTTCGTCCTTATCAAAGTAGCTGTTGTATCCATTGCTGGCTGGATACAGTAACACATGAATGATCAGAAAAGACCACAACAAACGCTGCTCTCCCAGGTTGGGGGAGATCGCTAACGCAAAGAGATATACGGGCAGTAAAAAATAAGAAAACGGAAACCGGAGATGTAACAGTGTAGAGCGAATCATGGGCAAAGACAAGATAGAAACGTTAAGTTAAGTCATTTTTTATCCACCCGTTAAAACTATAACACAAAACAATTGGTTATTTAGTATACTTGAACGAATGAGTTTTATTACTTCCATCGGCACGGCTAATCCTGCCGCACGCTTCCCTCAATCAACCATTGCTGATTTTATGGTAAGGGCCATGCAGTTAAACGATCCAGAGGCACGTAAGCTTCGGGCGTTGTTTCGCGCGACCGGCATTGACTTCCGGCATTCGGTGATTGAAGACTATGGCCGCCAGAAAGATTTTGATTTTTATGCTAACACGAAGACGCTGGAACCCTTTCCTTCTACTCACAAACGGTTAGCGCTTTTTCGGGCACACGCCCTCCAATTAAGTGAGAAAGCCACCCACGATGCTCTTTCCAGGCTACCGGATTTTTCCATGGATAGCATTACTCATGTGATTGTTGTTAGCTGTACGGGCATGTATGCGCCCGGATTGGATATTGATCTGGTAAAAGCCCTTCGCCTTCGTTCAAACGTCCAGCGATTATGCATCAACTTTATGGGTTGCTATGCCGCATTCAATGCATTAAAACTTGCTCACTCCTTTTGCGAGGCAGATATCCATGCCAAAGTTCTGGTGGTCTGTACCGAGTTTTGCAGCCTCCATTTTCAGAAAGATAACTCCGAAGATAACCTGTTAGCCAATGCGCTCTTTGCCGATGGCTCCGCTGCTGTGTTGATAGAAGCCCAACCGCGTGCAGGAATCAATCTGAAACCTGAAAGCTTTTATTGCGACCTGGCCTTGTCAGGCGAAAAAGATATGGCCTGGACCGTAGGAGATCTGGGATTTGAGATGCGATTATCCTCCTATGTCCCGGGGATCATCAAGAAAGGAATCCATGAGTTGACCGCCTCGTTGCTGTCACAGATTCAAACCGAATTTTCAGAGATCAGCTATTTTGCCATCCATCCGGGAGGAAAAAAGATACTGGAGGCGATGGAGGAGGCTCTGGGTCTTTCTAAGAAACAAAACGAGTATGCCTATCATGTGCTCAGAAATTTTGGGAATATGTCTTCCCCTACAGTTTTGTTTGTGCTTGATGAATTAAGGAAACATCTCCGGCCCGAGGATCATGATAAGAAAATACTCAGCGTTGCTTTTGGGCCGGGCCTTACGTTGGAAAGCATGATTCTCTCGATCCATCATCACGCATGAATTTATCTAAACGCGCTTCCGAAGTTGAAATCATGGATGATCTTGACTGCTCAGGGCCGGTCGTGGATCAGACTCTTCGCGAGCTGGACATTATCAATCAGTGGTTAGGCGGAAATGCTGTTACTTTGCACCCGGTAAAGTCGTTGTTACCAAAAATCAACTCCTCTTCCCAACCAACGATCCTGGTTGATCTGGGTTGTGGCAGCGGGGATATGCTCAGACGGATCGCCCGATGGGCTCGTCAGGAAAACATAGGAATGACAGGCATTGGAATTGATGCCAATCCGAATATCATTGCCTACGCCCGGCAAGCCAGCAGCTCTTTTAAGGAACTGGATTTTCAAACCCTGAATATCTTTTCAACTGAATTTCAATCCATGACTTTTGATGTGGTTTTGGCTACGCTCTTTACGCATCACTTTACCCATGAAGAATTAGTGCTGATGCTGACCCGACTTAAAAAACAAACCCGGAAATCCATCATCATTAATGACATTCACCGGCATCCCCTGGCGTATTACTCCATTCGGTGGCTGACAACGTTTTTCTCCCGATCAGATATGGTCAAATTTGATGCGCCTTTGTCGGTGCGCAGGGCTTTTCTCAAAAAAGAATGGGAAGCAATTTTGAAAGAAGCCGGTGTGGAAAATTACCAACTGAGGTGGCGATGGGCCTTTCGTTGGCAGTTAATTATTCACCTGTCTGAATAAGAGACATCTGCCCTGCTTTTGTTGGAACAACCACACGGTCGATTCTGGCACAATTTTTTCTACTTTTGAGCAGAAAATAACCCTTTTATGAAAAAAAGCCTTCTTTATAGTCTGATCGTAATTATCATGGCCGCTTGCAGTGGCAGCGGTCCGTTAGGTAAAAAAGTGCGCGAACCTTTTAGTGGCAATGCGTACGAATCCAATAACCGGTTTTTCCGCGGGACGGGCAAGGGAGAAAGTTCACAGGACAATATTGCCCGTGGCAAAGCAGACATTGAAGCCAAAGCTCAGCTAGCGGGTCAGGTAAGCACGAATATGAAACAAGTGGCGGATCAATACCTGGGACAAACCGAGAATGAGCGTGCCGCAGATGTGGCTGATAAGTTTCAAAGTCTGGTACGTCAAACCATGAATACCAGTATTGCTGACTTACGTAAAATGGGTGAGGAAAAATTCTACAACGAAAAAGAAAAGAAGTATACAGTATTTATCGCCTACGAAATTAAAAAGAACGCGATGTTTCGGTTTATGAAGAAACAAGCCAAACTGGATAACAGCCTCAACGAAAAACAGCGGGAGTTGATTGAGCAGATACTGGACGAACAAATTCAAAAGGCAGACGAAGCTGATCAAGACGGAAACTAGCTCTCTGGGTAAACGCTGAATCTTCTGTGAATTCTACATTCAGGCGGTCATTAATGGCCGCCTTTTTTATTTACAGATCGAAGAATCCTGCTCACGCCAGCCCCCACAGGTTTTATCTCTTAAATTAAAATGCTGGAAATGAGGCACAAAAGAGTTAAATTAGGGTAAAAAAATAATTCCTGCTTGTCTTGGTTTCATGTCTTCCGAATGGCGGATCAATGCCAAAATCACGCTTCCCGATGTAGCCGTTTCAATCGCTTTTCTTTATCAGACGCCTCTGTCTGTTTTCCTTTTTACTTTACCAAACAACCCAAATACACATGATCAGACTAGCACTGGCGGTCGGTTTTCTGGCCGTATTCGGTATGGTGGCATATGCCCTTGTACTGCTTCTTACCAAACACTTTTCAGACAAAAAAGACTCAAACACTAACCAAAACCAAAATCCGTAATTACTTATGAATCCCATCAACATCCGCAAAACCATCATCATTGGCGTCACTTCCATTCTTGGATTAATTCTGTTTTTAATAGTCAATCCGTTTTCATGGAATGATGCCGGTAACCGAACGGTCGTAGAACGAACTACCGGAGAGCAAATCGTGCAATTTGCGCCTGGTATTTTTTATGCCGGCTTCTTTGCCAAGGAAAAAGAATGGCCCAATCAGATATCCGTAACCTATCAGGAGGCGGCTCCACGGCTGGAAGTGGAAGACAATGGGATTGAAGTAGGGCAGATCATGATCCGATTCAGCGATGCCACTACCGCAGACGTACGGGGTATCACTCAGTTTATTCTGCCTTCCGATGAAAAGGAAATGATCCTGATCCATAACACGCACCGGACACCTCAATCATTGGTGGCAAAACGCCTGGCGCCTTACACCAAGGAATGTCTGCAATCTTCTGCCCAACTGATGAGTAGCGAAAAACACTATGGCGGTGGACGCGCTCAAATGGCTCAGGATTTTCTTGACCAGCTCAAAGAAGGAGTGTATCTATTGAAAACGGAGGAAAATGTGGTATTTGATACACTAGAGATGGAGAAGAAACGCATTTATCAAACCGAAATACAGTTTGATACCAAAACGTCTCAGCCAAAGCGCAAACTTTCGTCTATCAAAGAATATGGCATCACGGTGGCCGATGCTGCCATCACCGATGTGGACTATGAAAGCAAGGTTGATGAAAAGCTGGTAAAGATTATCGATGCGGCTACGAAATCGGCCATATCCAAGCAGGAACTGATGACCGCTCAGCAACAAACACTGACCGCCAAGGCAAAAGGTGAGCAGGCATTGGTAGAGATTGAATACCAACAGAAACAAGACCAGACCAAGCAGGTAGTGGAAGCCGAAACCAAGGTCAAAGTAGCCGAACAGGATAAACTTCAGCAAAAGATTGCTTACGAAGCTTCTATCCTCGAAGCCAGAAAAATCAAAGAGCTGGCAGATGCCAACGCCTATGCTCGCCAACGCATTATGCAGGCGGATGGTGCTCTTGAAATGAAGTTAAAGGCTCAGGTAGAAGTGCAAAAAGTATGGGCAGATGCATTCAGTAAATATACAGGAGCCGTGGTACCCCAGATACAAACCGGAGGAGGACCAACCACCAATGGGGCACTCAATTTTATGGACATCATGACCGCCAAAACGGCCAAGGACTTTGCGTTGGAATTGAAGAATAAGAATTAATAGGGTCTTTAAAGATTCTTCTGTCAGCGCGTGCTCACAGCGTGCAAAAAAAGAGGCTGCCTCAAAAAGGCAGCCTCTTTTAACTTTATTTCTGGCTGATAAAACTACACTTCTACCACTTCAATACACGAATGTTGATCACCTCATCACAGGCGGTCAGCCGTACGGTATAGATTCCCCTCCGTCTTCCCTGAAGTGCTTGCGTAAACAAGTCGCTTAATTGAGCTACGGTATTCGCTCCGGAAGCAATCACCGATCCGTTGGGATCCAGCAACGTACCATTTACCACAGAGTCTTCCTGACCGGGCAAGGTGTAAATGTTAATCGGGCCAAAGGTAGGGTTGGGGAATATCGCAAACACCGGCAAACACGGTCTCACATCCAGGATGTTAAATCGCAAACTTGTTTGTGCCCCGGCCACCAATCCACCGCTAACCGATTCAAGAGCGAATGTTATAAACTCTGCTCTGCGCTCTCGGAAGATATCTGTATTAGGCGTCACCTGAAATTCAGCATACGAAGCTCCCGCAGGAACATGTACCTGAATGCGGCCTTGCATCACAGACGGCTGTGTGGTGTAGTCCCAACGATTTCCATAAAACACACCCAAACTATTGACCGCACGAATGGTAATCGTTTGACTGGTTGCGACCGGAGAAGAGAAATTCAGACGTACCGTGTAAGCACCGCTTCCTTCTTCCCGGTTAACTTCCACTTCCTCAAATTGCACCGTGGTGACATCGTTGTCAAGCAAGGTTAACGTCAAAAATGCTGAGTCCAGCACTTCTATCCCTGCCGATGGCAGCACTTGAAAACCGATGGTTTCGTTCGGTTCATCCGCCAGGTCATCCACTACACGTACCTGAAACTGAGCGGAGGATTGGCCGGCTGGAACGATGACGGATATCAGATTTTGACTGGCAGCCGGAGTGGTTAGATAGTCTGTTCCATAGACCACACCACTTCCTTCCTGAAGGGCCACGGTAACTGTCTTATCCGTAGCCACTGGTCTGGAGAGTTGGAGGGTAAACGTAACGGAGTCGGTGGGTTCAGATACTTGTAAGGTATCCGAAAAAAGTGTGGCCACGGGCGAAACAAATGCATAGCGCGTTACTACGGCCAAGTGGTCGGTGGTGGTATTGCCATAGTTCGGAATGGCAGCAAAAGGAGTCACTACCCGTTCCGACCCAGGGAGTATCTCTTCCCTCAAATCGTCAGAGACTATTTGATGATCAATCATATCTCCAAAGCTGATGGTTGATCGGGCTCCTGTCAGACTCAAAGACTTTGTCACAGGCACATACGTGCTGTCGTTTACAAAAGCAGCATACGATGATGGCTGACCAGCCACGATCGACTGATCCAGATCGTCATTATAATCGCCCAATAACACCACTTGCTCAGGACTATAATTTGCATCCAGGTAATTTTTTAATACTTGTGCATCATACACTCTGCGATTAAAATCTGCCAATGTGCTTCCCGACTTGGCATGAATGTTCACAAAGCTGATCCGTTCGGTAACGCCCTGGATGGTTACGTTTGCGGTAAGCATGAAAGGAAGGCGTCCGCTTGACCAAAAACTACTGGGGTCACCGGTGGGGTAGCCCGGTAATAAGGAAGGATCAATGGTTCTGGCGGAGTCATACAAATTTTCAAACAGCGCCTGAGTTGACAATACCTGAACGGTTGTGGAATCGTAAATGAAGCACACCTTTTGCGGAGGGAAGGTAGTACTCGGCCCTTCAAACGAACGTGAGAAACGATCGGAGCAAACGGCTTTGTACCCAGGTAGCTGCCGAACCAATTCTGTAAAGAGGGAATCATTTGAAACTTCCTGTACGGCAATGACATCGGCATGAAGCGAAGCCATCACCTGTCTTACATTTTGCAATTGAAGAGCTTCATCAGCCGGGCCAAATTCTTCCGGATAATCTTCCCGTTCTGCACCAAAGAACTCCAGATTCCAGGTGACAAGATCAAACGTTTTAGCTGTTGGGATAGAATCAGTGGGCAATTGTGGTTCAGACACGCCCGGTACATCTGCGCGAAAGCGTGGTAGCAATTGAGCGTTGGCACGGAAGCGACCTACCACACCGGTAATATTGGTAACCCCTGGTGGCTTCGTAAGCCCGGGTAAATCGGTATCACCATCCACTCTCAAATCAGCTTGCACAGTGCCATTGGTTATGCGCTCAGTACTTTGCGGATAGAAGACAAATGACTTATTCACCAATTCCACTTGCTGTACGGTCACCAATAATCCCTCGTTGGCGGCCAGTTCGGTAATGGCAACGGGTTTAGGTGCCAGGATGCGCACACTGCTATCGGGTTGGATGTAGGAGATACCATTTCCACTGATTTGTTTCTGATCATTAAAAATGCCGATGGGTCCGGTTACGATCAGACTATCCCCAATCGATACATTCTGACTGAGGGTGAAATCAAATACTGGAATTCCCCCGGTGTTGTCCTGAATATAAGCCGGGCTGCCCAATTGGTTACTGACCGTTACACGACCGGCCACGGTTACTTTGCTCCCAACGGTCAGGCTCCGTGCGGTAGCAATTGAAATAATATTGCTAAGCGGATCATACCCGCTACCGGTCATTGGCAGTGCTTTCGTAAGTCCTCCATTGGTGTGACTAACTTCGCTAGTAAAAGATTCGTTCGTGAGTGGTGCGAACCTGACATACACAGTAGCGCTGTCGGCTACGATCAAACTGTCAGTAAAATTTACCCGATCCAACGAAAGTGAAAACACGGCAGAAGTTACCGCAATCATAGTCAGTGAGTCCTCCAGATTAGCACCCTTCACCACATAGGATAACTCCCGCGAAGTATTGGTGTTGATTTCGCCAAAGTTGAGCGTGGCCGGGGTAAATGAAAAAGATGGTTGATTGGATGGAACGCCTACAGGAGTGATCGAGAAATCATCGATGGCCAGCGCATCATCCGAACCAGAGACGTTAAAATCATTCCAACGAATCCAGAAAGTGGCTCCTTCCGGAATGGATAGACCGGAGATCGAAAAAGAAACGGTGGCTCTGTTCGTTGCCAGATTTCCGTTCAATGCGCCAATCGTTCCGGAAAGGGTGGGAGCATTAAAATCAAGTTCATCCACATCCGTCCAGATACCGGTATTCAGGGTAGTGGCGGTTTGGCTAAGTTGAAAATCCAGACGATCGGCTTGCGTACGGGGCGTGGCACCTAACCGCCACTGCTCACCGGTGTAACTGATCTGAAGTGTCGTAATGGTTGCTCCGGTGTTATTCACAAAGGAAGCTCCGATGGTTGGGATTAGCGATCCGGATTGTAATCCACCTAACGCACGGTCACCATCTAATCCCAGACTATAGGTATTTCCGGCATTGGAAGATCCTGTGCCTCCAGCATACGTAGTGTTGGCATTGGCTCCAGTTTCCAGAAACGACCATCCCAATGGTAAGGTGGTAACATCATTTGTGGCACCGGTAAGGAGGCCATTAAAGTTTTCGGAGTAGGCGGCATTGAGGGTGGTTAATGGTGCTTGTGCCTTCACAGCGTGCACCAGCACCCCACAAAAAGCGATCAAAAAAAGAGTAGATAAATATGTACGCATAGGCTGTTGATTTTTATAGCCTGCGAAAATAGACACTTCCCTTACATAACAGGTTGCGCCAAGTTTACCAAATAGCTGAGTGGATGTTAAACCCGACCAATTTACATCTAATCTCCCAGGATGTTCTCTCAGGCCTGGTCGTCCACCACCGGTGTTGCTTCGGGTTCTTCTACCAGGGGTGTAGATAACCGCTTTACCCGAAACATAAACTGCCTGTCCATGGTAAATTCATAGGAATTCTCCCGCATCAGTTCTACCGCCCGGCTGGACATTTCCAATACCTGCATAAGGTCTTGTGCTACTGGTGAAGCTTTGCTGAGTCGTTGTGTTTTCCCTTTTTGAACCTCCAGATT
>ERZ1066130.177-NODE-177-length-32577-cov-11.075703_pt1 | contig 32577 bp, 32 predicted proteins | sample MGYA00382777_ERZ1066130 | MGnify/ENA primary metagenome ERZ1066130 (study PRJEB33369, sample SAMEA5778360) | biofilm metagenome | biome: Industrial cooling water; feature: Water cooling tower basin; material: Biofilm | place: United Arab Emirates | collected...
AGGCTATATGATGGCCTTTCAAGCTTCTGGTCCCCACGCGGCTGACCGCGCATTGGAGGCCATCGCTGCCGGCTATGAAGAACTTCATCGATTTCCAGCCAAAGCTCTTTGGGATAAACCCATGGGAAAATTTAACATTCAATTGAACAAGGAGTGGCATGCGGTGCCTAAAGGAATAGCAGTCGTTATCGGTTGTTCTACTTTTCCGACATGGAATTCTGTTACAGGTATTTATGGTAGCTTAATTACTGGTAACAGTGTGATCGTGAAACCTCATCCGGGAGCCATATTACCTATGGCTATTTTTGTGGCAGAGATTCAACGCGTACTTGCGGAAAGGAATCTGGATCCAAATATTTGTCAATTAGCGGTTGACACGTTTGATCGGATGATCACGAAGCCATTGGCGGAAAATCCTCAGGTAAAAATTATTGACTTTACCGGAAATGCAACCTTTGGTTCTTATCTGGAAGCATTACCTGGTAAAACTGTCTTCACAGAAAAAACCGGTGTCAATTCCGTGATATTAGATTCGGTGGAGGATATTGACAAAGCAGCAGCTAATCTGGCATTCTCCGTTAACCTTTATAGCGGTCAAATGTGTACCGCTCCACAAAATTTTTACATTCCTCAACAAGGGATTCAAACACCGGCCGGGGCAGTGTCCTTTGAGTCTTTTGCAGAAAAATTTGTAACCCAACTGAATGGATTAATCGATAATCCAAAAGCTGGCCCCTTTGTATTAGGTGCTGTGCAAAGCAAGAAGACCTCTGAGCGGGTGCTGGAAGCAGAAAAGTTGCCAGGGAAGGTTTGGTTAAAGTCCCGGGTATTTGAGAATCCCATGTTCAAAAATGCCCGGGTAGCAACACCTGTGGTGATTGAAGTGGATTCTTCTCAAAAGGAAATCTTTAGTAAAGAGTTATTCGGCCCGATCGCTTTGCTGATCAAAACCAGAGATACCAATGAATCCATTGCCTTAGCACAGGAAATGGCTATTCATCATGGAGCTATTTCCTGTGGAGCCTACACCATCAATAAGGATGTTCGTGAAAAAATTGCAGATGAAATGGCATTGGCAGCAACTCCCGTATCTTTTAATCTGACAGGGGGTATCTACATGAATCAGAACGCGGCTTTTTCAGATTTTCATGTGACGGGTGGTAATCCTTCCGGTAATGCTTCATTTACCAATCCGGAATATGTGACCAAACGGTTTACCTGGGTTGGTCATCGGGAACCTGTAAAGTCCTGAAGAAAGAAATGGCTACCCCTCAGGGTAGCCATTTCTCAATCTGGGGATGATTCAGAAATCACCCATCGTCTCTTGTTAGTTCATGACTTTTCTCAATATCCAACCTTTCGCAGAAAGAATTTTCTCAGGTTCTGGAGTTCGAATGGAATTACCGTTAACGGGAAATACCTGACTAGTAATAACAGATTCACCCTGATTGATATAAAGTTCAATAATCGATTGATCAACGAGTACACGTAATTCTACTTCACCTGCTGATACAGGCACGGCATCGGCACTGGCAAAGTCCTTGTGGAAATCGGTTACTCCGGATGTTGTGCGGTCCAGCTGAATGCTGCCGTTTATTTTTCGGATCACAGTTCGTTCAGTTTCGTCCGCGAAAAGCTCAAGAATGGTTCCATCCTCACCGTTCCATTGAATAACGAGTTCAAATGAACCCCCATGGAATCCCTTCACGGATACTTCTTCCCCTCGTAGTTTCTCTAATTCAAGCACTGGCTGTTGAATCAGATGATATTCATTTCCCTTTTTCAATAATTGCAATACACGAGGAACAGACATAGCGCTTCTCCAGTTGCGGGTTGGAACAAAGTTGCCATAGGCCCAATTGTTGACCCAACCCATCATGATTGTCCGGTCATCCTGTGCGGGTAATTGATTGTAGGTAATGCCTGCATAGAAATCTTTCCCATAGTCAACATACCTGGGAGCCGTGGTGGTTGTATCAGCTGTGAAGTGATTCCCATCAAAGTCCCCAACAAAATATTGCATTCCAACAAAGTCGGGGCCGGCCGGATGACTTCCTGAAAGAGATAACACCCATTTTGATTTTCCGCTTTCGTTTGCCACTGGAAGGGAATACAAGTCCGGACATTCCCAAATGCGACTGGTGTCACCCGCAGGGCCAAACTCACTCAATTCATTCCATGACAATAAATTTTTAGACTCATAAAAACGGACTTTGAATAGGTCAGGGATAACCAATACCATCACCCATTTTTGAGATGGCTCATACCAGAAGACCTTCGGATCGCGAAAGTCTTTTCGTTGAATGTCCAAGACAGGATTTTTATCATATCGCGTCCAGGTTCGACCCTGATCATTGCTATACGCTAAACTTTGGTGCTGGCGTAATCCTTGTTGATCGCGATGAATGTGCGAAGTATACAAGGCAATCAGACAGTCAGATCCCAGACAAAGACCACTCGTATTGTTCTCATCAACCACGACTGTTCCTGAAAAAACCATGGTGCTGTCTCCAGTTTGAGGATCTGTATATTCCGGTATGGCCAGAGGTAAGTGTTGCCAGTTTATCAAGTCACGACTCACAGCGTGCCCCCAACTCATATGGCCCCAGGTGTTACCATAGGGGTTATGTTGGTAAAAGAGGTGATACTCGTTTTTATAAAAGACCAAGCCATTTGGATCATTCATCCAGTTTTTTGGCGGAGTAAAGTGATAAAGAGGTCGGTATTTTTCAAGGGAAAGGGTAGATGATTTTTCAGGTGAACAACTCGTCATGAGCCCGATGAATGAAATGATGCAAAGAAGGGTTTTCATATAATCTTACGTAGGATTAACCAACTGAATCGAGGCCGAGTTGATGCAATAACGTAATCCTCCCGGAGATGGACCGTCCGGAAATACATGTCCGAGGTGCGCATCGCACACATTGCAAAGAACCTCTATGCGCACCATTCCGAAGCTAGCGTCCTTATGATAGGCGATGGCAGTAGCGGTATATGGTTGCGTAAAACTCGGCCAACCGGTTCCACTATCGAATTTTAGTCCGGAATCAAATAGCCGGGTTCCACAACAGCGGCAGGCATATAATCCAGGGTCATGTGCTTCACAGTATTCTCCTGTAAAAGCACGTTCTGTTCCTTTTTTACGGGTGACATAAAACTCCTCTTCAGTTAACAATTGTTTCCATTCTGCATCGGATTTGACTACGCGATGGTCAGGAATAGGATTGCCTTGTGTGGCAAATTTTAAGACATCTTTCCAGGTAAGCATGATATAAAGATAGTAGTTTACTAACGCTCCAAGAAAGTGTTTGTTTTGATTAGGCTAAAATTGAGAATTTCAACTTCTATTTTCGTACAATCGGTAGTGCCAGGACATGAGTGACGGTTTCGAGCTCCTCTGCTAATGCAGTGTAGGAGACGTTACGTGATAATTCAAATTCCTGAGATCCGTCATAGACAAGCGTAGCGATGTATTCAAAATAGTCAGTATATCCGGTTCGCCCACGGCTATTGGCTGTGTAGGTATGACGTTCCTTTGCAATTTCGATGCGATCTAGTTGAACAAAGGATATTTTAATCGATTGAAAAATGATGTCAGCGACTCGCCATTCATCCTGAATGGTTTTTTTTGGTAAGCTGATCAAAATGACATTCTTCAGAGAAAAAATTAATCCCGTAAGGGCTGCCACTGGAAAAACTATCCAGTAATACCCATTAACGACTAGAAGTGGTGATGCTATTATAGCAACTATCAAAATAGTCCATCGCAACCCTAAAGGAAAATAGTATGATTCAATTTTAGGATCCATGAGTAGCTATTTGTGAACTACCTTATTCAAAGAACCAAAGTTTCACAGCCATTAGCAAAACGGAGCCAATCATGATGCGTTTGATACATACTTCGCTGGCAGTGACACTCCATCGGCTGGCATACCATCCTCCTAATCCATGACCAATCGCTAAAATCATTCCGGTAAACCACTCTATCTTTCCTTCCCAGGCAAACACCGCCACAGATACTCCCGTGTAAACAATCGCGACAAATACCTTGATATAATTGATTTTAATCAGTGGAAGGTTATGAACCAGGCTAAGCGCTCCGATCACCAGAAATCCGATACCCGCTTGTACGAAACCGCCATAAATTCCAATAAAGAAAAAAAGAAACACACCCATAGCCTGCCGCCAACCATGCATACGTTCCGGGCGACTGTTGCTTCGAAAGGGATTGAGGATAACCAACACAGTGGAGAACAGCATAACCCCAACAAACAATTGCCGAAATAACTCATCGCTCACGTGAGCGGCTAATCGAGACCCTAGAAACCCACCGATAAGAGAAACACCACATAACCACAAACTATACCGCAAGGGTAGCTCAACTTTTTTAGAAGCAAAACCACTGACGGCTGAAATATTTTGGGCAAGAATGGCCACCCGAGCCGTGGCATTGGCTGTGGTAATGGGCATCCCTAAGAAGGTCAAAATGGGAACGGTAAAAAGAGACCCACCTCCACCTACCGTGTTTAGGAAAGCTGCCAGAAAGCCAACACCAATGATGAGCAGATATTCATACCACGCCATGGTTTATCGGACCGTTGCTTGACGCACAATACGCGCAAAAATTCCTGGAAACCAACGTTGCATATAAACGCCCATAAGTTCCTTGCGGCCACCGATAAATACTTCCCGTTTTTTCTTTTCGATAGCCCGGATCATCTGACTTGCAAATTTTTCAGGGGGCATGCCTTGGTCGGTCGATGCATCCATTTGATTCAGCGCAGCACCCGTGCCGGTGAGTGCGTTGTAGGTTACATTGGTTCGGATCCATCCCGGACAAATGAGTGTGACATGTATGTTTTTAGATTCCTTCCATAATTCCGCCCGGAGTGAATCAAAAAATCCGTGCAGGGCATGTTTGGCCGCGGCATACCCACTTCGGTACGGTGTTCCGATAATACCCATCACACTGCTGACGGTGACGTAATGACCTCTTTGACGTTTCAGAAAATGAGGTATTAAAAACTTTGTAAGGGCCACAGTTCCAAAGTAATCAACTTCCATAAGTTTGCGATCAACTTCCACACTCGTTTCTTTGGCCAGGCTTCGCTGACTGATACCTCCGTTGTTGATGAGAATATCAATATGCCCAAACAACTGAATAGCCGCTTCGGCACTCAATTGAAGTGTGCTGGATTGAGCCAGATCAAGGGGTAAAATCCGGATGTGGGTTTGGGCTTCCGGTGGACAGTTGCCCTTCACGCGTTCGAGTTCTTCTTTTCTACGGGAGGACAAAATAAGCCATGCCCCTCGCTTGGCCAATGCATAGGTTAAGTATTCACCAATACCGGACGAAGCACCGGTGATCCAGATTACTTGTTTTGCGAGCGACACGTTATGCGATTTTTACTTGCTTCTGATCTTCCAAATAAACCCAAATGGTATAAACACCTAGAGCAGTTCCTAATGGAAAGTTTAATAGCTTAAAACATCCTACGACTAACGCCAAAATCAACGCCCAACGATGACCATTAAGCAGCCCCATGCCAGCGATCACCGAAGGGATGCCAAATAAAACAATCATGATTATTGGCAAAAAACGCATAAAACCATTCACGAATTCCAGCACCCAACGCTCATCTTCACTGACTTCATGTATAGCCATACCCAAGATAAAATTGAAAAGAAAGGAAAGGCCTACAAAAAGAAGGATATTCAAGATTCCTGAAACAATATAAAGAATGGCAAGTACTCGTTTATGAGATTCCATAAGGAAGAATTTTTATAGTTTGGTATATAAAACGAAATCAAAAGCATAAGGATGTCGGGCATCGGCCGGGTGATGCTTTCGTGATTGTTCCATCCACAGGTCTTTTTTAAGCTCCGGAAAGAAAGTATCACCGTCTATTTCCGTGTGAATTTCAGTCAAGTAAAGGCGCTGAGCAAGAGATAAACCTAAGGTATAAATTTCGGCACCTCCTATAATAAAACATTCGTGCTCTCCAGCTGCGCGTGCTATCGCCAGGCCGTCAGGTAATGTATGAACCACCTGACACTTAGGCGCATCATAATCTATCTGTCGGGTAATAATGATATTTACCCGATGCGGAAGCGGACGGAACTTAAGAGGAATGGACTCATAGTTTTTGCGCCCCATGATCACGTGATGTCCCCGTGTAGTTTCCATAAAATACTTCATGTCGTCAGGCAAGGACCAAGGCAGGTCATTGTTTTTACCAATCACCCTGTTCTTCGTAAGGGCTGCGATCATGGAGACAGTCATGCAAGGGAATTAGGGGGTAAAGATAGCTTGTTCTGTTGAATTACCCCTTTTCATTTCTCGTTCGTTTTCAATGAGTTTCCCCGGAGGAAATCCTCGATCTTCATTTTTCGTTTACCTTCCGGTTGAAGTTCAACCACATAAATCCAGCCATCCAAAGTTTGAATGCGTAAATAGGTTTTATGATCGGTATCAAGTTTCCCACAAGTGGTTGCATTTACAGAGGCGGTTTGCATGTTTGTCCGAAAGATCTTGTAAGTCTTCCCTTGCAGAGTGGTCCATGCTGCCGGATAGGGACTTAATCCTCGTACGAAATTATGAATAGACTCGGTAGTCTGATCCCATCGAAGTTCACAGGTTTCTTTAAAGATTTTCGGAGCATGACGTTCCTGGCCGGTGACGATTTGGGGTAGTGAAGGATGGTCCCCGGCTTCAATGGCACGAACAGTTTTCAGAACAAGCGCTGCACCTTTTTTCATTAATCGCTCGTATAAAGAACCCACATCATCCGTTTGGTCAATAGGTTCTTTTTCCTGAAAAATGATACGCCCGGTATCAATTTCATGAGTCAGAAAAAAGGTAGTCACACCTGTTTCCTTTTCTCCATTAATGATTGCCCAGTTGATGGGAGCAGCTCCCCGATAGTTAGGCAATAAGGAAGCATGCAAATTGAACGTTCCCAAGGCAGGCATATTCCAAATCACTTCCGGGAGCATACGAAAGGCAACGACAATTTGAAGATTGGCTTCATACTTTTTCAACTCCTCCACAAAGGCTGATGATTTAAGATTGTTGGGTTGCAAGACAGGTAGGTGATGCTGAAGCGCATAATCTTTGACGGGAGAAGAAACAAGTTTTTGTCCACGTCCTTGAGGTTTATCCGGAGCTGTGACGACCGCCACTACAGGGTAGCCGTTTTGGATCAGGGCCTCCAGACTGGGCACTGCAAACTCCGGAGTGCCCATATAGACGATGCGAAGGTTATTCTTTGACATAAGATACGTAAGTAAGGTGAAATCAATCCCGTAATGACTTTCGCATGTATTTTTTACAGATAGGACATTCCCTCCATTGGTGACCTCTGGCAGGGCAATGGCTACGTCCAAAGTAAATAATTTGCAGATGAACTTTGTTCCAATGTCCCTCCGGGATCAAACGCTTCAGATCGTGTTCCGTTTGCTCCACACTTTTTCCATTGGTTAAGCCCCATCGGTAAGCCAGCCGGTGGATATGAGTATCCACCGGAAAGGCAGGAATTCCAAACCACTGTGTCATCACTACCGAAGCCGTTTTATGACCAACGGCCGGAAGTGCCTCCAGATCTTCGAATGTATTGGGGACTTCTCCATGATGTTTCTCCAGCAATATCTTGGATAATCCATAAATCCCCTTGGATTTCATTGGTGAAAGACCACATGGTTTGATAATCTCCCGGATTTCCTCCACACTCATTTTGATCATATCGCGCGGATTATCCGCTCTGGCGAACAGGAGGGGCGTGATCTTATTCACACGCTCATCTGTACACTGTGCTGAAAGCAGCACAGCAATCAATAATGTGTAAGCGTCTGAATGATGCAATGGAGTTTCAACGATTGGATAATGCTGATCTAATATCTGTAAGATATCCTCTACTTTCTTTTGCTTGCTCATCATGCCTAGACTAACACTTCGTTCTGATACTTGTTTTAAGCAAAAAAATATTCTGGTTATAGTTAAGGATAAAGCAGGTATTTTTGGCGTGTCAGCTCATAGGCTTTAAGGTCAGCTTGCCAGGTGGCCCTTATTTCTTCTTCGGTTAGTCCGTCTTTTATTTGTTGCTGAAGCAATCGCGTACCCGCCAGTTTATCAAAAAAGGGAATGAAGAATTTTTCCTTATCCGGAAATGTTCGATAGAAATCAATGAGATGTTTCAGACTTATCTTTCGTTGCGGAACGGTAGCGGTTAAATCAATACCAAAACATAGTACATTTTCAAAGGGTGGATTCTTGGACATGCCAGGAATGCTTTGAGGTGTAAATGAAAATGAATAGTTAACCAGTTGCGGATGGCCAACCCATTCAAAGGGATGAAGAGTGCCCCGCCCAACACTCAGCGCGGTTCCTTCCAATAAACACATGGAAGGATACCAGCCAATGGCGTTATCATTGGGAAGATTGGGAGAAGGGCGATCGGGGAGCGAATAAGTGTCACTATGCTTCCAGTTTTTCAGAGTTATAATTTCCAGGGGGCATTGGATCCCGTTGGCTAGCCAACCCTCCCCATTAATCATCTGAGCGATCTCGCCTACCGTTAACCCATGCGCGATCGGAATGGGATGCATACCTACAAATGACTCCAATCCTTTTTGTAACACAGGTCCATCGACAAAGCCATTCGGGTTAGGGCGATCCAAAATCAAAACTTTCTTATTTTGTTCTGCGCAGGCCTCCATTAAATAGTGCAGGGAACTGATATAGGTAAAAAAACGAGCGCCCACATCCTGAATATCAAAGACCACAATATCCACCAATGCCAGATGCTCCGGAGCAGGCTTTTTACTTTTGCCATACAGCGAAATGACAGGAAGACCCGTTTTCGGATCTACTCCGTCTTTAACCAATTCACCCGCATCAGCATCTCCGCGAAAGCCATGTTCGGGGGCAAGGATGCTGACTATTTTTATTCCCTTGCTCAGAAGTGTGTCAACAATATGCGTTGCACCAATCCGGGCTGTATGATTCGTCAACACAGCCACCCGTTGTGTCCCGAGCCTCCGAACCACTTCGCTTACTTGATCGGCACCTGTTTGGAGGGAAACGTGAGCCGGTTGACTGGTACATGATATCCACACAAACAAAATGGGAATAGTTGAAAGAAAGCGCATCATTTTCTGCTATTTTGCTGATTCAAAAGCTAAAATTAAGCCAATCACTTGAACCTTTCTTACTTTCTGGCTAAAAGAATCCGTCAGGGGAAACAGGGCGACTTTGCGGCTGTGGTTCATCGGATTGCCGTTGCCAGCATTGCCATCGGGCTAGGGGCAGCCATCATATCTTTTTTGGTTATGCAGGGATTTCAGGAAACTGTTAAAACAAAGGTTTTTCGGTTTACCGGACATTTACTCATCACCAAGTACACACTCAGCAATGCCACGGAAGAACAGCCTTTTGAATTGAATACAGCATCAGTAACAGAGGCTATGCAATTTCCTTTTATAAAACATATTCAGGAGTATAGTCATAAATCTGGTCTGATTAAAACAGAAGAGGAAGTTCTGGGAGTAGTATTGAAAGGCGTAGGAAGAAGTTTTGATACACTTCGGTTGAGTGATTATTTGTTGGAAGGTCGTTTTCTGCATTTACCAGATTCAGGATATGGACGCGAAATTTTAGTAAGCAAACAAATTGCTGATAAGTTAAACATTCAGTTGCACGATGAAGTCACCATTCATTTTTTTCAGAACCCTCCCCGTTTCCGTAAACTAATCGTGGTGGGGATTTATGAAACGAATTTATCTGATTATTTTGACAATAAAATTCTGATAGGGGACATCCGATTGATCCAACGCCTCAATGACTGGAATAGTCAGACGGTAGGTGGCGTGGAGATCACCATTGACCATTCTCATTTTTCAAGAGCAGAAGTATTACGTTTTTCATTGAACAGCGCCTGGGAACAAGACTCTCCCTGGCCAGATCGACTGAGCGATTGGATTCAAGCATTGATGGGATTTGATTTTGAGCGTCAGGCCGAAGTATTTGCCGGACATCAGATTAATGAGCGCATAGACTATGATCTTTTGGTTGAAACCGTTCAACAAAAGTATATTCCCATTTTTGAGTGGCTGGGTTTGCTGAGCCGTCAGGTAGTCATTTTATTGGTGATTATTTTGATAGTCGTGTGCGTAAATATGATTTCGGTACTGTTGATTCTGGTCATGGAGCGAACACCCATGGTCGGGGTACTCAAAGCTTTGGGGGCACGAAATCAAGTTATTCGAAGAGTATTTATCTATAATGGGATGAATTTGACGTTAAAGGGATTGATGCTGGGGAATATGATTGGTTTGGGATTTTGCTGGATACAAGACCGGTTTGCCATCATCCGTTTAAACCCACGTGACTACTACATGGATGCGGTGCCTATCGAGTGGAGTTGGGGAATGGTGATCTTCTTGAATCTGCTAATATTTTTTGTGGTGTCGTTGGTGTTGCTCTTGCCGGCTACTTTAGTTCTCAGAATTCAACCAGTAAAGGCAATCAAGTTTGATTGATCAGACATATTTGAACTTCTTTCGATAGGGACATTTTTCCCAATAGTTTTCCTTTCTTTTTTTTGAACGAGCCAATGTCCTCTTGGACGGCTAAATGAGTGTATTCGTCTGAAAAGGACTCACTTATCTGCATAGTAGCCGTTATTACTTTGTAACTAAACTAATGGATATGACACGAAGAATCATGTTTGCCGCCACAATCGCAGGGCTTTTGTGGGGCTGTCACTCAAAAGAGAACGCCATGCTGAAGGTGAAGCTCGATTCTCTGAACGTGGAATTGAAAGCTAACACCAAATCACTTGCGATGCTGGATGAAGTAGGAGTCATGCTGGACTCCATCGAATCCAATCGAATGGCCCTACGTTCAGGTGTAGTGGAAGGCACAAAATACAGTGACTATTCGCAGCGCCTGAAAAATTTAAATGAGTACATTCAGTCTACCCAGCTAAAGTTGGCTGAACTGGAACAAGTGTCCAGAAAGAATAAAACGTACGCCTCTTTAGTGGCCAAGCTGAAGTCAGAGTTGGAGGGCAGTCGTCAACAAATTGCTGCCTTACAAATAGAAGTAGAGAAAGCGAGAGAGGCAAATGTTATGCTGACGGAAGTAGTTGTGCAAAAGGACTCGTTGCTGGCGACTAACACAGAGGTGATCAAAATGAAAGAGCAGGATATTGCCAGTCTCGAATTAAAAATTCAGGAGGTCAATCAAAACTCTGTGAACGCTCAGGCCGACTTGTATTTTGCACAAGGACAAGCACTGGAGTTGGCGGCAGCCCGCACGAAACTGGCGCCCCGAAAAAAGAAGGAGACCCAGCGCGAAGCTTTGGAATTATACAAACGAGCCTACTCGTTGGGAAAAACGGATGCGATGGAGCGGATTGAAGAGTTGGAGAGAGTTCTGAGTTAGTAGTTAGCAGAGAGGTTTGATCAATTGAAGAAGAAGCCGAATGGCTTCTTCTTCAATTTCTAACGCTAAAGTTTTGAAACGCTAGTCGGACGATGATGTAAGAATCAGATACCCGTATAGTTGAACGGTGTTATTTTCTTTAGCTCGTCTTTTACAGCCATGGATATTTGTAAACTATCAATAAAAGCTGTCAGGCTTTTTTGCGTGATCTTCTCATGAGTTCGGGTCAACGCTTTGAGGGCCTCATACGGATTGGGATAACCTTCGCGCCTTAAAATGGTTTGAATTCCCTCTGCCACCACGGCCCAATTATCATCCAGATCTTTGTTAATGGCCTCTTGATTTAGTTCCAGTTTGCCCATACCCTTGAGGAGCGAATGAATGGCCAGCCACGAATGAGCCAACGGTACACCAATGTTTCTCAACACAGTGGAATCGGTCAGATCCCTCTGCAACCGACTGATGGGAAGTTTGGCGCTGAGATGTTCAAACAACGCGTTGGCAATTCCCAAATTGCCTTCGGCATTTTCAAAGTCTATAGGGTTGACTTTGTGTGGCATCGCGGACGAACCCACTTCACCTGCCTGGATTCGCTGCTTAAAATAATTCATGGACACATATTGCCATACATCCCTGCTGTAGTCAATCAAGATGGTATTGATCCTCTTGACATTATCAAAGAAAGCGGCCAGATGATCATAATGTTCAATCTGCGTGGTGGGATGACTGCGTTGAAGCCCCAGCGTATGGTTAACAAATGTATCGGCAAAGACAATCCAGGAGATTGATGGATACGAAACCTGATGTGCATTGAAATTACCTGTGGCACCTCCAAATTTAGCCGAGAACGGAATGGCTTTTAATAATTCTAGTTGTCTGCGCAGACGTTCAGCAAAGACAGCCATCTCTTTTCCCAAACGGGTAGGGGAAGCCGGTTGACCATGCGTGCGTGCCAGTAAAGCGATCTCTTTCCAGTCATTCGCCTGTGCTTCCAACGCCTTGACAAGCTGGCCAAAGCGGGGAAGCAAATGAGTTTCAGTAAATTCCTTTAATAGCAGCGGTGTTGCAGTATTATTGATATCCTGAGAGGTGAGTCCGAAATGAATAAACTCCTTGAAACCGCCAAGTCCTGCGGAATCAAACTTTTCTTTTAAAAAGTATTCAACAGCTTTCACATCATGGTTGGTGGTTTTTTCAATTTCTTTGATGCGAACAGCCGAGGGTTCATCAAAAGCAGAATAAAGGCTGCGCAGGTATTGAAATTTTTCTGATGGAAAAGTTTTCAGTTGAGGAAGACCGACTTCGCACAAAGCAATGAAATACTCCACTTCCACCCGCACCCGATAGCGTATGAGTCCAAACTCAGAGAAATAAGGACGGAGTGTCTCTGTGGCTGAGAAATACCTTCCATCTATAGGGGCAATGGCTGAAAGAGATGATACCTGCACAAAACTATCTGTTAAACGGTAAAAATAAGTGTTTTTAACGGTTCATTAACTATTTGACTTCCCAACTCATCTTGTAATAATCCGTTCAATAGATAATTTTGCGTCCCCTTATGCGGCACCTTCTGATAATTTCCTTCTTTCTTATTTCAATCATAGTTCAGGCTCAGGTAAAAAACGAACCGGGAAAGTCATTGATCATCAAAAAAGCGACCCACAAAATACACATCGATGGCGTTCTGGATGAAGCTGACTGGAAGGCAGCAGACGTAGCAACTGATTTCTTTCTAAACTACCCGGTAGATACAGCAAGAGCCCCCTTTCAATCGGAGGCAAGACTTACCTTTGACGACCATCATCTTTATGTATCTTTTGTCTGTCAGGACGATGCCTCCAAAGACATTATTCAATCGTTAAGGAGAGATTTTGACTTTGAAGGAAATGATCATATTGGCGTATACCTGGGCACGTTAAATGATCGTATCAACGGGTTCTATTTTCAGATTACCCCGCACGGGGTGCAGGCCGAAGGAATCATTTCGGGGGGAGGAGCGGGGGATGACAGTTATAACGATACCTGGGATAATAAGTGGTATTCTAAAGTTGTCAAAGAAGGCGATCGATGGACCGCAGAATTGATGATTCCCTTTAAAAGTATTCGATACAAAAATGAGGTATCGGAATGGAACATTACGTTTTTACGCAACGATGTAAAAAGAAATCATATCAGTAGTTGGATTGCTACACCCATTCAATTTATACCAGCTTCATTCGCGTATTCGGGTCAGCTGAAATGGCGTGATCCCTTACCTCCTGGTCGTGGAAACATCTCTTTAATACCGTATCTAGCCGGGGGAATAAGTCAGGATCGGGAGCAAAGCCCTACCGAACGTGCCAGCGACTTACAAGTGGGATTTGATGCAAAAGTAGCCGTGACGCCCTCTCTCAATTTAGATTTAACAGTGAATCCTGATTTTTCGCAAGTGGAAGTTGACCGGCAGGTGATCAATCTTACCCGTTTTGAATTTCAGTTTCCGGAGCGAAGACAATTTTTTTTGGAGAACAGCGACTTATTTGATAACGCGGGCTTTCCGGATGCGCGTCCTTTTTTTAGCAGACGTATTGGGTTGGCACGCGACACCACCGAAAATGAAAGCATCGTTCAGGTGCCCATCGCTTATGGTGCCCGTCTAAGTGGATCATTGAATGAAAAATGGCGGGTGGGCCTTTTACATATGCAAACGCGCGAAAAAGAATCGATTGGGTTACCTCAACAGAACTATACAGTAGCAGCCATCCAACGAAATTTTTGGAAACAATCCAATATGTCTTTCATTTACGTTGACAAGCAATCGCATAAGTTGGGAGATATCAGTGAGTTGCGATATCCTAATGCCAGCGTCTTAAAATACCGAAAGCAAGGCAGTGATTCCATTCCTTTTTATACCGCCTATAACCGTGTTGTGGGTGTAGATGTGGATTTGCTGAGTCAAGACAATAAGTGGTACACCAGTGCCTACTACACCGCCTCATTTGACGATGGTTTTGATCGCTCATCCAATCAATCCGCGGGTTTTTTCGGACGATTTAACACCCGAAACATAGGCTTCTTTGGAGGAAGTTCCATCATCCAAAAAAACTATCAGGCAGCTACCGGTTTTGTGCCTAGTCGGGGGGTGTATCCCGGACAGATTAATTTTTTTGGCGGAGCAAACTATACATGGTTTCCCACCGACTCGAAAATTGCACGCTCCGGACCAGGGATAGAAGCGAACTATACAAATCTGCCGGATGGGACACATACCGATGCATCGGTTGCGTTCAATTATAGTATCGATTTCTTGAATACCAGCGGACTGAACTTTGGATGGAGTTACACGTATCAGCGACTAACCAACTCCTTTAACCCGATTGATGATGAAGTCTTTACTTCCTTTTTGGAAGGTGAAGAATATCATTGGAATAACTATTCAGTAGTGTATAGCTCTGACCAGCGAAAGGCTTTCAACTATTTTGTCGCTACGGAGTTTGGGAGTTTTTATAATGGCAAAAGCTGGAATGTGCTCAGTGGATTAAACTATCGGATTCAGCCGTATGGTAGTTTGGCCATCCAGGCCGAATACAACGATCTCCGCCTGGCAACAGGCTATGGCGAAGAAAAATTTTGGTTGATTAGCCCGCGTTTGGATGTAACGTTCACAGATAAATTGTTCCTCACCACGTTTATTCAATACAATGAATTAAGCGACAACGTGAACCTGAACGCCCGGTTTCAATGGCGCTACCAGCCCGCATCTGATTTTTTTGTGGTTTACACTGAAAATTACCTGCCAGAGCAATTTAAAAGTAAGAACCGTTCCATTGTTTTTAAGTTTACCTACTGGTTAAACCTGTAGCATTCCGGTAGAACCAGAACATCTGAAGGCTGTCTCTGTTTTACTAGACAAATGGTTACTTTTGCAACGTAAACTTGAAGCAGTATGGCATTTGGCTTGTTTAAACGGACAGAAAAGAAGGAAGAAACACACAACGGCCCCCGCTACCACGAGTTGGTGGTGAAGCAGGTTGTGCAGGAAACGAAAGACGCAATCAGCATTGTATTTGAGCAACCAGCCTCAAAAATCACGTATAAATCTGGGCAGTTTTTAACCTTGATCATTCCGATCCAGGGAAAAGAGGTGCGAAGAGCCTACTCACTCTGTTCATCACCTTTTGTAGACGATGACTTGGTAGTATCTGTCAAGCGCGTGGAAAAAGGCCTGATGAGTAACTGGCTTCCGGATAATTTAAAAAAAGGAGACAAAATTAAGGTGATGGAGCCCATGGGGCAGTTCACGACCGAGTTTGCCGCAGATAAAAAACGTCACTTAGTAATGTTTGCCGGAGGTTCAGGGATCACGCCTATGCTCTCCATCATCAAAAGCCTGCTCACCCAGGAGACTAACAGCATCGTATCGCTGATCTATTGCAACAGAAATATTGACAGCATCATCTTCAAGGAAACGCTCGCCCAATGGGAAACCCGCTATGAAGGACGTCTGCATGTGATTCATATTTTAGATGAAGCCCCGATGAACTGGCAAGGGTATTCTGGTTTATTGAACCATGATATGCTCAGCAAATTGTTTGAGCGAATTCCCAACTGGGGAAGCGAACAAACCACCTACCTCATGTGTGGCCCGGAAGGAATGATGAAAAATGTGGATACACTGCTCGAAGCGCGCCAAATTTCGAGAAATAAAATTTTTAAGGAGAGTTTTGTACAAGGCACGATTGATAAAGACACCAAAAAAGATGAAAAGACGGCCGGTGAACCCAAAGCCAGAGAGGTAACGATCCGTTACGATGGTCAGGAATTTAAATTTATGGTGGAACCCCAGCGAACGATTTTAGAGACGGCCCTTGATCAGGGAATTGATCTTCCATATTCCTGTCAAAGCGGACTTTGCACGGCCTGCCGGGGAAAAGCATTGAGTGGCCAGGTGAAGTTGGATGAAGAAGAAGGACTTTCCCAAAGCGAGCGTGCCGAAGGATACGTACTCACCTGCGTAGGTCATCCGCTGACCGATGATGTAGTGATCGAGATCGGTTAGCGTACTTGATCGGTAGTTAGGTTATGTTTTTCGTTTGAAACAACGTTGGAAACTGTCCATGTGATTTTCTTTTCAAAGGCATGTTGGCGAACGTGACATTCATTTTTTGAACAGATCGTGCATGAAGAAGGAATGCATCCATCGGAATGCACAAAAAGTTCCAGTGTTTCTCCAAATTCTCTTCTGGTTAAATCGGCCAGTGCATCAATCTCACGGTGCGCTTCATGTACATTGAGAAACCAGGGTACCGTAACGTGGGCATCCAGATGAAGGATACTTCCAAATTTGATAATGCGCACATTATGCAAGTCGATCTAGTTTTCCTTTCGATGAACATTCAATAAGTTAACCATTTGAACAAGTAAGGCACGATCGGATTGATCCATGATGCCAGCCACCGCTGATCGAACAATTTTGTACCCTGTAAACACAATGACTCCGGCAAAGAGGATGGCAAACACGCTATCTAACCATAGAATCCTGGTGAGGTACACAATTACCAGACCAACCACAACTCCCAAAGTGGTCCAGGCATCACTTTGCAAATGCTTACCACTGGCTGTTAATGCGATGGAGTTATGGCTTGTGCCGATTCGAACACAATAAAACCCTACCAGATAATTGATGATTGCAGCAACAGCAATCAACAATAACCCTATGTCTAATTGATGCAATACCCGTTGATGATAAAGTGAAAGGATAGCTTCGTACACGATAAAAATACCAGCCAGGAGGATCAATGTGCCTTCAACGCCTGCCGAAATGAATTCAATTTTTCCATGACCGTAAGGATGTTCTGCATCGCGTGGTTTGGCGGCCAGGGTGAGGCTATATAATCCAAAAAGACCAGCAGTCATGTTTACCAAACCTTCCAGGCCATCGGTTAAAATAGCAATTGAATGTGTGATAAAATAGGCTGAGAGTTTTATAGCTAATACGACTATGGCTATGACAACCACCCACCTTTGAATAAAAATATTTTGTTTCGCGGCAGAGGTTATCATTTAAGTCCCGGTTTCCTGGTTTGCCTCATACCATTGATCGATAGCTAAGTGTCCGTTACTCGCAGCCGCGACAGCCAGTTGATCACACCGTTCATTTTGCGGATGGCCGGCATGACCTTTGATCCAAACAAATTTTGGTTTGAATTTGTGATGCAAAGGAATGTATCGTTCCCATAAATCACGATTCGCTTTTTTGGAAAAATTCTTTTTTTGCCAATTCCAGATCCAACCTTTCTCTACGGAATTGACAACATACTGTGAGTCGGAGTAAATAGTTATCGGAATCCCCTCTTTTTTCAAAGACTCTAATCCGGCAATGACCGCTAACAACTCCATCCGATTGTTGGTGGTCAGCCGAAAGCCTTCACTCATTTCTTTTTCGTGAGCACCAAATTGAAGAATGGTTCCGTATCCTCCGGGTCCGGGATTCCCTTGGGCTGCGCCATCGGTATAAATTCGAATCACAACGTATTTGCCTTAAAAATTTTAACAGCAATGGCTAACAAGATGACGCCAAAAACCCTTCGCAGGACCGCAAAACCCGCTTTGCCAATGACGCGCTCCAGCCACGAGGAAGCTCGCAATACGATATAAATGACAATCAGGTTGAGAATGATGCCAACCAGAACGTTCACTTCATGATAAACAGCCCGAAGAGAAAGGATGGTTGTTAAAGTCCCAGCTCCGGCAATGAGCGGAAAAGCCAGTGGCACAATGGAACCGGTGCCTTTGGCATCCGGATCATCGCGGATAAGAGTAATACCAAGAATCATTTCCATGGCTACGATAAAGATAACAATAGAGCCGGCTACTGCGAAGGAGGCTACGTCCAGGCCAAAAAGCTTCAGAATCGATAAGCCAAGAAACAGAAAACCAACCATCAGTACAGCCGAAATCAACGTGGCTTTTTCGGCATGGATGCGTCCTTCGCGTTGGCGGATAAGCATGATAAACGGAATAGAACCAATGATGTCAATCACGGAAAACAAAATCAGAGTAACCGAGAAAATTTCTTTGAAGTCCAGATAATTATTCATGAATCAATAGGAAGGGCGCAAAGATACGTAAAGAAAATCCGGAGACTGTGATAACCTCAATCGATTATTCAATTAATTTTTCTTGATACGTATTCAGAATGACTTTCCCGTCATAAAAATCGAAGGAGACTAATTTCTTTTGACGTGAATTTATAAATTTTAGCGGATGCACTTCTTGATCTTGAATTTGTGGAAAATTTGGGATGGTATCTCCGGTCTTAAAAAAGTATACTTCTGTCACAAGTGTATCATAATAGTACAAAGCCGATCGAAACTGCTCACCTGTCGAATAGTAACTTTCTGAATTTTGATGCTTGTAGCTATTTTTGAGAAACGTTTCTGATGCCCGTGGCCCGTCATGGTAATAGTCTGTTTTCAACTGAAGTCCATTGGCTTCATTTGAAATGACCGTACGGAATGGCTTTTGGGGAGTTGTTTCACTTTTGGCTACGGTATCTTTGTATGAATAGTGCAAATGCCATGCTCCAGCAGCAAAAAACGAGAGTATCATAGAAATAAAGATCAACCGACCAAACAGTTCCTGAGTCCTGCTGTATTTCGGTCGTAAGGCAACTCTTTCGCTGGCATTCTTTTGACTCTGTTCTGAGATAACTGCGCTTTTGATCCGCGACTCATCCTGATGGATTTCTTTTAACGACTTCCGCTTACCGAGTAATTCCCGGTTATGCTTGATCGTATCATTCATGAACCTTAAAAAGCCACCAAACCCGATTCCCATGAAGTGAAGATACGAATTGATTTTTAGAAAATGTAGTTATCTGTCTTGATTTGGCCATCACCAGCCGCCCATAAAAATTGTATTTCACAATCATGTACGGTTCACTACATTTAAACGTCACCTAAACTTACTTCTATGATGCGGTTCTACTTTTTGTTTCTTTCCCTGCTGCTGGCACAAGTAGTCTCAGCCCAGCCTGATCCTTCGTTTTACTCCAATCTCAAATGGCGAAACATTGGCCCGCATCGGGGAGGTCGCTCGCTTGGGGCTATGGGCAGCCCGGGCCGGATAAATGAATATTACTTTGGAGCCACAGGAGGTGGGCTGTGGAAAACCACTGATGGCGGTCAGGAATGGTTTCCGGTAACCGATGGAAAAATTTCGTCCTCTTCTATAGGTGCGGTGGCGGTGGCTGAGACAAACCCGGACATCCTATACATTGGCGGTGGCGAAACGCAGCTGCGGGGTAGCATCACCCAGGGTGATGGTGTTTACAAAACTGTGGATGGAGGAAAAACATGGAGGCATCTGGGACTCAGGGAAACACAGGCCATTTCGCGTATCCGTGTTCACCCTACGAATCCGGACATCGTATATGTGGCAGCCTTGGGTCACCCATACGGTGACAATGAAGAACGAGGGGTGTTTCGCAGCACCGATGGCGGTACTACCTGGAAGAAGATTTTGTATGTGAGTCCAAAGGCAGGGGCAGCCGATCTCATCATCGATCGCACCAACCCGAAAATCATTTATGCCAGCACTTGGCAGGTTTATCGCAAAACATGGAAGATGTGGGGTGGTGGCCCCGATTGTAAGTTATGGAAATCAGAAAATGGAGGTGATACCTGGAATGAATTGACCAAAAATCCGGGCATGCCCGAAGGTCCGTTAGGCAAAATAGGCATCACCGTTTCTCCTGCAGATAATAAAAGATTGTGGGCCATAGTAGAAGCTAATGATGGTGGTGTATACCGCAGCGATGATGCCGGGGCTACCTGGAAAAAGACAAACGATGACCGTAAGTTACGTCAGCGTGCCTTTTACTATTCACGCATCTATGCCGATCCGTTTGACCGCGAAACAGTCTATTGTTTGAATGTTGATTTTTGGAAATCAACCGATGGCGGAGTTAAGTTTGATCAGGAAATTCAAGGAAAACATGGAGACTACCATGATTTGTGGATCGACCCCAACAATCCTCTCCGGATGATTGTGGCGGACGATGGCGGGGGCTCCGTCAGCGTGAATGGTGGTAAGAGTTGGACTGATCAGGATTACATCACCACACAATTTTATCACGTCACCACCACCAATCACGTGCCGTATCATGTGGCAGGAGCGCAGCAGGATAACTCAACGATTGCCGTACCCAGTGAAGGCTGGGGTCATATGAATGTACTGGGAGAATGGGGGTATGATGTAGGAGGTGGTGAGAGCGGCTACATTACTTCCCATCCGGACAATCCCAATGTCTATTATGCCGGTAGTCAGGGAGCGTTGCTTACCCGTAAAGATGTCACAACAGGCCAGGTTCGTGACATACAAGTGTATCCCCGGTTCTTTTCAGGAGAGCCAGCCAGTTCGTTGCCTGAGCGCTGGCAATGGACCTATCCCATCGTGTTTTCTCCCAAGGATTCAAAAATGCTGTTTACCTGTTCGCAACACGTGTGGCGCACAACAAACGATGGGCAGAGCTGGGAAAAAATTTCGCCCGATCTGACCTATGCCGATCCTGAAACTCTGGGCCCTACCGGTGGCGAGATCACCAAGGACATGAATGGACCGGAAATCTATGCTACTGTTTTTGCGCTGGCTCCATCTTTCCATGATGTTAACACAATTTGGGCCGGGTCAGACGATGGTAAAATTCACATCACCCGCGATGGCGGAAAAAACTGGACTAACATCACCCCAAAGGATTTACCCAAACATTCGGTAGTAGCCATCATAGATGAATCGAAACATACTCCTGGTACAGCTTATGTGGCAGCATTCCGCTATCAGGTAGATGACCGCCAGCCATATGTTTTCAGGACAACAGATTTTGGAAAGACCTGGACAAAAATTATCAATGGCATCAGGGACGGTCACTTTGCCCGAACCATACGCGAAGATCATGTGCGGCCCGGACTCCTATTCCTGGGAACTGAGCACGGAGCCTATGTGTCATTTAATGCCGGAACCTTTTGGCAGCCGCTTCAGTTGAATTTGCCTGATACTCCCATTCGAGATCTGGTAGTAAAGGATGATGATGTGGTTTTGGGTACGCATGGTCGAGGTTTCTGGATATTAGATGATATCAACCCGTTGCGTCAGTATAGTGAATCGGTGTCTAAACAACCAGTGGTATTATTTCAACCGGGCGATGCCATTCGCGGTGTGTATGATGCGGTTTTTCAGTATTATCTGAAATCAAAAGTTGACTCAGTTACCATAGAGATATTAGATGTCAACGGAGCGGAAGTCCGTAGGTTTGTAGGTACTCAGGCAGAGGAAAAACCTGCCTCGGGAGACTGGTGGGGCGCAGGTGAAAGTAAGCCGACTACGGCTGCCGGATTGAATACCTTTAAATGGAATCTACGGTACCCAGGGGCTACTGTGTTTGAGGGTATGATCATCTGGGGAGCAAGACCACAAAATGGACCCAAGGCTCCCATTGGCAAATATCAGGTTCGCTTAAAAGCTGGAAGCTATGACCAAACGTATTCTTTTGCGATCAAAATGAATCCTAACCTCGCAGGGGTAAGTGAATCAGATTTGAAAGAGACTTTTGACTTGGCCGTGAAAATCCGAGACCGCGAGTCAGCAGCCAACGAGGCGGTTATTCGTATCCGCGATTTAAAAAAACAACTGGAAGAAAAATCAAAAGAGGTAAACGATGCTATGTTTTCTGCTTCGGTGAAAGAGGTCATGTTAAAAATTACTTCCATCGAAGAAGATTTGTATCAGACTAAAAATCGCAGCGGACAAGATCCGCTTAATTTTCCCATTAAATTAGGTAATCGACTTTCTGCATTAAGACGAAGTTTGGAAACGGGTGATGGCAAGCCTACGGCCGGAGCCTACAAAGTCTTTGATGAGCTTAGCAAAGAGTTGGAAAGTCAGCTGAGTAAACTTGACCTAACTCTAAAGTCAGGCATGGATGCGATCAATCCTGTTCTACTCAATAAGCAGTTGAAAGCAATTATTGATAAGAAGAAGTAACAATTAAACGAGCAGATGAGCACTCGCAGAAAACTTTTAAAATCACTGGCACTGGCGCCTCTGGCTCTTGGCAGTGTCCGTGCATGGGCCAACACAACCACTTCCCTTCCCGCCCGGGATGATCCGGATTTTTGGGAAAAAGTCCGTGACCAGTATTTGCTGGCAAAGGACAAAGTCTTCTTCAACCCGGGCACCGTAGGGGCGATGCCTCGTATAGTGGTGGAGCGGGTGAATGAGCATATGATTAAACTGGCGACCGATGTGGCCGAGTGGGAGTATCGGGGAGACAAAGGCTGGATATCCGGCTACTATCACATGCCCGAGATCCGTGAGAAAATAGCCCAACTGATTCATGCCGATGCAGCCAGCATTGCGCTAACGGATAATGTAACGTCAGCCATGAGTTACATAGCTGAAGGTCTAACCCTGAAAGCGGGTGATGAAATCATCACCAGTAATCAGGAACATGGAGGTGGGCGAAGTTCTTGGATCGTGCGGGAGAAACGTGATGGCATCCGCTATCGTGAGTTTACGCTGGGTAAACCAATCCGTAACGAGCAGGAAGTATTAGACACTGTGGTAAGCGCCTTTCGTCCCGAAACACGTGTGCTGGTCTTATCCCACATGATTACCGGAAGCGGAGCGCTATTGCCTGTCAAGGAGATTTGTGCGGAAGCAAGGAAAAGAGGTATTCTGACGGTGTTGGATGGTGCCCAGATTATTGGACAAGTGTCACTGAATATTCAAGACATAGGGTGCGATGCGTATGTCGGTTGTTTTCATAAGTGGATCGGAGCACCGCCCGGTACAGGGTTCATGTGGGTGAAGCCTGAGATTCTGAAAAATTTGTGGACCAGCGTTTCAAGCTATCAATGGAATAATCATGAGGATGAAGGGTTTCGTTTTACACAGCGGGGTACCGGCAACTATTCCATTTTATTAGGCTTGGAAGCTGCGCTGGATTTTCATGCTGAAATCGGTGCACAGCGTGTGTACGATCGCATTAAGTATCTGGGTAATTACCTCCGGGACGAGTTGCGAAAGATGCCAAAGGTTAAGGTATTTTCCCCGGCTGCGGAATCCATGTGTGCAGGCATTTCGGTGTATAATGTTATGGGTGTGACAGGTTCAAAGTTACAGGATGCTTTTTGGAATGAGGCACGCATGCGGCCTCGCTCACAAGGGGATGAATTTGGGGTACGCCATTGTACTCATATCTTCAACAGCGAAAAAGAAATTGAAGCGGCCTGCAGAATAGTTAGAAAAGTAGCCGGTTCGTAATCGGATGATTTGTCAGATTTTTTTACGCACCTGAATTCCTATTTTAGAGCAGTTGATCTTTTAAAAGAGCGCTTGATCAGCGATTTCTGGCAATTCATGCCAGAAGCCTTTGATATGAATACAGAATGAACTATGCTTGTTTGTTAAATCAAATTTCTATGAAAAAATGGACGGGCATGGTAGTAGTAATGTTTGTTTTATCTCATAGCTACGCACAAACAGGCGCAGGGAAAGCGCTGGAGCAAAAAGATCTGAACCTAAAAGACCGGTACTCTTTGATGAAAACGAATTCCCAGACGTTTCAAGACTATAAAGTGATTAAAGAATTTGTTCTGGATGGTGTCTGGAAAATTTATCTCGACTCGGTAGCTGCCCAAAGACAAGCACTAGCCTCGGCCAGGAAAGAGATTACCAGACTTTCCAGTGAAATAGATGCTCTTAAAATTCAAATGGCTGAACAGCAGGCATCTGTCCAGGAAATTACTTTTGACAGCACGCATATTACCGTTTTGGGAGTGTCCTTTCATAAAACTGCTTTTCTGACACTCGTGACTGTGGTGGTGGGCGTGTTGGTATTTGTCATCACCACTTTACTGGCACGGCTGCGTTCTCAGCATATCCATGTTCGTGAAAAGACCGATGGATTGGAAGTATTAACGAAGGAGTACGAAGAATACAAACGTAAGTCGATGGAGAAACAGACCAAATTAGCGCGTGAACTTCAAAATGAGCGAAATAAGTTGATGGAACTTCGTCCCCATTAATTCTAAAACAATTTAGTCCTTTCAGGATAGCCGATTAGCGTGTCGCTGAAGCAATAGCCATTTTTTCTTGTGCTTAACATACACTTCCGTATACAGCAAGGGGATTGAAAATTCCGCCCCTTGGGTAATCCCCTTAAATATACCTTTACCCGTAACAACTACACACTGACCTTCCTGTTTGGCAGAAGCCTCCTGAACATCAATCGAAATGTAATTCAACTTCCCGGATTTCAAGTCTTGTATCACCTCTTCTGCATTTTCAATCCAACCATTGGAATGAATATAGGCAACTTTTGGATGCATCATGAATTGAATCGAATCATAGTTTTTAGTGGTTAGCCATCTGAATTTTTGATAATGTAAGGCTAACACTTCTTTTTCAGAGGAACTTTGCCCGTATAGGTTTACGGGAACAAGAAATGCTAAAAAAACGAATACTTTCATCGTAGGAAATTGTTCAGTTGTGGTTAATGTTTATAAACTCTTACGTAATCTATCTCCAGACGTTGCGGCCAAATGTTTTGATCAATCCCTTGCACCCCACCCCAAAAACCTCCCACCGCTATGTTCATGATGATATGGAACCGTTGATCGAAGGGCCATTCGGAAGGGCCGTCAGTGCGGGCACGTCTGACGGTATGATACTTTTGATCATCTACATAAAAATCTATCTGATCTTTTACCCAGTCGATGGCATATACATGAAATTGATCCTGTGCATCGGGTATGTTTATTTTACCTTCCTTTTGTGTTTTCTTTTGATGATTAAATGTCTCCGTATGAATGGTTCCGTGGATAACACCCGGATCGAAGCCCACATGTTCCATAATGTCAATTTCTCCACTGGCAGGCCATCCTCCGTATTTCCAATCGGTGCTTAGCATCCAGATGGCTGGCCAGGTGCCCTTGCCTCGCGGAAGTCGGGCACGGACTTCGATACGGCCATAAAGCCAGTCGCCTTTATATTTACTGATAATGCGGCTGGAGGTAAACGGTTTTCCTCCTTGGGGTTCTTGGTGTGCCTCAAGGATGAGCATTCCGTTATGAACGCGTACATTTCTGGAGTTCTGCGTGTAGTACTGTTCTTCATTGTTTCCCCAACCACACACATGTGGGCACCCATCGCCCAGATCAAAACTCCATTTAAGAGAATCCGGAGCACCGGTATATTGAAATTCATCGGCCCACAAAAGTCTTTCAGAGGAGGAAGGTCGAAATGAGGAGGCAAATAATCCTATCACTATCCAACTAAAATACTTCATCTGTGGAAAAATGAAAGTCAGTTTTGACTGACTCAAATTATAATCTACTCACTTTTACAAATGCCAATGGAATACCGTCCGGAGGGAATGGCATCGCCTATGGCCACTCCGATATTCCCCGCTGCCAATATGATATTGCGTTCAGGCCCTGTTTCTCCTAAATGAATTTTGATACTGGCGCGCATGGAAATTATTTGATTATAAGTGACAATCGATTCATCACTCAGCGTTTGAAGTATGGTTTCACTGGTGCCGGTAGCTGCCGACAGCGGTGTTAGAAGTGCCGCAATTGCTGCATCTGGTACAGATAAATCGCCCAGATGTAAATGCACCGGATGAGAAGCATTCCCGGAAGTTCCGTCTACTTCCACCACAACCGTGGTTCTGCCATCTTTACGTTCCTTAAAAGTTACGGTTCCGCTGACCGGGTAAGCAGAAGCCTGTTGAAGAGAATAAACAGTTTCAACCCCGGTAAATTCACTAATCACTTCAGGCGACTGACATCCCACCACCAAGCCAAATACCATCAAGATCATCAGTTTTTTCACGATTTTACCCTGTTTAACCACTTAAAATTAAAAAAAAAATACCTCAATATCCATCGCCACTTTCGCAGGAAGCCCTAATTTGGCCAGTCCGTTGTTATACAAGGTGCTTTGGCACGCAATGTGATATAGAATTAAAACGACTTTTAACCAGGACTATTTTGTGAAGCAGGTTAGTTTACTTTTAGTGATAGCTCTGGCTGCCTGTGCGCCCCAGGCTACCTCTCAAAAACGAGATTCAAAGAAAAAACGAGAATTGGCGGCTGCCAGGCCAGTCTGGCTAAGCGCTAAGCCAAATCAGGATCAATACTATATCGGGATTGGTCAAGCCACCAAGGATGGAGTCAGTAACCACATTCAGGCGGCAAAAAAAAGCGCCTTAGAGGATTTGGTATCTGAGATTAAGGTAAACGTGGCCTCTACATCAGTTCTGAGTACCATTGATGCCAACAAAGAATTGCAGGAAAAGTATGAGCAGATTATCCAAACCACTGCTGCTGACGAAATCGAAGAATTTGAGCAGGTAGAAACCTGGGAAGATGAGCGTAGCTACTGGGTGTATTACCGACTTTCAAAGTTTCGCTACCGCGAAATAAAAGAAGAGCAAAAAAGAAACGCTGTTACATTAGGGCTTGACTTCTTTACCAAAGCCAAACAATCCGAACGCAGCGGAGATTTGGTGCAGGCACTGGGATTTTATTTTCAAGGATTTCGGGCTGTAGAAAAATACCTGGCCGACCCGATCCGATTGGAATTCGAAGGAAAAGAAATACTCTTAACCAACGAGATCCTTTCCAATATTCAAACGCTGCTGGATAAAGTGGATGTGAGCGTGCAACCAACAGAAATCACAGTCAATAGGCGGGTAGCAGAAAGCGGCCAAACCGTGATGGCCAAAGTTATTTTGAAGGAAACTAAGAAAGCGATCGCGGCCATGCCCCTAAAGGCATTGTTTGAAAAGGGCGCAGGTGATGTATTCCCGGATTATAAAACAGATGCAGCCGGTCAGGCTCGCATTTTGTTGACTAAAATCTCATCTCGTGACCTGGAACAGCGGGTGGGCGTCAAAGTAAATCTAAATGCACTAGCCGGACAAAATGCCTCTGAGATTTACACGTTGGTAACCGAGAAAATAGTAGTACCCAAGGCAAGTGTTTTATTAAAAGTACAGCGACCATTGGTTTTTATTAGTTCGATTGAAAAAAGTCTGGGTGTAATGAAACCCAACCAGCAACTCACCAATCGGTTGAAAAACTTTATGACCAATGCCGGTTTTGAATTGACAGATGATAAGAAGAAGGCTGAGTTATGGATGGACATATCTTCTGATTCAGAACGAGGTTCTCAGTCGGGTAGTATTTACATTGCCTATGCCACCACGATCATTAAAGTAGCGACAGCCAAAGATGGAAAGGAGATTTATGCCACCACGCTGGATCGGGTAAAAGGCTACAGTCTGGACTATGAACGCAGCAGCCAGGAGGCCTATAATGCCAGTCTCAAGCTTTTGGAAAATGAGAAATTGCCTGAATTATTGAACATAATTCTTCAATAAAACATCAAAAAGAAGTAAAAAAAGGCAGTTTGGCCAGTCAAAACAACTAGCGTAAAAAAAGAAGAATTTTAAAAAGTGGCCTGTAAATTGCATTGCTTAAATTGCACAACCAAAATCCCTTAATGAATATGAAAAAGTTAGTAAATCTTTCGTTTGTAACCATCCTGGCTGCTGCCGTTATTTTGAGCGGTTGTAAGACTAAGGAAAAAACTCCTGAAGGCGAAAAAGAAGTGATTGTACCCTGTTCAGGACCTGATTTCTTTACCACGAGTAAAGTATTCCGCTCCAACTCAGTAGGAGAAAGCATGAATCAGGTAGTGTCCAAAGACAAAGCCATGACCAATGCGCGCAATCAGTTGGCACAAAGCATTCAAACCACGGTTAAAACAGTGACGGATAACTATGTGAACTCACGCAATTTCAATAACAAAGAAGAGTTGGAACAACGGTTCGAAAGTTTAAACCGCGAAGTGGTTAATCAAACGCTTTCCGGAATCAAAACACTGTGTGAGCGTCTGGTACAAACCAAAGATGGCAGCTATAAGACTTATGTAGCCATTGAGTTGTCTGCTGAAGATTTGGTGAAGCAATACAACGAGCGTTTGTCTAAAGATGAACGTTTGAAAATTGATTACGACTACGAGAAGTTCAAAGAAACTTTTGAAAAAGAAATGGATAAAATGGGCAAGAATTGATTTCATAACCTAATCTTCTAAGCTCATCGAAAAGCTGTCTGCGGAGACAGCTTTTCTCTTTTTAAATCTCTTTTGCAAACAGTTTGCAAAAACTAACTTTCGATTTTATGCAACAACCATGGTGTCGATTCAGGAATTAAAGTATCAGTACCCGACCGGTAAAAGCATCCGTTTCCCGGATTTTACGGCCACCAAAGGTTCTCCCCATCTTCTCTTGGGAGAATCCGGTAGCGGCAAAACCACGCTTTTACATTTATTGGGAGGCCTACTGAGAAGTCAAACCGGATTCATACAGGTGGGGGAGGCACCGATTCACTCCTTAACTGAATCTGCTCTTGATCGCTTTCGTGGGCAACACATCGGCTTCATTTTTCAGCGAAACCATTTGATTTCGGCACTTACCGTGGAGGAAAACCTGTTGATGGCCCCGTTTTTGGCTGGACATCCGCAAAGCAAATCACGCGTAAGTGAAGTGTTGGATCAATTAGGTATTTCTGATAAGAAGAATGCCCGCATTCGCGAGTTAAGTCAGGGACAGGCACAGCGGGTAGCCATTGCCCGGGCCGTCATGAACAAACCTTCTCTTATCTTGGCAGATGAACCTACCTCGGCCCTCGATGATTCAAGCTGTCAGAAAGTAAGTCAACTTCTGCTTCAGGCAGCCGCTCAAAATGAATCTACGCTGATCATTGCCACGCATGATCATCGGCTAAAAACTGTCATCTCCCATCAATTGAAACTCGATAACGCATGATGAATTTAGGATCATTGGTGTGGAAATATTTATGGGCAAAGCCCCTGAACACCGTATTGAATGTTATTTTATTGGCTTTGGGGATAGCAGTGATTACCCTAATCTTCATCTTTAATCGTCAGTTGCAAGAGAAGATTACCCAGAACACCAAAGGAATTGATTTAGTGGTGGGAGCTAAAGGAAGCCCGTTGCAGATCATTTTATGTTCAGTTTTTCATATGGACTTTCCGACCGGGAATATCAAACTGGCCGAAGCTGAACGACTTTCGCAACATCGGCTGGTTAAAAGTGCTATTCCCTTAGCGATGGGTGATAGCTATCAGACCTATCGAATCATTGGAACCACTCAGGCCTATCCGGAGTTGTACGGAGCCACGCTGGCACAAGGTACCTGGTGGCAACACGATCTGGAAGTGGTGGCGGGAGCCACTGTTGCGCAACTGTTAAGTTTAAAGGTAGGTGATACGTTTGCCAGTGCACACGGATTAAGCGAGGGAGGCCATGCGCATGATGGGCATCAACTGACGGTAACGGGTATCCTCGAACGAAACAGTTCGGTGGTCGATAATCTTCTCTTGACAAATATTGAAACGGTTTGGGAAGTGCATGAAACGGAACCACAAGATAGTGTTCATAAAACTATTCTTAATCCATCACCTCTGATACCTTCCGTAGAAGCAGGAGATACTGTGCGTGAAGTCACCTCACTGTTGATCAAATATCGCAACCCCATCGCGGCTATTCAGCTTCCCCGACTTATCAACAGCAATACCAATATGCAGGCAGCTTCCCCGGCCTTTGAAAGTGCCCGTTTGTTTTCCATTTTGGGTGCGGGGGTAGATGTTTTGATGGGGTTTGCTTACCTGCTCATCTTTATTTCTGCCTTGAGCATATTCATTGCTTTGTACAACTCTCTCAAAGAGCGAAAATATGATCTGGCGATTATGCGTTCGATGGGTGCAACCAAAAGCCGCCTCTTCACCGCCATTGTCTGCGAGGGTGTTGCTTTGACGTTAGCAGGCGCATTGGCAGGATTGGCTATGGGGCATGGAGTACTGGCATTATTTGTCCAATGGGTAGGGGAAAGTCAAAGGGCAGGAATGTCGGCCTGGGTCTTTTATCCGGAAGAAATCTATCTGCTGGGAGGAAGCCTAGCACTTGGGTTCCTTTGTTCTTTGCTACCGGCCTGGCAGGCATATCGAACGGATATTCATCGCGTGTTGGCGGGAAGTTGAATTTTTATAGACGGTTTTGTCTGCGTTTGGTATAATGTATCTTTGAACACTCAAGTATTCATGAAAAATCTCCCATTTATCCTACTTTTTTTTCTAGGCCTTTCCATTTCAACGATGGCTCAAACAGATGGTTGGGTCTTGTTTGCCAAAACCAAGTTTGAGGCCAAATACAACGAGAGTGCCAAAGAGTATTTTCTTTACCCCAGCTTTCCTGCGGATTTAAAATCCAGTGAAGGAAAAGAAATTACGCTGGAAGGTTATCACCTTCCTCTGGACATTGAAGGGGATCAGTATATTATTTTATCAAAATATCCCTTTAGCCAATGTTTTTTTTGTGGAGGGGCTGGCCCCGAATCTATTGCTGAGGTGTATTTTAAAGTGAAGCACTCCAAATTTGAACCTGACCAATACATTCGGGTGAAGGGGAAACTGCGCCTGAATGATAAAGATGTTGAACACGGCAACTTCATTTTAGAGGAAGCTGTACTCATCAGTAAATAAAAAAACTATTTCCGATGCACCACCGTAGCGCTTGCCTGGGCGGATGGAAAAACAACCAGGTCGGCAATCATGACATGGGCCGGACGTGTCAGTGCAAATAAAATCAGATCAGCAACGTCTTCTCCCCGGAGAGGGTCCAACCCCTGATAAACAGTCGAAGCCCTTTTTTCATCCCCTTTAAATCGCACGAGTGAAAACTCGGTTTCCACCAATCCCGGATGAATTCCGGTAACTTTTATCTGGTGTGCGTTAAGATCTATGCGCATTCCACGAGTGACAGCATCCACGGCAAATTTGCTGGCACAATAAACATTGCCATTGGCGTATACTTCCTTTCCGGCAATGGATCCAATGTTAATGATATGTCCGGACTTTCGCCCAACCATGCCAGGCACAACCTCCCGCGTGAGGTAAAGTAATCCTTTCAGATTAATGTCGATCATCGCATCCCAGTCTTCGATGCTTCCGGTTTGAATGGGGTCTAGCCCATGAGCATTGCCCGCATTGTTGATAAGCACGTCAATGATTTTCCACTCCTCAGGTAATGATTGAAGGGAATTTTTGAGAGCCTGGTGATCCCTCACATCAAAGCAAAGAGTATGAACGTCTCCGTGCCTGCCTAGATCTTCCTGTAATTGATGAAGCCGTTCCACTCTTCGACCACAAAGAATCAAGCGAAAGTTATGTTGAATCAGTAAACGCGCGGTAGCTTCGCCAATCCCGGAAGTAGCTCCGGTAATTAATACGGTTCGTGGGGTGTTCATAAAAAAGGATGCGATAAGCAATCAAATCACGGATGGCTGGGATGATCGAATTTTTTTATTGGAAAATAAGATAAACGGAAATCGTGTTGGTGGTGAGTTGTTTGATGGGATCAACAAATTGCCCGGTTCCGGTGCCAAGCATATTCGTGATGCCTCGGGCAAATCGTATTTCCGGTGAAAACTTGAATAGGGGAAAATACAAGTCAAATCCGAGGCCGGCTTCCAGACTTAGGTTTGCCTTTTTAATGGGTAATTCAGCGGACCCGGTTGATACGTCATTTTTACCAGAAACTTCGAATCCGGGTGTCACGCCCCCAATCATATACATCCGCACATTTCCTCTGCGCATGGACTTGTACTTCAAAAGGAGGGGAAACTCTACAATCGCGGTTTCCACCAGTTGCGTTCGAATATCATTGTTCGTGTAAGCATATTGAAGTTCATGATCGTAAAACCCGACTTTTGGCATTAGCCGGAAATCCAGAAACTCATGAAGTTTGAGATTGATCAGAAACCCCAGTGAAAAGCCGGGTGAAAAACGGGCCATCACCGAATGCACCGTATCCTGGTCGGCTGTCACGAACGAATCAGAATACCGACTCTGGTAGCCGGAGGTATGGATACCGATCATAAAACCATAGGTGATCTTTCGGTTATCGTATTCAGGATTGTTCCGTTTCACATGCTTGTACTGCGCCAGCGTGGCCAGCGGCAACAAAAGCACCAGCCAGACAACTACTTTACACCGATGTATAG
>ERZ1066130.179-NODE-179-length-31980-cov-11.457666_pt1 | contig 31980 bp, 27 predicted proteins | sample MGYA00382777_ERZ1066130 | MGnify/ENA primary metagenome ERZ1066130 (study PRJEB33369, sample SAMEA5778360) | biofilm metagenome | biome: Industrial cooling water; feature: Water cooling tower basin; material: Biofilm | place: United Arab Emirates | collected...
GGTAAGGATGCAAAACGCTTAGTGCTTTGCAGCGGTAAACTGTACTATGAACTGGAGGAAGTGCGTCAGAAGAATAAATTGAAAGATGTTGCGCTGGTGCGAATTGAGCAACTTTTCCCGTTTCCCGAAAAACAACTGAAGGCCATCTTCAAAAGCTACAAAAATTCACACGTGATTTTTGTACAGGAAGAGCCTCTGAACATGGGATATCAATCGTATATGCAACGCATGCTGCCCAAACAGGAAATCGAATATATCGCCCGAAAAGCCAGCGCCTCACCGGCCACCGGATACAATAAGGTACATAAGATTGAACAGGAAAAAATCATTAACCAGGCATTAGGTCTGTAACAACAAAAAATCATGGCGCAACAAGTAAAAGTGCCCCCTGTGGGCGAGTCCATCACTGAAGTGACCATCGCTAACTGGCTAAAAAAAGATGGAGAGGCTGTAAAAATGGATGAGGTTATTGCCGAACTGGAATCGGATAAGGCCACTTTTGAACTAACAGCCCCGCAAGCGGGAGTTCTGAAGATTACCGTTCAAAAGGGTGAAGTAGTACCGATTGGGACTTCCATCTGTGAGATTCAGGAAGGAGCTACCACCACGCCATCCCAACCAAAAACTGAAACTTTGACAACATCAGCTACACCTATGAAATCAACCGGAGGAATTAAAGAAATGAAAGTGCCCGCGGTGGGCGAATCTATTACAGAAGTAACCATCTCCACCTGGTTAAAGAAAGAAGGCGACTTCGTAAAACTAGATGAAGTGATAGCCGAAGTGGAATCCGACAAAGCCACCTTCGAGTTGCCTGCCGAAGCCAATGGTATTTTGCGTATCATTGCCAAGGAGAAGGAAACCTTACCTATTGGAGGGTTAATTTGTAAGATTGAAGTTACTGAAGGCGCGCCTGTGGCAGAAGTAAAGTCAACGACAGCCACCCCCGTAAGTCAGGAGAAGAACAGTACCACCAACTATGCGTCAGGTCATCCATCCCCGGCTGCAGCTAAGATTCTGGAAGAGAAGGGAATTGCCTCTTCGCAAGTCAGTGGCTCCGGAGTCGGAGGACGGATCACAAAAGAAGATGCTCAAAAAGCACAAACCACTTCAGCTACTAAAACGGAAACACCTAAAGTAGCTGCCAGCGCTCCTGTCATCACCAGTGGAGGCGCGCGCACCAATCGCAGCGAGAAAATGACTTCGCTGCGAAAGACCATTGCGAAACGACTTGTTTCCGTGAAAAATGAGACGGCCATGCTCACAACATTCAATGAAGTGGATATGAAGCCGATCATGGATTTGCGTTCTAAGTATAAAGATAAATTCAAAGAGAAGTATGGGGTGGGATTGGGCTTTATGTCATTCTTTACCAAAGCGGTTTGTATTGCATTGAAAGAATGGCCTGCCGTAAACGCTCAAGTGAACGGTGATGAAATTCTTTACCATGACTATTGTGATGTGTCGATTGCTGTATCCACGCCTCGTGGATTGGTGGTGCCGGTGATTCGCAATGCGGAGTCTTTATCTTTTGATCAGATTGAGTCGGAAATAGGCCGTCTGGCCTCCCGAGGTCGTGATGGCAAACTTTCGATTGATGAAATGCAGGGGGGAACTTTTTCGATCACCAACGGTGGCGTGTTTGGATCCATGCTTTCTACGCCCATCTTAAATCCTCCCCAGTCAGCTATTTTGGGGATGCATAACATTGTGGAGCGTCCGGTAGTAAAAGACGGACAGATTGTGGTAAGACCTATCATGTATTTAGCGCTTTCCTATGATCACCGCATTGTGGATGGTCGCGAATCCGTGAGCTTTTTGGTGCGTGTGAAAGAATTATTGGAAGATCCGGGAAGATTAATTTTAGGAGTTTAAAAACATTTTTATGATTAAAAATCTCCGTATTGAGAACTATAAATCCGTAAAAGAACTTGATCTAAAATGTAATCGGATTAATCTTTTTATAGGAGAGCCTAATGTCGGTAAATCCAATATATTAGAGGCTTTAGCACTCTATTCTTTACCTTATTTGAAAGAGTTTAAGGATTTGGTACGATTTCAGGATTCGATTAATCTTTTCAGTGAGAATGATCCCTCTAATCAAATTAATATAATATCAGAGAATGGGAATTTTAACATTGTATTTGATTCTGGCGCTGATCAAATAGTTGCCAATTTCCCAAATAATCTTCAGTTAAGATTTTCGATAAATGGTAAATGGTTTAATCAAAATTTAGGTATTGTTGACGACTTAAAAGTAAGACCATATTTCTTTAAGGCATTAACTGAGTTTAAGAATAAAAGAATAGACTTTCTGGCTCCGCCAAATGGAAACAATCTATTTTCGATTTTACAATCCAACAAACATCTGAGACAAGTAGTGTCTGATTTTGTTAAAGGGCGTGGATTTAAATTAACCTTTCGTCAGGCTACTTCCGATATTGAAATATCTAAGGAGGAAAATAACATTCTGACAACGTATCCATATCAAATAATTTCGGACACCTTACAAAGGATGATTTTTTTTCTTTCTGCAATGGAATCCAATGGTGATGGAACTACACTTTTATTTGAAGAGCCTGAGTCCAACGTTTTCCCTTATTATACAAATTTTTTGGCAGAACGTATAGCAATTGATTCAGGGAAGCAATATTTTATTTCTACGCATAATCCATACTTTTTGCAATCCATTATTGAAAAGACACCCTCTAATGATCTTCAGGTAAGTATAGTACAGATGCAAAATTTTCAAACTAAGGTTGTTTCCTTAAGTGAAAAAACTCGTTCTCAAATACTTGACTTAAATAGTGATGTGTTCTTAAATTTTGATAAGCTTCTGGAAGAATGATTTTTTACGAGTGTTTTGCAGACAGAACTCTTTTAGAGTGTTTAGGCGTGAAGTCCGGGAGCCTTAAGGGCGGGCATTCGACCGGTAGAAGCAGGGTTAGCGCAAAATTACAGAAGCTAGGAGGATCTTTAGGTTTGATAGATGAAGACCCAGGTGCTTCCATGGATAGCTACTTAAGGAGTATTTCAGTACGTCCACCTCTTTATGAAGATAATTTTTTTTCATGTATCGATGACCATAAGTTGAACAATAGGATTTTGATTTTGAAGCCTAATTTAGAGGCGTTATTGATCAAAGTAGCTAGTGATTTAAAAATTGATTTGCGCAAACAATACGGTCTACCTGACAAGGAACAATACTTGCATGATGTTTTAAGAATTGAAGCGAACCATTTTGAAAGAAGTAAACTTTCAAGGTTTGTAATGGATAACATGAATCATCCAAGTTTTAGGAAGTTAATTGAATTTCTAAATAAGTAATCTATATGCAATACAGCGTTATCGTCATTGGTTCAGGCCCGGGTGGATACGTAGCCGCTATTCGGTGCGCCCAATTGGGAATGAAAACCGCCATCATTGAAAAATACAGCACACTGGGAGGCACCTGTCTTAACGTAGGGTGTATTCCTTCCAAAGCCCTTTTGGATTCGTCCGAACACTTTCATAATGCAGCGCACACATTCAAAGAGCACGGCATTGATATCAACGAACCCCAGGCAAACATCGCTCAGATGATCAAACGTAAAGCAGGAGTGGTGAAAGCCAATGTGGATGGAATTGCTTTTCTGATGAAGAAAAACAAAATAGATGTATATACAGGGGTTGGTTCTTTTGTCGACAAAAATACCATCAAAGTAACATCGGCCGATGGGAAGGAGACCACCCTGACAACTGATAAAGTAATCATCGCTACGGGTTCAAAACCTACCCCTCTTCCCTTTGCGCCATTCGATAAGAAACGAATTATCAGCAGCACCGAAGCATTGGAGTTAAAAGAAATTCCTAAACATCTGATCATCATCGGAGGAGGTGTCATTGGCATGGAGCTTGGCTCTGTGTATGCACGTATTGGCTCTAAGGTAACGGTAGTGGAATTTATGGATAGCCTGATTGCAACGATGGATGGTACCATGGGCAAGGAACTCGCCAAGGTGGCTAAGAAACTGGGAATGGATTTGTACTTGAGTCATAAAGTGACAGCCGTGGAAAACAAGGGCAAAGAAGTAGTTGTAAAAGCAGAGCCTAAAAATGGTGGAACGGCTGTGGAATTAAAGGGAGATTATTGCTTGGTAAGTGTTGGCCGCAGACCTTACACGGAGGGGCTAGGTTTAGAGAACGTGGGGATTGAAGTAGACAGAGGAAAAATTGTAGTGGACGATCACCTGAAGACTAAAGTCGATAACATTTACGCTATTGGTGATGTAGTACGGGGAGCCATGTTGGCTCATAAGGCTGAAGAGGAGGGTGTTTATGTTGCCGAACAATTAGCCGGACAAAAACCTCATATCAATTATAACCTTATCCCCGGGGTAGTGTATACCTGGCCGGAGGTGGCCAGCGTAGGCTTGACAGAAGAACAACTGAAAGAGCAGGGGAAGGCCTATAAGGTGGGAAGCTTTCCATATAAAGCGTTAGGTCGCGCGCGTGCTTCCATGGATCTGGATGGGTTGGTTAAGATTCTGGCCGATCAAGTGACGGATGAAATTCTGGGTGTTCATATCATTGGAGCACGCGCTGCGGATATGATTGCCGCAGGCGTGGTGGCCATGGAATATCGGGCTTCAGCAGAAGATGTCTCACGGATGAGCCACGCACACCCTACCTACATGGAAGCTGTGAAAGAAGCCTGTCTGGCAGCCACAGCAAACAGACCGATCCATATGTAGTTGGTGTTCCGAAATCTTTCCTAAGTTAATCCTGCGTACTTACTTGGTTACTGCAAAAGTTTCCAATTCAACGCACATCTTATAGCAAGTCCAGCGACTATGGGAACCAAATACATATTTAGTTCTTGCGGCAACGCCCACCAAAAAACCAGGATGAAAACAAGAAGGATCGTACACGTCAGAAAGTAGAAACGTAGCAACCGGGTAGCTTGCTTGCTAAAAAATAACAGGCAGGCGATCAGATGCAAAGGAAAAGCCCATACTAGATTCAAGTTCCACGCAGCATCATAATGATCCGTAGCTATCCACAAAATAGCCAGGAGTAACCCAATCAATCCGGTGATGCCGAGGAGGATCAGGTCCAGCCATCGGCTTAATTGTTGACGTCTCCAATCTCGCCAGCTAAAAAATAAAATGAATACTAAAAAAATGCCAAAAGCTACCCAGGGATGTACCAAAGCCGTCCAAGGTTCAACAGGTTCAGGTTCAAAGATGATTTTCTTTTCTGCCACCAGTGAAACGGAAACGGAATCATGTTTTATGGTTGCATGATCAACAAATGATTCCACATAATCAGGCAAAAACATATATTCCCAGGCATTCATGGTGCGATCAATGGGCATACCTAAACAGATGTCTATTCCTACATCTCCCCAGGGGAGAGGCTTCAGATACGCATCGGTTTTTTGGCGAAAGGAGTGTTCGGCTTTAAAATAAGAACTATCCCAACTGACGGCTCCGTTTAGTTGTTGGTGTAACACATCGCGGATTCGGCTGGCACAATTGTCATGATAATAATCATAGCGATACGTTTGATTCTCGGGCCGGGCATTCCACATCAGAAAATCAAAGAGTTTTTGTTTTTGTGACGGAGTCAATTGTAAGCGCTGCTCATGAATAAACCGTTGATTTCGCTTGTAGTACGCTTCAAAGTCGGAATAGTAGTAAACGCCTAATTTATAATACAGGTATCCGCGCGCAAAGTTGAGGTAAAAGTTAGGCTGATCGAAATCAAAAACTCCATAGTTGAAAGCATCGTCTAACCCATGGGCAGGATCCCAGACACGAATAGCACTGTGACCAAAAGCCGCATACAATTCATTCCGGTCCGGTCCGCACGTGATAATGGAGATTTCTGCTTGTGGGGATAGTTGTATTTGCGCACGCGACACAGTCAAGGGAATAACTCCCAGCCATCCTGCCAACATTGTAACAATCAGACTTTTCACGTTCGAAAGATAAACATTCCACTTTGAAAAGGTAACTTTGAACCCATGATGCCCTGGCGCGACTCGTATTCGTTTTTGCAAAAAACTTCCTGGTCGCGGATGGAGAATGCCTTTCGTGTCTGGCAAAGTTATTATCGTTCTAAGCGAACTTCGAGGGCCCAGCATCAAGGCATGCCCATTTCGATTGCTTTTGAACCCACCACCTCCTGTAACTTGCGTTGCCCTGAATGCCCCAGCGGACTCCGTTCTTTTACCCGCCCGACAGGGATGCTTTCAGATGATTTGTTCAAAAGGGTTATTGATGAATTGTCCCCCACGTTAAGTTACCTCACGTTTTATTTTCAGGGTGAACCTTATCTACATCCACGCTTTTTAGACCTGGTAGCTTACGCTTCGTCTAAGAAAATCTACACCGCTACTTCCACCAACGCTCATTACCTGAATGATAAATACGCAGAGGCTACCATACGTTCAGGGTTGGATCGGTTGATTATCTCGATTGATGGCACAACACAAGACACCTATCAATCGTATCGTAAGGGTGGCCATCTGGACAAGGTAGTAGAAGGTACCCGCACATTAATTGCCTGGAAAAAAAAACTAAAATCACATTCTCCCCATATAATTTTTCAGTTTTTGGTGGTCAAGCCTAACGAACATCAGATACCCGAAGTGTATCAATTGGCTCGTGATCTGGGTGTGGAGGAAGTCAAGTTGAAAACCGCTCAGATCTATGACTATCAGAACGGGTCTCCGCTGATTCCCACCCAAGATAAATATTCACGCTATTGGCAAAAACCAGACGGTACGTTTGAAATCAAAAACGCGTTTGATAATCATTGCTGGAAAATGTGGCACAGTTGTGTGATCACGTGGGATGGAAAAGTAGTTCCCTGTTGTTTTGACAAAGATGCCCATCATGTGTTGGGCGATTTAAATCACCAGTCATTTACTGACATCTGGCAGGGCGACCGATATCAGCAGTTCCGCTCTTCGCTGTTTCGTTCACGCAGCGAAATAGAGATGTGTCGCAATTGTACTGAAGGCACGGCTGTGTGGGCCCCATAAGGGAAGAAATGTTACCTTTGCGCCTTATTTTTTCAGAACTATGATTTCAGTAGATGCCGTCAGTGTCGAGTTTAGTGGCACCACCCTTTTTAGTGACATTACTTTTAACATCAATGAAAACGACCGCATCGCGTTGATGGGTAAAAACGGAGCTGGAAAATCCACGCTGCTGAAAATTCTGGCGGGCGTCAGTAAGCCCACCCGTGGTAAGGTATCGGCACCCAAAGAAGCAGTCATCGCCTATCTTCCTCAGCATTTGCTTACCCAGGACGATGCCACCGTTTTTGAAGAAGCAAGCAAGGCTTTTTCAAAAATTCTGAACATGAAGAAACAAATGGATGAACTCAATCATCAGTTGGAAACCCGTACCGACTATGAATCCGAGGCCTATGCCCGGATTATTGAACAGGTTTCGGAGCTAAGTGAGAAGTATTATTCCATTGAAGACACCAATTTTGATGCGGAGGTAGAAAAGACATTGATGGGGCTGGGCTTTTTGCGTTCAGATTTTACACGACCGACACATGAATTTAGTGGTGGCTGGCGTATGCGGATTGAACTGGCCAAAATTCTTTTACAAAAACCTGACCTGATTTTACTTGACGAGCCCACCAACCATCTCGACATAGAGTCGGTTCAGTGGCTGGAAGAGTTTTTAAAGAATAATGCCAGAGCGGTCATCGTGATCAGCCATGACAAAATGTTTGTTGATAACCTCACCAATCGAACGATCGAAGTGACCATGGGCAGGATTTATGATTATAAAACCAACTACTCCCATTATCTTCAGCTACGCAAAGAAAGACGGGAGCAGCAACAAAAACATTTTGAAGAACAACAACGTGAGATAGCGGACATCACTGCTTTCATCGAACGCTTTAAAGGAACATATTCCAAAACCCTGCAAGTTCAGTCACGTGTGAAAATGCTTGAAAAGATTGAAGTGATTCAGGTGGATGAAGTGGATACCTCTGCGTTGAATTTGAAATTTCCACCAGCACCCCGCTCAGGCAATTTTCCGGTAATAGTGGAAGATATGACCAAGCGCTATGGCGACCATGTGGTGTTTCAAAACGCCAGTATGACCATTAACAGGGGTGATAAAGTGGCTTTTATCGGGAAAAACGGAGAGGGGAAGTCAACCTTGGTTAAAGCCATCATGGGTGAGATTGACTTCGAAGGAAAATGTCAATTAGGTCACGGGGCGCTGATCGGGTACTTTGCTCAGAACCAGGCTTCCTTGCTAGATGAAGATCTCACCATCTTCCAAACCATTGATCAGATTGCACAAGGCGATATCCGAACTAAAATTAAGGACATCCTTGGAGCCTTTATGTTTGGTGGCGATACCATTGAGAAAAAGGTAAAAGTTTTGTCAGGTGGAGAAAAGACACGTCTGGCTATGATCAAGTTACTGTTGCAACCGGTAAACCTCCTGATCCTCGATGAACCGACCAACCACCTGGATATCAAAACCAAGGATATTTTGAAAGAGGCGTTGCGCGATTTTGATGGCACATTAATCCTTGTTTCGCACGACCGTGATTTTCTGGATGGTCTGGCGACCAAAGTTTTTGAGTTTGGTAACAAACGTATTAAAGAGCACTTTGAAGACATCAACGGATTTTTGCGCAACAAAAAGATGGAAAACCTGCGCGAAATAGAACGGTCAAAAGTGAAGGTCTAGCCGGCAGAATAGTCGTTGATTCTGCCAGGAAGAGGTTGCTCAAGCTGAAAAATATTACCCTCCGGATCTTCACCGTCACAGAACAGCGAAGGGAATCCATCAAACGACTTTATCTCGTGCACGGTCACCCCATCACTGATAAGTTTTTGTCGGAACGCAGGTAAATCACCGTCAATTTTAAAAATCAGTTTCGTGTTACTTTCGGCCCGGAACGTTCCGGGCTCACTTTCATATCCGGGACCCACCTTATGCAGGGCAATCTCCATCGCTCCTTCGGATAACACAACCCATTGATGAGGTATTTCTTCAACCACGGAAAAACCAAAATGATCCCGATAGAAATCTTTTAAGAGATTGATCTCCTGCCCGAAAATCATGATTCTATAGAGGGATATCTTTTTCAAATCAGAAAAGTTAGCTACACAAAAAAACTGCCTTGACTCTCATTTAAAAAAAGAATCAAGGCAGTTGTTAATTTTATTAATAGTATTACTAAAGTATCACTGACGGATCAACCATTTCACGAAAAAGACGACACCAATAATCATAGCGATACCTCCAATGATCCAAAAGACATCACCCCCGATGATAAGTCCGACTAACCCGACCGCTCCAAAAATGGCGGCTAGCTTCAGATCGTGGTCAATGGCTTTAGTGGCCTGCGCTGTTTTAATGTTGTCCTTCTTAGCCTTTACATAGTCTTTTACCTGTGTTTTGATCTGCTTGCGTATTTCCTTGCGCTCAGTTCTATCCATTTGCATATAGGTTTTACGAACTTCAACGGCAGGTGCGATCACCAATGGAGTTTCGGATGCGCTGGCCGTCACCAGCAAGGGATCGGGCACAGACAGATGAGCGGGCTCGATCATGACAACTGCTGGCTCCGGGTTGGAGCGTTCATTGTGAAAATGAGCCGTGTATTTTGGAGAGGAGCAGGAAGCCAACGATGCGCCAACAATCGACAGATAAATCAGTTTCTTCATATGCATAATTAGAGTTAATGGTTCTTCCGAAAGATAGAGATAATCCGCTGAAAAAAACGCTTTTCAAAAGCCCAAAAGAATTGAAACTGGCCAAAAATAAAACCATATACGAGCAAAAAGAGATTGTATACGGGTAAGATAACAATATAGTAAACTACAGATGCCCATACCGGACGGGAATCCGGACCAAACCAATAGTGGAACAAGGGTCTTTTTAAAAACAGAATGGTGAATCCGGTGCAGGCAAAGACGATAAGAATTAAAACTACCTGCCAGATGCTGCCCACTTTCCAGCGGGTTTGAAGTTTACCAAGCCACGACATAATCAAACATTACGCGGTGAAGGTATGTATTCTGATTCATGAAAAATATTTCCACACATCATTTTCAGGAAGGGGAGCCTCCAACACGATCATTTCTTTTCGGACCGGGTGTTGAAATGATAATTGTCGGGCATGCAAGGCAATGCTGGCATCGGAGAGAGGAGAGGGGAAGCCATACTTCAGGTCACCTATAATGGGGCATCCCATGCTGGCCAGTTGTACACGGATTTGATGAGGCCTGCCGGTGATCGGAGTTACTTCGATCAGATGGAAATTATTGTAGGTTTGCAACCAGCGGTAACGAAGCTCAGATCGTTGAGCATCCGAACGCTCGGACGGAAAAGCAGTAGTTTTATTTTTGACTTCGTCCTTCCGTAGCCAGTGAATAAGCGTTCCGGATTTTTGTTGGGGCATCTTGGAGACCACGGCCCAGTAGATTTTGGTTATTTCGCGTTGTTGAAACAAGGCATTCATTCGCTCGAGTGCCTTGGAGGTTCGTGCCATTACCACGATTCCACTCACAGGCCGATCCAACCGATGTACCACACCTAAGAATACAGCCCCGGGCTTTTGATACTTTTGTTTGATATAATCCTTACCCCATTCCACCAAAGGCGTATCACCGGTGGCATCGCCCTGAACCAACACACCGGCCGGTTTATTCACGATCAGGAGATGATTGTCTTCAAACAGAACGGGGATCATGATCTCGGGCACTGTTGGGTATCGAATTTTTCTGGCAGTAAATCTGGTAAGAAATTCAATCCACTTTAAACTCAGATGTAAAATGAAACTGGATATCTGGAAAATTGTCCTGCACCATTTGTAACCACGCGCGCGACTCAGCCATAAATACTAGTTTTCCGTCTTTGTCACGGGCAATATGTCGCTGTTTCGAATCGATAAACTCGTTTAGTTTCTTTTCCTCCCGGCTGCTGATCCAGCAGGCTTTGTAAATATTTTGAGGAACAAACTCCACCGTAGCATTGTATTCGTTTTTCAACCGAAACTGGATTACTTCAAACTGAAGGTTACCCACCACCCCCACGACTTTTCGTTTGCCAAGCTCATACGTGAAAAGTTGAGCCACCCCCTCTTCCATCAGTTGTTGAAGCCCCTTTTCCAATTGTTTGGTTTTCATGGCGTCCTTATTGAGTACCTCCCGAAAGATCTCGGGCGAAAAACTGGGGATGCCGGTGTAAATGGTCTTTTCTCCTTCGGTGAGGGTGTCACCGATTTTTAAGTTTCCGGTATCGTAGATACCCACGATGTCACCCGGCCAGGCCTCTTCCACTGTTTCACGATCTTGTGCCATAAAAGCAGTAGCGTTGGAAAAACGGAGGCTTTTTTCATGACGGACATGATAGTAATTGTTACCCCGCTCAAACTTACCGGAGCAGATGCGCACAAACGCAATCCGGTTGCGATGTTTGGGATCCATATTGGCGTGAATCTTAAAGACGAAACCGGTAAACTTAGTCTCATCCGGTTCAATGATGCGCAGTGTTGTTTCCCGGGGAATAGGAGCAGGCGCTATGCGAATAAAGGTATCCAGCAACTCCTTTACACCAAAATTGTTAACAGCACTCCCAAAAAAGACGGGTGCCACTCGCCCATTCAGATATTCGTTTACGTTAAAATCGGGATAAACACCTTCAATCAATTCCACATCCGCCCGTAGTTGTCTGGCGTTGTTTTCACCTACCAGAGCATCCAGTTGCGGATCATGAATGTCAGCAATTTCTAACCCTTCCTCCACGGTAGTCTTACTGGGCGTAAACAGATGCAGGCTTTTTTCATATAAACTGTAGACACCTTTAAAGCCCTTACCCATATTGATGGGCCAACTCAACGGCCGGACTTTGATGTTCAGTTTTTCTTCAATCTCGTCCAGTAAATCAAACGGATCTCTCCCTTCCCGGTCAAGCTTGTTGATAAAACACAAAACCGGAGTACTTCGCATGCGGCAAACCTCCATCAGCTTTTCGGTTTGCGTTTCTACCCCTTTCACGCAGTCGATCACCATGATTACGCTGTCTACTGCCGTAAGCGTGCGGTACGTGTCTTCGGCAAAATCCTGATGACCAGGAGTATCCAGTAAGTTGATTTTTATGTCTTTATAATGGAAACCCATCACCGATGTAGCCACGGAAATACCGCGTTGTTTTTCAATCTCCATCCAGTCACTGCGGGCGTGATCTTTTATTTTGGAAGATTTGACCGCGCCTGCTTTTTGAATCGCTCCACCAAAAAGCAAAAGCTTTTCTGTAAGGGTCGTTTTGCCGGCATCGGGGTGAGAGATGATTCCAAATGTTCTGCGTTTACTGATTTCCTGTTCCAGACTCATAAATGGCCGCAAAAGTACTGAAAAAGAGAGCTAGCTATCGAATTTTGGGAGAAGTCCGATATTATTTACATTTGAGAACCCGTAGCTATTTTTGTTTTAACCTGAACCCATTTTTATGAAAGTCGCTAAACCAGTGCTACTCACACTGATTTTTATCGCCAGTTCTCAATTTTTGATGGCAAACAACATCGTCATCAGCAACTCGTCACTGACGGGACGTGTATTGGGATCACACACTTTTGTTGAATTTGACCTTTCCTGGGATAATTCCTTTCGCCTGACGGCCGGGCCCAACAATTGGGACGCAGCCTGGGTGTTTGTCAAGTATCAGATTACCGGAGGCACCGGCTGTACGGCATCTACCGTTTGGAGGCATGCCACCCTTAGTGCTGTTAACGGAGAGCATTCGGTTGGAGCCAATCTGGCTACCATTAATGGAGTAGCAGACTCCCGTGGAGTTTTTATTTATCGATCTGATATCGCCAGCGGTACGGTTAACTGGACTGATCTGAGAGTTCGTTGGAATTATGCCGCAGATGGCATTTTAGACGCCTGCTCTGTTACCATTCGGGTTTTTGCGATGGAAATGGTATTGGTGCCGCAGGGTAGCTTTTATTGTGGCGATGGGAGTTCGGGTAACACTGGTAAATTGGAAGACGCAACCAGTGGAAATCCTTTCCTGGTGACCTCCGCTACAACCCCCAGCACTCTGGGCGGTGGATCAGCCGGTTCGATGGGAAACAATAATGCTCTGGGTCAGTCAACTGCGGATGACTTTAATGACGTCACCAGTCGCACTTTACCAACCACCTATCCCAACGGATTTAATGCATTTTATGCCATGAAGTACGAAATCAGTCAGGAACAATATGCGGAGTTTCTCAATACATTAACAGGAACTCAACAATCCGCTCGTTTTCCTTCACCTGTCACGGTGGGTAGTTTTTTCAACACGACAGCAAATTTACTTACACCTCAGGCCAGAAATGGGATCAAGTGTAGAATTGCTCCGGTGGGGGCGGCTCCGGGAGAGTTTGGTTGTGATTTGGATGATGACGATATATTTAATGAAACCAGTGGAGACGGTCGTTTCCTTGCGTGCAATTGGTTATCTGTTCCTGATTTATTGGCCTATTTGGATTGGTCCGGATTACGACCCATGACCGAGATGGAGTATGAAAAAGCATCCAGGGGTCCACTACTGCCTATTGCCAATGAATTTGCCTGGGGTAATGCAACTTTAGTCTCAGCCAGTGCTGTCTCGAATGGTGGTTCTGACAACGAACTGGTGACAACAGCCAATGCCAACGTTTCAAGCAACAATGCATTTTCAGCCGGACCTCTTCGTTCGGGTGTTTTTGCCACCAGTACTTCGACCCGAGTTCAGGCAGGTGCAACGTATTATGGAATAATGGAAATGACCGGCAATGTTTGGGAAGATGGTGTTGGTTTAGGGTCTGCAGCAGGAAGATCGTATACTGGACTTCATGGGGATGGATCGTTGATTACCTCAGGGGCAGCCAATGTAGATTTTTGGCCAGGCATAAATGGAAACAACACTCTTACCTCTGTTAATCTTGCTTTTGGTGGTACCACCGGCTGTACAGGCTATGCCGGTATGGGCTTTATGGCTGGCAGTTGGAGAGAAGGTGCTTATCTGCAAGTCTCGGACAGACAGTTTAAAGCTGGCTGGGGTGGCCTAACAGGCCGAGACAACCGAAACGGGGGACGTGGCGTAAGAACGGCTCCTTAAAAATAAAAATCATTCTTCCAAACTCATGATTCTAAGAACCGCTTTTGCTGGTTTTTTGGTGATCTTACTAGGGCTATGCCCACACGTGCTGTTTGCTCAATATGCCGGTGGCACCGGAGATGGGTTTGCACGTTCGGCTGTTTGTGCCAATGATTTAAATGGGAGTTCGCCTTCCGTCATTTCTTTTAATCCGATTTCCGGAACTACTTCGTTTTGCGCTTTTAGTACAGAGTCTTTTAGTGTAACACTGGCCTCCGGTTTTGCCGATAGTTTTGATTGGTCGCTTCCGCCTGGGAGTTCAATTATCAACCGGCTTCAAACATCAACTTCCAGTATTGTAGTGATTCAATTTGGTAACACCGATGGGTCGATTTCTGTGACAGCCGAAAACTCTTGTCAATCAGTTACCTCCTCTGCGATGATAGTCACTTCCGCTGCCTGTAGTAATTTTTCTGGGGGCCTGGCAGACGGAGTTGCGTTCATCAATTTTTGCGCAGCTGATTTAGACGGCCTTTCTTCTCCAGCCATTTCTCTTTCTGCGATTACTGGTCCGGGAAGTTTTTGTTCAAATACAACAGAACTTTATTCGGTGAGCGTGATCACGGGTTCTGCCACCACTTATTTTTGGTCCAGTGGCTCGGCTTCTGTTACCAGTCAAAATGCAAATTCATTTTTCGGTAGCGCTGTGAATCTTCTCATGGGCAACGCTGACGGTACCCTGACCGTGGAAGTAACCGATGGGTGCACGTCTGCTTCCCAAGCCCTTCCGATCACCGCTGTCTCTTGCGGACAAGCGCAGGGCGGTAATGGAGACGGTTTCGTATTAGGATCATTTTGTGCCAGTGATCTGGATGGTGGAACCCTACCAGCCATAGTTTTGAATCCGTTGGTCGGACCCTCCGACTTTTGTAATTTTTCGAATGAAGGATATTCGATTAGTTTGACCTCGGGAATTGCTGACTCTTACTACTGGACAGGCCCGACAGGAACAACGGTTTTAACTCAGCAGGATAATCTGACGGCAGGTATGGTAAACCTCCTGATGGGTAATGCCAGCGGGAATATTTCGGTGGAGGTGAAAAACAGTTGTACCCAGGCCTTGGCTACTTTGCCCGTCACCGGGGTTCCTTGCCTGGCCTATAACGGTGGCAATGATGATGGTTTTTCCTCTTCCATTTTTTGTTCTTTGAGCCTGAACGGAGGCGCCTTGGCTCCGATTACACTTAATCCCATCGCTGGAAACAGTAATGTGTTTTTTAATCTTGGACAGAATTTTTCTGTAACCCTTGCCACAGGAAATGCTACGATTTATAATTGGACAGGACCTCCCGGAGCAAATTCTCCGGCACAGATTAGCACCCCAACATCCAGTATTGCACTTCTCAACATTGCTTCGGCAGGAGGGAATGTAACAGTGGAAGCCTCCAATGGTTGTTCCACCGCCCAGGCGGTTTTAGCGGTCACGGGCCAGATTTCTCCCGCCTATTTTGGAGGCGTTAGCGATGGATTTGCCTTGCCGGTGGAACTAACCAGTTTTACAGCAGAAGTGGTCAATCAGGAAGTGGAACTGCGCTGGGTAACTGCATCCGAACTCAACAACGATTATTTTGTGGTTGAACGTTCAGGAAATGGAGAGATGTTTGATTCCATTGGTTACGTCAGGGGTTCAGGGACCACTGGTTTGGAAAGCACCTATTCCTATACCGATCGGAATCCATGGATTGGCCGCGCCTATTATCGCTTGAGACAAGTGGATTTTGATAAGCAATTTCAATATTCGGATGTCTTGGCGGTGCGGGTTACGTCAACGGAAGGGGTGAAAATTTATCCAAACCCATCTGCGCGACAGCCTTTACTTTTTGAGTTTAAGCGACCTCCTCAGGCCACTTTTGTTCTGATCGAAGGCTTTGACTCGGTAGGCAAACGGGTCATGCGCGCAACCATTGATCGGGGCGATCGGTTCACACTGACCGCAGAAAATGGGCTGCCTAAAACTCCAGGCGTTTACATCTTTCGGGTGACCATGGGAACCCTTGTTGTTAATGAGAAGATCATTATCCAGTAGTCTATTGCGATTTCCAGCACCAGTTTAACCCGGCATATTCTTTGTCACGGGTTAAAACTTTTGTTTGATTTTTTCAGATTTTCAAAAAATTCTCCAACTTGAACTATGCGGTTCTTCTTTTTGGGGATATTGTTGATAACAGGAGTAGTGTCAGGTGTAGCTCAAACTTTTGGTTTACGCACGGGTGGCAATATCGCTTGGCAGACATGGCAACAGCAAAATGTAAGGTTAACTCCAAAAAAACGGATAGGCCCCCACATCGCAGTGTCAGTAACAAGTATGCATCTTAAGTATTTGGCTAGCCAAATAGAAGCTGGCTACTCAGTGATCGGTCATGGCGGTTACACAGGTGTTGGTACATTCAACTCGGTACCAGAGGATCAACTAGCATTTGTCACACTAGGATTTATGGTAAAATTCCATCCCGTTAAGAAATTCAACATAGTGGCTGGCCCGCAATTCGGTTTTTTCATTGGGAATAAGAGTAAGTTTAAAAATAATACTGGAAAAGAAGATCTGGTTATATCGATGGGTGCCGAGTATTACTTTTCTGATATAGTCGGTATCGGAGGGAGGTACCATCTTGGCCTGACAGATCTCAATGATGATGATCCAAATGTGTTTATACAAAAAAGCCGCGCAATTCAACTTTCGATCATCTTCCGGCTCCCCAGCCATCAATTGAAAGACTATGGTTTTTAAAGCAGTTTTAGGGACTTTCTACAGAATGCCTGTCTTTTTGGATCACCAATCATGAATTCTTTAAATATGCCATCCGGACCTATCGTTGTGATTCGCGGGAAAGGCGTTTTGTTACTGATATTTCAGGCTTTTGTAGTTTTAACTTCTTACGCGCAATTGGATTTTGCGGAGATTTATGACCCTGGGTTCAGTACGGTCGTTGATCCTCGTCAGTACCTAGATGTCTCATTCGAGTGGACCATCCCCGGAAAAGCACAAGCTTATTTTAATGCCGGGCTGACGGAGCTGAAAGAAGGGAGTGTCAGTAAGGCTAAACAGAATTTTGACTTGGCATTAAACGAACATCCCTTCTGGGTGGCATATTATTACCGAGCTATTTGTGAAAAAGCCGTTTCAAGATATCCGCAAGCCCTGGAAGATTTACAAAGAGCAAACAGACTTCAAAAGGACAATTCAGAAATTCACTATGCATTTGGAGATGTATATGAACGAATGCGGCTTCTGCTAGAAGCTGAACGAAATTATAAAAGAGCTATTGATATCAATCCAAGACTCTTTCAAGGGTTCTACCGACTGGGGAATATTTATTTTAAGCAAGGAGATATCGGTAAAGCCAATCGGAATTATGAACAATGCCATTTAATCAATTCAAAATTTGCGGAAGCATATGTAATGCAAGGAGTGCTCAAGCTTTCGACTAAACGCAAAGACAGCGAAGCCCTCCCGTTGTTCAACAAAGCCATTGAAGTGGATCCATCCTTTTGGCAGGGATACTTTTGGAGAGGGGCTTTTAAGCTGGAAAATGGGGATCGGGATTTGTGTTTGTCGGATTGGAATGAGGTAATAAAGCGAAACCCCAACAACGGACTTTTGCTCACGTTGCGTGGTTATTTGTTGATGGACTTGAACAAGTTTGAAGAAGCGTTTAATGATTTGCGCAAAGCATTGTTGATGTATGAAGCGAATGAGAATGAATACAGAGGCGAACAAACACGGCTTGATAAAAAAATTGATTTACAATTGGCAGCAAAATATGTTGTCCGTTACGCCTATGGACTTCCAGCCGATGCACTAATGCCTTTGCAAAAAGGATTTTGTCTTTTATTAATGGGCGATTATCAAACAGCCTTAAACGATTTAAATGAGTCGTTGAAGATAGAAGAATCGGCATCAGCCCATCTTCTTCGTGCCATAGCTTTCGAGCAAGTTAAAAAATTTGATTCTGCCTACTACCATTATGATAAATCGATTGTTTTAGATAGTGAACTGACCGAGAGCTACAAAAAGAGAGCTATTTTACGGTATGAACAGGGAGATTTAAAAGGTTCTTATTCCGATATTCAGCGATTAGGTAAACTCCAGCCTAACTCCATTTTACCGCATCGTTTAGGGGGATTAATAAAAGCCAATTTCAAAGATCATTACGGTGCAATTATTGAGCTCACGAAAGCTTTGAAATATGATACGCTGGATGCAGAAATTTGGAAAACAAGAGGGTTATCACGACTATTCATTAGGGATTCGGTAGGTGGTATCGCTGATTTACGTCAATGCCTGAAAATCAATCCAAATGAGGGGGCTTTATTCAGTTACGTGGTTGCCGTGCTGGTGGATATGCGTGATTATACCCAGGCTCTTGCAGTTGCAAACGAACTGATCAAACAATATCCTTTAGACGATATGCAGGTAAGGTGGAAAATTCGTGTTTTAATTGCTTCAAATAGCCTTGCTGAAGGGCGAAAGGAGGTAAATCGGTTGGTAGAGTACACCAAGCGTACAGTTTGGATCAATCCTGTTGAACGATCAGATCTGACCATGCTAAATGGATGGCTATTCCTGAAAGAAGGAAGCCCAAAAAAGGGCATCATTCATTTGTCAAAGGCAATCAAAGAAGATCCGAAGAATGCGGAAGCATATTACCTGCGCGGACAAGCTTATCTGACAATAAAAGACATCAAAAAAGCCATTCCAGACTACCAGGCAGCAGCTCAACTCGGATTCAGAGATTCAGAACAAATTCTGGCAAAAATTACCACTGTTGACTGACCTTTGTATGGTCTTTTCAGCATAATTATGCCACTCTGTCACATTTTGGCAGTAATTCCCTGCTGGCATAATCATTGACCTTGGCCAAGTATTCATATACGAAAAAATAACACTGACAGATATGGGAAAGATTATTGGTATTGACTTGGGAACCACCAACAGTTGTGTGGCCGTCATGGAGGGTAATGAACCCGTAGTTATCGCCAACAGCGAAGGCCGCAGAACAACCCCTTCCATTGTTGGTTTTCTGGATAATGGAAAAGGTGAGCGCAAGGTGGGTGATCCTGCCAAGCGGCAAGCCATTACCAATCCAAAAAATACCGTCTCTTCAATCAAACGCTTTATGGGCAAAAAGTTTGGAGAAGTAAGCGGGGAGAAAAAAATGGTATCCTATGAAGTAGAAAGCGGAAACAATGACACCGTTCGTGTTCGGATCGGAGATCGCATGTATTCGCCTCAGGAAATTTCTGCAATGATTCTTCAAAAGATGAAGAGTACGGCCGAAGACTACTTAGGGACAACGATCACCGAAGCGGTGATTACCGTTCCGGCTTATTTTAATGATGCCGAACGTCAGGCAACAAAAGAAGCCGGGCAGATTGCAGGGTTGGATGTGAAACGTATCATCAACGAGCCTACGGCTGCCGCATTGGCCTATGGCCTGGATAAGAAAAATAAGGACATGAAAATAGCGGTGTACGACCTCGGTGGAGGTACCTTCGATATATCCGTGCTCGAATTGGGCGATGGAGTGTTTGAAGTAAAATCCACCAACGGAGATGTACATCTGGGAGGTGACGATTTCGATATGCGCATCATGAATTGGCTGGCGGATGAATTCAAGTCAGACAAAAATATTGACCTGCGCAAAGACCCGATGGCTTTGCAGCGGTTGAAAGAGGCCTCTGAAAAAGCGAAGATTGAGTTATCTTCTTCTCAGGAAACAGAAATTAATTTGCCTTACATCACCTCCATTGATGGTGTGCCTGAGCATTTGGTCAAAAAACTAACACGCGCCAAGTTTGAGCAGTTAAGCGATGATTTGATCCGCAGAACCTTGGAGCCTTGTAAAAAAGCGATTGAAGATGCAGGGGTATCAGTATCTCAGATAGATGAGGTTATTCTGGTCGGAGGTTCTACCCGTATCCCTCGTATTCAGGAAGAAGTAGAAAAATTCTTTGGTAAAAAACCATCCAAAGGTGTAAATCCTGATGAAGTGGTGGCCATAGGCGCAGCTATTCAGGGAGGTGTGTTGACAGGCGAAGTGAAGGATGTCCTGTTGCTGGATGTTACTCCACTGTCGCTGGGCATTGAAACGATGGGCGGTGTTTTCACCAAACTGATTTCTGCCAATACCACCATCCCTTCAAAGAAGTCAGAAGTTTTCTCCACGGCTTCCGATAATCAACCTTCGGTAGAGATACACGTGCTGCAGGGAGAACGTGAAATGGCGCAATATAACCGGTCCATCGGACGCTTTCATTTGGATGGCATTCCACCCGCCCCCCGCGGCATGCCTAAGATTGAAGTGACCTTTGACATCGATGCCAACGGAATTCTGCATGTGAGCGCCAAAGATCAGGGCACAGGCAAAGAGCAAAAAATACGTATCGAGGCCAGCAGCGGTCTAACGGATGCTGAAATCCAAAAGATGAAGCAAGAGGCGCAAGCCAATGCCGAAGCCGATAAAAAAGCACGGGAAAGTGTGGAGAAAGTGAATCAGGCCGATTCGCTCATCTTCCAGACAGAGAAGCAGCTAAAAGAGTTTGGAGAGAAACTTTCGGATGGAAATAAAACCGCCATCAACAGTGCGTTAGAAAAGTTGAAAGCAGCTCATGCGGCTAAAGATCTGGCAGGTATTGATACTGCGATGGCCGCATTAAATGCAACCTGGCAGGCGGCTTCTACAGAAATGTATCAAGGAGGTGCGCAAGCCGGAGCAAATCCAAATGCTTCATCAAATGCAAATCAAACCGGTAACACGGGCGAGGCAACAGATGTAGAATATGAAGAAGTAAACGATAAAAAGTAATTTACTTACCAATGAATCATACCCCTGCCTGGTCAATCAGGCAGGGTTTTTTTATGAAATCCGGAAGTGGTAAACGCAGTCAAAGATTGATGTTTCACGTTTCAAGTATTTCCATTACCTTTTCCCATAAATCATTCATTTTATGCGTCTTTTTATTTTGATGGCAGCTCTTGTATCGTTGACCGTACTTTCGTCCTGTATTGACTTCAATAAGATTAAGAACAAAATAGAAGAAAATAACACAACAGAAACAGCCGCCATTACTATCCGCGATGAATACCGTATGGATATACCTGTGTATATGAAAGAAACAACCGGATTAAATGACGATGCTTCCCTTCAGTTTAAGAATATCTTTAAAGAAACTTACGTAGTTGTTATTGATGAAGACAAAGAAACATTCATCCAAACGTTTATGGACATGGGTGAGTATGACACCACCTTGTCAGTGGTAGAAAACTATCAGGCAATACAGTTGGGCTACCTTAGCGAAAATTTAGAGATCACTTCCCAGGTAAATCTGGAGATCAAGGAAATCAACCAGCGAAACGCACGGATGACTGAAATAGATGGAAAGTTAGATGACATTTCTATTTCCTATCTGATGACCTACGTGGAAGGTGATCAGAATGTATACATGATTATGGCTTGGACTTTAGCGGATCGAAAGATTAAATACCAGAATGCCTTTATGGCCATGTCCAAATCCTTTACCCTTCTTTAGGCAACTTTTTCCCGTTGTTTTGGCCCATCATGAACCTATCATTAGCCGAAAGGGATAAGTGCTTTAAGTGTTGTCTCTCGGCTTTATTTTTGATAATCTAAACTGGCGGAAATGATGGGAGGGGAAATTATTGCCTTTCTGGGTAAGAAAAGTACAACGATCCAATCATGTGAAAAAACTCTTCGGAAGTAGATTTTCTGCTTATTCAAAACTAGGAATCGGGGTCACCTAACAATTGGGCTGTTGAAACACCCAGAATGACCGCGTAGATTTCTAACCTCTCCAAGGGGATATCATCCGGATTTCCCTCCTCTAACGTGCGGTCGCGGTGAAAGACAGCCGGAGGAATGTTGTGTTCGATCAGGAGCTTCCGGCTCATGGTTGCCGCATGAAAGTTGATGGGCTGAATACTTAAAAAGTGGTTAATCTGATATTTGAAGCGCTTTTTCTCCACAAAAAGGAACAGAAAATACGTTATTAATGATCTAAGGTATCATTTGCGCCATAAAAAAGCAATAAAACCGCCATTTTTGACCTGAAAATATGCGCCATTTTGGAATAATTCGATCTAAAATTGCGCTATGTCTATTCATATCGGGAAAGAAATTGAGCGTGTTTATCAGCAATCGGGAATGAAACTCTCAGAATTTGCCAAACGGATCAACACCAGTTCCCGAAATGTTTACTCCATTTTTGAACGGGCCGAAATCAAAACAGATCAACTTCTAAAAATTGGAGAAGTGTTGAAATACGATTTTTTCTCGCTGTATTCTGTCCGCAGTGGTCACGCCATCGCTCAGGTATCCGAGCCGCCAGAAATGTATACCAAACGGATGAAAAAAGTGGTGGTAACGATTGAACTGGATGGACAACAAGCTACTCTTGAAAACCATATTCAGCAACTCACCGCGATCAATCAACTGATCTGATCGGTCACGAACCCACACTCGGGTAATTTCATATGGGGATCAGCGGTAAAGCTACTTGCAATTCGCCTCTCACACCGCTAATATTGCCGCCTCAAATAGTAATCGTAAAATGGTATGCTGGTAGTAAAGTTTGGAGGCACTTCGGTGGGAAAGCCCGAACGCATGAAAAAAATAGCTGACCTCGTGTTAGGGATGTCCGGTCGGAAGATTGTTGTCTTGTCAGCGCTCAGCGGCACTACGAATACGTTGGTCAAGATGGGCGATCATTTATTGGCCGATCGGGCCCAGGCTGCGCAGCAGGAAATCATCGAACTGGAAAATCATTACCGGCAATTTGTACAGGAATTGTTTCACTCTACAGCCTACCTGGCCATCGGGCAGGAAATTGTAAGCCGGTATTTTAGTTTGTTCCGGTTGCTCGCAGCCGGCACGTTTGATGACCGTAGTTACCGCGAACTGTTGGCACAGGGAGAGTTACTTTCAACGGAACTGTTCTATCACCATTTGCAGGAACGAAAAGTGAATGCCAGGCTTTTGCCAGCCCTTCACTTCATGTCTATTGATGAAAATCAGGAACCTGAACTGGAGAAAATCGGGGAACGACTGACCCCGCTGCTGGAAACCATGAAAGAGGTGGAAATCCTGGTGACACAGGGATACATTTGTCGCAACCATCGCAATGAAATAGACAACCTTAAACGGGGAGGAAGCGACTACACGGCTTCACTGATCGGAGCCGCCATCCGCGCGCAGGAAATTCAGATATGGACAGACATTGACGGAATGCACAACAACGACCCCAGGGTTGTCAAGAAAACCGTACCCATTGCTGAACTTACCTTTGACGAAGCCTCTGAGTTAGCCTATTTCGGAGCAAAAATCCTGCATCCGTCTACCATCGTGCCAGCCCAAAAATACAGTGTACCGGTGCGTCTGAAAAACACGATGGATGAAAAGGCACCCGGCACCATCATCAGCGATAAAGGAAGCAAAGGAAAGTTCAAGGCGGTAGCCGCCAAGGACGGCATTATTGCCATCAACATCAAGTCCTCGCGCATGTTACTGGCCTATGGTTTTCTCAGACGTGTCTTTGAAGTGTTTGAAAAATATAAAACACCGATTGATATGATATCCACCTCGGAGGTGGCTGTTTCGGTTACCATTGATGAGCAAAAAAATCTGGAAGCCATCGTGAATGAGTTAAAGAATTTTGGAACCATCGAGGTAGATCAGAATCACTCCATTATTTGTGTGGTGGGCAACATGCTATCGGAGAAGGAGGGGGTGTTGGCAGACGTGTTTAAAGCCCTGGCTCCGGTACCGGTCAGGATGGTTTCTTACGGGGGCAGCCACAACAATATCTCCATTTTGGTACCCACTGCTCAAAAGGAAAATGCCTTAGTGCTTCTCAATCAGGGTCTTTTCGGGCTGGGTTAATGATTTTCATGTTAGCGCAATATTAAAATTGAGAACCGGACCAAACCACCGGTCAGCAAGTGATTTTTTCAATTCAGAAATAGCCCTATATTTCTGTCACCTAAGTTCATAAATCTATGGTGACAGTAATCATTATCATTTTTGTGGTCGGCTACCTGGCAATTGCCCTGGAACATCCGATTAAGATTAATAAAACGGCTTCGGCTCTTCTTACCGGTGTACTCTGTTGGACGCTCTATGCGATATCTCATTCAGAACACATCGATCACATAGGTGAAGAATTAGCTCATCATCTGGCGGAGATTTCTGCCATCCTGTTCTTTTTAATGGGGGCTATGACCATTGTAGAGTTGGTGGATGCCTATCAGGGGTTTCGGATTGTTACTGACCGCATCAACACCAAGAACCCCAAAAAGCTTCTTTGGATCATTTGTTTTGTGACTTTTTTTCTTTCGTCTGTATTAGACAACCTCACTACTGCCATTGTCATGGTTTCTCTCACCCGCAAACTTGTCCCCAATAAAGAGATGAGAATGTTTTTTGGAGGGATGATCATCATTGCGGCCAATGCCGGTGGTGCGTGGTCGCCAATTGGTGATGTGACTACAACGATGCTATGGATTAAAGGATTTATTACCACCGGCAATATCATGATCACTTTAATTCTTCCCAGCCTGGTGTGCATGATTGTGCCTTTGATTTATCTCCAGTTTACCCTCAAAGGCGAACTGGGACATGCCGGAAGTCATAAATCTGAAGATGGTCATCATGGACATGGTCATACTCCGGTAAAGGGATCGACCACCATGCTTATCCTCGGTATCGGTGGATTGATTTCGGTACCGATTTTTAAAACCTACACACATTTACCGCCCTACCTGGGTATGTTATTAGCTCTGGGAGTACTTTGGGTGGTAAGCGAGTTAATCAATCCGGATATGGATGAAGTCGAAAAAAGACCGTATACGGCTGCCGGTGCGCTGACGCGGATTGATGTGCCCAGTGTGTTGTTTTTTTTAGGAATACTTTTAGCGGTAGGCGCTCTTCAATCGATGGGTACCCTTAATGCGTTCTCTGGCTGGTTAGATACTACCTTAAAAGACAATCGCATTATCATCACGTTGATTGGTGTAGTATCAGCTATTGTAGACAATGTACCGTTGGTGGCGGCCAGTATGGGTATGTACGGAACCAACCCGGCTTATTATCCGGATCACCTCATCTGGGAATACCTGGCGTATTGTGCCGGCACCGGAGGAAGTATTCTGATCATCGGTTCGGCTGCAGGTGTGGCCGTTATGGGAATGGAAAAGATTGATTTTATCTGGTATGTGAAGAAGATATCGCTGTTGGCTGCCTTGGGATACTTTGCAGGAGCAGCGGTATATTTATTAATACAACCTTTTCTGGCTGTTCACCCACCAGTGGTTCCGTAACACAAAGAAAGGCTATCAATTTTTTTGCTACACAAGTTGTCGTAAGGCCAGCTCAAAAGAAGCCTGCGCTAATTTTGTTTTTCCGGGATTAACAGCTTTGGTTTTTTGCAACGCGGTTCGAATGGTATTTGAGATGTCAGCAAAGATGGCGGCATCGGTCATGGATACTTCCTTCTCCATAAAGTAGGCGAACACCCGGGCCATGCCACAGTTAGCAATAAAGTCGGGGATGATGGAAATTTTTTCATCGGCATACAGACCGGTAGCGCCAAAGAAAATCTCCGGATCGGCAAAAGGAACATTCGCTCCACAGGCCACCACTTCTACCTTTTCCATGCGGTCAATCTGATCACGGGTAACTAAGCGCGAAGCAGCAGCCGGAATAAAAATTTCAAAGTCCAGATCCCAGACCTTTTGATGAACCACATCAAACGGAAGTAAATCATCGGATACTAATTTATTTCCCTTTCGGTTGGCCACCAGGGCTTGAATTTCGGTTAAGGAATACCCTTGTTGGTTAATCAACCCGCCTTCATGGCTGACAATGCCCACTACTTTGACCCCCGCCTGAGCCAGATAAAAACCTGCGGCTGCACCCACGTTGCCCCAGCCCTGAACGACTGCGCGCTTTCCCTTTAAATCTCCTCCCCAAAGTTCATAGTAATGTTTCACCGCCTCCGCCACACCGTATCCGGTGCACATATCGGCAATCGTATATTTTTTGGAAAGAGCCGGAGTAAATTTTTCATCTTCAATCACTTTGATTACTCCCCTGCGCAATTGACCGATGCGATTTACTTTTTGTGGTTCCGTGGGACGGTAATGCCCCGTAAACACGCCCTCTTGCGGATGCCAGATACCCACATCTTCGGTCACCGGTATCACCTCGTGAATTTCATCTACATTCAAATCGCCTCCGGTGCCATAATAATATTTCAAGAGCGGCATTACGGCCATATACCAACGTTGCAATACTCCGGCTTTGCGCGGATCAGACGGATCAAAATTGATTCCGGACTTGGCCCCGCCAATGGGCGGACCTGACACGGTAAATTTAACTTCCATGGTTTTGGCCAGCGACTCAACCTCGCGTTTATCCAACCCCTTGCGCATGCGGGTGCCACCCCCAGCCGCGCCTCCCCGAAGGGAATTAATCACGACCCAGCCTTCCGCTTCCGTTTCGGCATCTTTCCATTCAAAAACTATTTCAGGACGTTTGGCTTCAAATTTTTCAAGCAGAGATTGCATCAGTTATTTTTTTTGTAACGCAAAGCTACAGGTTTACGAGTCATCGTTTGTCTATCCCCCATCAGAAACTATCACCTTTGCTTTCCAGTAAAGGGTTATTTTTGCGGTTCTTCAAACGACTTAGTGAAATGTCCGCCAGCACGAAAATCCTACCCAAATCAGTAGCCATTGATTGGGGCAATACGCGGTTGAAAGCAGGAGTGTTTGCAGACACACAGTTGGTTCATAAAGAAACAAACCTGACTCCCCGGCAACTAGGGGAATGGGTAAAGGAACAAGCACCGCACCATTTGATTGTTAGTTCGGTGCAGGAAGATGCTGCACCATGGATGGATGCCATGACGGTGCCCGGAAAAAAAATCTACCTGACCAACCGCCTGGATCTGCCCATCACCCTTGACTATGAAACACCGCATACCCTCGGTGTGGACCGCATTGCGGCCGCCTGCGGGGCGATTCAGATTTTTCCTGGAACCCACTGCCTGGTGATTGACGCGGGCACCTGTATCACCTACGACTGGATAGATGATACCCACTGCTTCCGGGGTGGGGCCATAGCGCCCGGGGCGGCTATGAGATTTCAGGCCATGCATACGTTTACAGCGCGTTTGCCGTTAGTGGAAATGACAAATCAGGTTGCCTTGACTGGAAAAAGTACCATCACCAGCATGCAAAGTGGTGTGATTAATGGAATGTTGGCTGAAATTCAAGGGATCATCGACCGCTATCTGACACTTTACCCTCATTTGAAGGTAGTTTTGTGTGGAGGCGATGCTCAACTTTTTGAAAACCAATTGAAACCGCCCATATTTGCAGCCCCTGATCTGGTTTTAACAGGCCTCAACAGGATTTTAACACACCATGTGGGATTATAGAAAAACATTCATTGCGCTTTGCTGGGTCATTGGGTATTCGCTGACGGCAGCCGGGCAGGCAGCCAAAACTCCGTTTAGTTCCTTTGCGCTGGGGGAGTATTATGGAAATGCCTTGGCGCATAACCAGGGGATGGCTGGCGTGGCGATCAGTAATCCTCAGATCTATTATTTGAATAATGTCAATCCGGCTTTATTGGTCTTTAATTATTATACCGTCTTTGAAGGCGGTGTGATTGGTGAACGCAGAACCGTTTCTTCCGGAGGTCTCTCGGAGAAAAACAGCAACATGAATCTCAACTACCTGGCCCTCGGGTTTCCGGTGATGCGGGGAAAATGGGCAGCTGCTTTTGGCCTCATGCCCTATTCGAATGTGAATTATCAATTTCAATATACCGAACCCATCATTGGCAGTACCAACACGGTGCAAGTACAGGAGACGGGCTCAGGCGGAATCAACCAATTTTATTTCTCCAACGGCATCCGGCTGAATCGTAAGTTTTCAGTCGGGTTAAAAGCTTCCTATCTGTTTGGTCCCATCACCACCGCTTACCGCAACACCTTAACCACCACTGACCAAACCATTCCCTTCACCCCCAGCGTCACAGAAGAGAATGCGGTGAAAGATGTAAATTTTACTGCCGGCTTTTCCTATCATGTTGATACCCTCTTTCAAAAGCCCCTGAGGTTTAATGTAGGGTTGATTTATGATTTCAAAACCAAACTAAATACGAGGTATACAGCCATTCTGGAACAAGCCAACATCGGAGGCGTACAAGGCACAGATACCTTGTTTGTGGATGTTCCCGGCAGCGCAACGCTTCCGCAATCGATAGGCATAGGTGCTTCTATCGGAAAAAGTGATCGGTGGATGCTGGGAATAGACTTGATGTATCTTGATTTTTCGAACTTTCGCAATTTTCAGGGACGAACCACCCAAACAGAAGCAGGATACCGCTTAGCTTTGGGCGGTGAGGTTACCCCTGATCCGAATGCCATCGGTAGTTTTCTGAAACGCATCACTTACCGAACAGGTGTGAGTCTCGAAAAATACCCTTATTTAGTTAACGGTTCGCAGGTTCGGGATTTTGGCATTAATTTTGGGTTATCTCTTCCTGTCAACCGGTCCAGTGTCGATCTGGGAGCAAGAGTAGGTCGCAGGGGAAGTTTGGCAGACAACTTGATAGAAGAAGATTATTTTAAAATTTATTTTGGAGTCACATTTAACGATCAGTGGTTTATTAAACGCAAGTTCGATTAAAGTTTAAAATGAAAAGTAAAATGAAAATGAATGTTTGGAAAGGATTGGCAGGAGCAGCAATACTAATCTCCGGATTCCAATTTTCACATGCCCAATGTAAAGAAGGATTTCCGGCCGATATGGATCCGGCTCTTCGGGCTCAAGGCGATGAAAAAGTAGCGATCTATACGGATGCGGTGACGCAGAAAAGTTATGCCGCTGCTGTCCCTGCGCTTCAGTGGATGTTAAAAAATGCACCCAAGTGGAATACCCGGCTGTATGTAGATGGGGTTACCATTTATGATGCATTGGCATCGGCCGAGAAAGATCCCAAGAAAAAACAAGTCTATGTCGATTCGCTGGACATTCTTCATGATTTACGGATTCAATACTGTAAGGATGAAGTAAATGTGCTGAACCGGAAAGCATTGTACTCCGCCAAATTCAATGCTCAGAACAAAGAAAAAGTAGCCAGCGTGTTGGCCCTGTTTGACAAAGTGTATGAAATCAGCGGCAACAATGTAATTGACGGAAACCTGACTACCTATATGACGGTGATCCAACTGAATCAGACGTATAACAAGAACATGACGGAAGATCAGATCCTGGAACGCTATGATAAGGTTCAGGCCGTGATCGATGCTAAAATCGCCAAAGCCCGTAGCGAAAACAAAACGGCCGATGTTGAGAAATACATGAAAATCAAAGCCCAGGTAGACGATGTTCTTTTGAAAATCCCTGGACTTCAGTTCAATTGCAAGTTTGTGAAAGAAAAGCTGGAGCCTAAATACAATGCTAACCCGGAAGACATTGGTTTGGCCAAACGCATCTTTGTCTTTATGACCAAAGACGGAAGTTGCATTGACGATCCGCTCTGGTTAAAAGTGGCGGAAAAAGTTCATACCGTCAGTCCGGATTTTGGATTGGCGTTAAACATGGCCAAAGTATATGCTAAAAACGCAAACGTTGAACGCGCGGAAATGCTGCTGGACGAAGCGGTGAAATTAGCGACCACCAGTGAAGATAAAATCAAAGTTCAATCCACTGCGGGCGATTTAGCCTCTACCCGTGGTAACAAAGTGGCTGCACGCGAAGCCTACCGAAAGGTAATTCAACTGGATCCCAACGGGAAAGATGCAAAAGAAGCCTATGAAAAAATTGGTGACTTATACATGGCTTCCGGTAAAGATTGTGCGAAGCTGAAAAGCAAAGCCGAAGATCGACTCGTCTATCTGGCCGCTTACGAAATGTATCAGCGGGCAGGCAATGGACAGAAGATGGGCATCGCCAAATCTAACTTCCCTGCCAAAGAAGAAATTTTTGAAGTAAACTGGAAAGTGGGTGATAATAAATCCACCGAGTGCTGGATATCAGAAGTGGTAACCATCCGCACCCGCGATTAATAAAGAAATGAATGTAACGAAAAGGCTGACCCGCGTCAGCCTTTCTTTTTTTGTATGAGGGTATTTGTTGTTTTTGGTTTGATGCTGGGGTGGGTGATGAATGCCTGTACACCTCCTGAAAACACCAAGCCAGTGCTGTACGAAGGACCACTGCGAGTGGTGGAGGAAGTAGATATGATCCATACCGAGAAAGAGGTCATCAAAAACCGGCTCAAAGCAAAAAAGATCATCGAATATGCCAACGGTGACCGCGAATTTCCCGAAGGCGTATATCTGGAGTTTTACAATCCCCTGGGGGTGCTCACTTCTACCCTGAGTGCCAACGATGCTTTCTTTTTTAAAGCAGAAAACAAGTGGCGGGGCCGCGGAAACGTGGAAGTAAAAAATCTGGAGAACGAACAGCAACTCAATACCGAAGAACTTTTCTCGGCGCCCGCTGCCAAAAAAGTTTACACCGAAAAGGTTGTAACCATCCGCGATGCAGGGGACATCCTCTATGGTACCGGAATGGATGCCCGGCAAGACTTGTCCAACTATCACATTAAAAAACCGGAAGCTGAATTTCAGGTTAACGAATAATGCCTGTGCGCCCTTCTGATATACGCTCATGAACCCGATTGCCTTTGTTTTTGACATGGATGGCGTGATTGTAGACAGCAATCCCTTTCATAAAATCGCGCTGCGTCAGTTTTGCGAACAGCACGGACACCACCTGACCGAAGCCCAACTGCGTGAAAAAATTTATGGCCGCACCAACAAAGAATGGCTGACCAATATTTTTGGAGTCTTGCCACCGGCCACACTTCAACAGTATGCTGAAGAGAAGGAAGCACTCTACCGCGAATTGTTTAAACATCAGGTTGCTCCGCTGCCGGGATTATCCGGATTTTTGCAGGCGATGGACGATCAGCAGATTGAACGCGCCATCGGCACTTCGGCTCCGCGCAGCAACGTAGACTTTACGCTGACCCACACCCGGCTGGAAAAATACTTTTCCATCATCCTGGACGACCGGTTTGTCACCCATGGCAAACCGCATCCGGAAATTTATCTGAAATGTGCCGATGCCTTGCAACGCAAACCTGCGGACTGTCTGGTCTTTGAAGATTCGCTCTCCGGAGTGGAGGCCGGTCGGCAAGCCGGATGCAAAGTGGTAGGCATCAGCACCACGCACACAGCAGCTGAACTGAAAGATACCCACTGGGTCATGCCCGATTTTACCTCGTTGACTCCGTTGGAGTTGATTAAAAAACTGTATTGATCTTCCTAAAACTAAGTCGCACAGAGACTCTCGAAGCGAGATAGCGCGTCATGGTTCGAGAACCTCACCATGACCGTATGTTAGAAGTTGAGTTTTGATTGCTTTGAAAACTTTGTCACGCTGAGGTCTTCGAAGCGAGACAGGGTTTTATGGTTCGTGAACTCATCCTGACCGTATATTAGAAGTTGAGTTTTGATTGCTTTGAAAACTTTGTCACGCTGAGGCCCTCGAAGCGAGATAGGGTTTTATGGTGAAGCTTACTATCCATCAAATCTGAAAAAGGAAGCAACCTATGTTCGTGTGTGATTTTCGGTGAGTGGCTGCGCTGGCATATACGATAAAAACAAAACAAGCCACCCCAGGGGATGGCTTGTTGATCATGGCTGGGGAAAGTCTTTACGACTTGCTGCCCAGCATCACCAGGTCATTCACATTGATTTCGGTGATGTAGCGTTTCTCGCC